>Ga0187881_10002493_pt1 | contig 17259 bp, 22 predicted proteins | sample June2016WEW_19_1_2_FD_133017 | JGI IMG/M metagenome (GOLD analysis project Ga0187881, IMG submission 133017) | Peatland microbial communities from SPRUCE experiment site at the Marcell Experimental Forest, Minnesota, USA - June2016WEW_19_100 | ecosystem: Environmental > Terrestrial > Soil >...
ACAGCCTCGGTCTATGCGAAAATCGAGCAATCATGCCTGGTTGGCGGCGACGAAGACTCCGTCGGACCCGCTGAAACACACTTGCCCGAAAAAAGAGAGCGCAGTATGAGAAATGCGGGCTAATCAAGTTCTATAGCTATCGGGGCAATGTTGTGCTTGATCCCTTCGGTGGAACGGGGACCGTCGCTGCTGTCGCTTACCGATACAATCGTCACTTTGTTCACCTAGACATATCTAAGAAGTACTGCGCGATCGCGGCGCAACGTGTTGCAGCTGAGATGCGGCCACTACTTGAGAAAATCCCAGCCAACAAGCCGGCCAACCCTACGCCTCCTGCCTTGTTCGAGCACATCCCTCGAAAGAGAGCCAAGCCAAAATGAGCGCAACCAGGACCTCAGAGGCCGGCCACCGATGAGTGCCTCCAGCTACTATAACAAGATCAAGGGCGAGTTGATGGATTTTGGTAAGAACGCGGTCGCGGACGTCGGCAGAATCATGACCCTAGTGCAAGGACTGAAGATCCCCGAAAAGGAAGTCATGAAAGTCGTTCAAGACATCTATATCGCCCATTATCAAGCGGTTAACGGCCGGGATGCAAACAAAGCACGCCAGAGTTGGGTTGCGGCTAGCGGGAACAACTTCGAAGACTTCATGCGTCACTTTATAAACGACAACCTTAACGCCGAAGGGATTCTTGCAGTAAAAGGCGATCGTTTGAGGCAAAAGCCGCAAGCAACTAAGATTGTTGAGTTTCTTAACCTTAAGGCAAATCGACGTTGCACTCAAACAACGACCGGAGTCTGGCCTGATTCAGACATAGTAGTCCTGACGAAAGAAAAGGCAGGAGCTCTTAAGGCCTTCGCCCTTTTGAATTGCAAAACAAGCGATCATAGCCGAAACGATGCGGTACTCTTTTGGGCACTAGCATTACGCGACAATAACATCAAGTATTGCCTCTTAACCCAAGACCTCGACAAGCGATTCGCTAAAGGAGATTCTGATCCGCAAGTTAGCAACCTGCGGAAAAAGGCAGAAGCATTTCTCGACAGAGTGTACTCCACTAATCCTACAACGACAGAATGTTCGCAGGTAAAGAGATTAGATTTCAGGACCCCGGGAGGGGCTGATGCTTTGCTAATGGATCTTCGCCATTGGCGCCAGGATGTTGTGCCAGATTTTGTATCTGGACCCTTAGAAGAGAAGTCTCTCTAGTTTGGGAAGTCGTTGCGTTCTACTGTGCTCGGGCTGTGTTGTGTACTTTAAAGTGCGGCACCCCGGATTAAGAAACTTTAATTTTACACGGCTAAGGTCGTGCTCTATACTCTGCCTCATAGAAGTAGGAGGCGGGAGTATGAATCCGAGGCCTCTCTTTTTAATTTGTTTCCTGCTTGGCAGCCTGCCTGCGTTCGCCGTTCCCCAAGAGCTCACGCGCGCGGAATACCAATCCATAAACCAGTTCTATGCCGACTGCAACTACGTCGCACAGAACAGCTCCCCGACGGAGATAGCGAGCATGGTACGAATGATCCGCAGAGACGAGAAGCCCCGATTCGGGCTGCTCGAAATGAAACGGAAGAAGATCTACGCCGCGATCCTCCGTACCCAGTACATGATTCTTCAACCCGATCCGGGCATCCTCTGGTTAGTGCAACCCGATCTCTCATATGCATTCACGACCACACCAGTGTCGGTCCGCGCAACGGGCGACTTCGTGGACATCACTGTGACGCGAGAAAACTTTCACAGGGGAGGTCCGTTCCAACCCGCGGCACCGGACAACAGGGCCTTAAGAAGCGGTTCCGACCCGACTGTCATCACGGAAGTCGATACGTGGGTCAGGGTCTCGGGGATCTGGATGCTGCAGGCAGTACACTATTACTTGATCTGAGCATCACGCCTCGGTCCTATGATTCTGTCGACGCAGCCCCACCCGTGACCTGATAACGCGAGGGGAATTCCTTTTAACGAAACTGACTTCTAGTCCGTCAGCGTCCTACGCAGGGAGGAAAAATGCAGACTAAAGAGCTTGATTCCCATGATAGGGAACTTGTTGAGGTTGCGATTGACGTGATACGCCGAAATTATCAAGATCCGCGACACACCGTTGGCGCAGCTGTGCTCAGTGCCTCTGGCAAAATTTTCTCCGCCGTAAACCTTGACTCTTGCGGGTATGGACCTTGTGCTGAACCAATTGCTTTAGGGGCTGCTATCAGCAGTGGTGAAACATCTTTTCATACTATTGTGGCAGTCTCTGGAACTGACGACCATTTTCCAGTCCTGCCGCCATGCGGTAATTGCAGACAACTGCTTCTTGATTACGCTCAGGGCATCATGGTTGTACTTTCGATCGAAGACCGGCTCCTGAAAGTAGTTCTGGAGGATCTCTTACCAGTCGCCTATAAGAAACGAACCCCCCCGAAGGAGAGAGGAGCGTCGAATGGATGAGGCTAACGTTCTCTTGAAGGAAATTTCTGATCGGATGCGACGATTACTGCGAACTGTAGAACAGTGCATGGGACAGCTTGACGACGGGCATATCTGGTACCGGGCACATCCCCGCGACAATGCAATCGGAAACTTGATACTGCACATCGTGGGCAGTCTGCGCCAATGGGTTCTCGGTGGAATAGGTGGCCAACCTGACACTCGCAACCGTCCAGCTGAGTTCAGTACGTTACAAAGCAAGTCAAAGGATGAATTGGCAAAGATCCTGCGCGAAACGATTGAGGAGTGCTGTAGCGTGATCGAATCTCTTCCGACCGTAAGGATCATTGAGCCAAAACGCATTCAGGACACCGATACCACTATTGCCTATGCCCTGGTGGGGGCGGTTTCGCATTTGAGCATTCATGTGGGCCAAATGCAATTCATCGCCAAGAGTCTACTTCAAGACGCATACAATGAGTTCTGGACAGCGCCGTCAAAATAACTCAGTTGGGAGAATCTGCATGCTAAGCATAGCCAGGAGAGCCGCCACCGCTTACTTGAACATCACGAGCGAACGATCGAGGGTCCTGCCGTATGATTTCCACCTTGCCGGATCGCTGGCAAGCCCTGGCCGTTCAATCGCGCGCATTGTGCCCTCGATGCCTTTACAAGGGCCCCAAAAGGGCCTAAAATAGCGCATTAGAAGGGTGCTTTTAAGGTGAAAGGGGAGACTGCCAGAAAACTACCAGTCCCAAAGGCCCAAACCGATAATAAGGGCGCAATGCGCCAGATTTCAGGCATACTCACTGTACCAGCGTCGTTACCGAAACCACTCGCTCAGCGGACCCCTAGCTCCTCCAGCCCGGCCTTGGTCTACCTGGCAAGCCTCAAGCCCTCGGGACGCGTTGTTATGACCGGATCCCTGGACATCGTCGCGCGCAAGCTCGGCGCCAAGGACGCACGCTCCATGCCTTGGGCGAGTCTACGCTACGAGCACCTGGTCGCCTTGAGGCAGTGGCTCGCTGAGACGTTCAAGCCCGCTACCGCCAACCGCTACTTGGCAGCGATCAAGGGAACGCTCCGGGAGGCTTGGCGTTTGGGTCAGTTTCCTAGCGAGGAGCTTGAGCGCGTACGGGACATAAAGTCTGTGTCAGGATCCTCGGTGCCTGCAGGACGCGGACTCTCATCAGGGGAACTACGAGCTCTTCTCATGGCCTGCGTCGACGGCACACCTTCAGGCTACCGAGATGCGGCGGTGTTTGCTCTCGGGTACGGGGCAGGCCTGCGGCGTGCGGAGATTGCTGCCCTCGATATCGAGGACGCAAAGACCGATGGGGACAGCATCGCGGTGAAAGTCCGACACGCCAAGGGCGGACGCGAGCGGGTTGTTTACCTGGACAACGGCGCACGTGATGCGCTACGGGACTATATGGAGATACGCGGGAAGGAGCCTGGAGGCCTTTTTTGGCAAGCTCGCAAGGGAGGACGGCTGGTTCATCGGGGAATGACCGATGACGCGGTGTGGCGCTTGATCGAGAAGCGGGCGAAGATGGCCGGGGTGACAGATGTGTCCCCACACGACCTGAGGCGTTCTTTCGTCTCGGACCTGCTGGATGCTGGGATCGACGTGACTACCGTTTCAAAAATGGCGGGACACGCGAGCGTGCTGACAACAGCAAAGTATGATCGGCGCGGAGAGGATGCAAAGCGCAAGGCTGCGAAGGCGCTTCACGTTCCGTATCCGGGCCGGCCGCGCGATCTATTCACAGAACAGAAGTGAAAGCCATCAGGGCCGGGCCCTCGTGAAATGACACGGCAGGCCTGTAGAAAACCTCGCCACAGCCCACCACGCGTGTCGTTTGGCAAGATTTACAGTCAGTCCTTAATGATCCCCCCTGAAAGTCGTTTGACTGCCCGCCCGGAGCTCCATGGGGGTATCACTCCCCCATCACGCACTACAGTTTCTCAAGCCCATGCCATCTGCGCTTCGGGGCTTCGCATACTAGGATTTCATATTTCAAATCAGTCGTTTCTGCGGCATATTTCGCTTTATCAAGAACGGTATCTATCGGAATCTCCCCCTCGTAGTTGTATTCCGCACTTGGCAATTTATAGGTGGCACCGTCATGGGCTACGATGGTGCGGGTGAATCCCAGCGCTTCCATCTCCACGTGAAGTGTTTGGTAGTTTTCTTCAGTTGCGTCATGCAGTTCGACTCGGGTTGTATAGTGCGCCATTTCAACCTCCCCAAACCCGAAACGACAGGCTGTGGTCGATCAAGGGCTATTATACATCCGAAATCTCACCAGTGGTGGCCCTAGAAACGCCATGTTGGAAGGTAGCGCGAAAAGTCCTTTTGTCGCATCTAGCGAAAGTGTGTCCTGTAGATGTCGTCCCCCTTCAGGTCATTGACGGATTGATTCCAGATAGCCCGCGGTCGACACAAGGCGGGATTCGCTTTTGCCTACCGTGGTAGCGGAACGTCCAGCTCTTCGCCCCGACCGGTGATTGAGAACACAACTCTTTCGCATATGTTGCCTACCCGATCCGCAGCGCGCTCGAGGTTGTGCGCAACCCAGGTGAGCCGGTTGGCCTGCTCAGTGGTCTGTGGGTCGCTGATCATGATGGTGATGAGCTCGCGGTAGGTCCGCTCGTACAGCGAGTCGACCTCCATATCCTCAGGTGGGATGCCGCGCGCCTCCTCGACGTCCTGGCGCATGAAAGAGTCCAACGCCCGGTGCAACATGTCGCATGCCTTGTCGGCCATACGGGGAATGTCCTCCAGGGGTTTGATCAGGGGCTCTTCGCCAAGCATCAGGGTGACATTGGCGATTCCCTTGGCGTAATCTGCGATGCGCTCCAGTTCGGTTGCAATCTCGAAAACTGCGGCCAGCGCGCGTAGATCTCCGGCCATTGGCTGCTGGGTGGCGATGAGGGTGAGGGTGCCGTTCTCGATGGCGTAGCGCTTTTCGTTGATGTGGTGGTCGTCTTCCATGAGGCTACGAGCTTTGGCCATGTCCCTTTTCTTTAGTGCCAGTACACTCTCGGCCACCGCCCTCTCGGTCATTGCGCCCAGCGCGAGTATCTCATCCTTGAGCGACTGAAGCTCGTGTTCAAACCTTTCGCGTGGCATCGGTCATTTTCTTTCGTGCGTGTCGCTTCCGGTCGTAGATACCCCCTTACCTGTATCTACGGTTCACTAGGGCTCCGTATACAAACTTACTGTTTTTGTGCGCGTCGTAGTTGACAATTTTTACAAACCGGGGGGTGCGGAGGGGGCGCGTCGGAGCCCCTGGCTCGCCCCCGTGGAAACACACACGGCAGACCTGAAGAAAACCTCACCACGGGCCACCACGGGTGTCGTTTGGCGGGATTTTGAACGCTCGTAGCTGTGTCCTTGATCACTGCATAGAAAAGCCATTTTAACAAGCTACCGGGCGCGGATCTTCGCGTGTTTTTTTGTCTCCCCCCGTAGGCCCCACCACGCACGCCTCCGTTGACGGCGAGTATACGATAAAGGCATTTCGACAATAACCTCTTGGCAGTTGATAGGTGTTCCCTTCACTGTCCTTGATGGTTCGAGTGAATGCCTTGTGCAGTACTTCGTAGTCATCGTCTTCTGCGTTATGCAGTTCGACTCGAATTGTGTAAGGCTGCAGATCGCGCTCACGATTATCCAAGCAACGATTTTAACACGTCGATAGCCACGCTCGACTCGGATCGTGTGAGAGCCGAGTGTGGTCATAAACTGCTTCGTGGTCGTGATATTCTTGTGCCCTAGCTCGGATGCCGTGGCCGGCGACGGGCGCGGGTCAGTATTATTCCCTCGATGGCCAATGAATGGCGAATGTTCACCATCGAGGAGTTGAAGGGCTTCAACGGGCAGAACGGCACGCCGATGTATGTCGCGTACAGGGGCCGGAGCATCGACGTGACGGCGAGCCGGTTCTGGCGCGGCGGCATGCACATGAAACGCCATTCGGCGGGCGCGGATCTCAGCTCCGAGATGTCTCGCGCTCCGCACGACGGCTCCGTCCTTGACCGTTTTCACCAGGTGGGCGTGCTCGCCCCAACGGCGCCGCAGGCAGCGATCGGAGTAGGCCTGCCAGCCGCTCTCGAAGGCTTGTGCTCGAGCGGCATCCCTTCTTCCGGGCATCATCCCCACCCGATGACGGTGCACTTCCCGATTGTTTTCATGATGTCTGCCCCTCTGTTCACGATCCTCTTCCTGGGGGGCTGGTGGTTCAATTATGGGGCCCGGCCCGTGCTTCTCGTGTTCATCGACGGCTTGGCCGTCTTCATCTGGCGCCTGCGGGATTCGCAGGTCATCACGCGGGCCGGCGGTCCCAGCATCCCGTACCTCGTTCTGATCCTCCTTCTCTTCCCCATGGTCGTCGTTGTGGCGTGGTACGGCGCTACTCTCACGTTCCCCCTGCGCAGGAAGAGGGACCGGGAGCCTCGCGTCCAATGAACGTTTTCTCGGACACCCTTCTGCTCTCCCGCCTGCAGTTCGCCATGACGACGCTCTACCACATGATCTGGCCCACCCTCACGGTCGGGTTGAGCCTCACCCTGGTCATCCTCGAGGTGCTCTGGCTGCGCACGGAGGACCCGGCCTATTACCGTCATCTGCGCTTTTGGAGCAGGCTCCTGCTTCTCAACTTTTCTGTCGGCGTGGCCACGGGCCTGGTCATGGAGTTCCAGTTCGGGACGAACTGGGAGCCCTTCACCGTGGCGACGGGCGGCTTCTTCGGGAACATCCTCGGCCTGGAGGGGACCCTCGCGTTCATGCTCGAGGCGGGCTTCCTCGGGATCATGATGTTCGGGTGGCGCAAGGTGCCCCGCGGGCTTCACCTGCTGTCAACAGTACTGGTGGCGTTCGGCGCCTCCCTTTCCGCCTTCTGGATCCTCGTTGCGAACTCCTGGATGCAGACTCCGGCCGGCGGCCATTTCGAGGGAGGGCGCTTCGTGGTGGACAATTTCGCCCGCGCCCTCTTCAACTCGGACATGGTCAGCTCCACCACGCACATGTGGGTGGCCTGCGTGGAAGCCACTGCATTCGTCGTCGGAGGGATCAGCGCTTGGTATATCCTGAAAAAGAGGGAGACGGAGTTCTTCCTGAAGACGCTGAAGATCGCGGCCGCTCTCGCCCTCGTCATGACGCCGCTTCAGATTTTCCTGGGCGATGCCCAGGGCCTCCACATCTACCGAACCCAGCCGGAGAAGCTCGCGGCCATGGAGGCGCACTGGGACGCGAACCCCGCAGGAAGCGGCGCCGCATTCAACATCCTCGCCTGGCCCGACAGGGCGGGCGGCCGCAACGTCTTCGAGGTCAGGATCCCTTACCTGCTGAGCCTCCTGGAAACCCGCTCCCTGACCGGCCGTGTCAGGGGGCTTTCCGAGTTCCCCCCCGATGAGCGTCCTCCGGTCGTGATTCCGTTCTATTCGTTTCGGATCATGGTCCTCATCGGCTTCCTCCTGTTCGGCCTGATGATCTGGACCGTGGCCGCCTGGCTGAGGGGAGGGCTCTCCGCGGCTGGGATTCTGTCCCGGCGCTCGCTCTTGCGTGCCTGGGTCTGGTCACTGCCCCTCGGGTACATCGCGGTGGAAACGGGATGGCTTGCGCGGGAGGAAGGCAGGCAGCCGTGGATCATCTACCGTGTCCTCAGGACCGCGGATGCAGTGAGCAGTCTCCCTCCCTGGGTGGTGAGCGTCTCACTGCTGGGACTGCTCGTCGTGTATGCTCTTCTCACGGTGTTCTTCCTGATCTATGTCGCGCGGTTCCTCCGCAAGGGGCCGGACCTCACACTCGAACCTCCAGTCCCGCTCTCACCGCGCGGGAGAGGACGTTGAGATGGAACAGGCTCACTCGGTCCTGCCCGCTGTCTGGTTCGCGATCGTCGGGTTTATCCTCCTCCTCTACACCATGCTCGACGGTTTCGACCTCGGAGTCGGGATCATTTCCCTCTTGGTCGGGGATGAGGAGAAGCGCGGCCTGCTCATGGCGAGCCTCGGGAGCATCTGGGATGCCAACGAGACCTGGCTGGTCCTCTTTGGCGGGATCATCTTCGGAGCTTTTCCCGCGGTCTACGGGCTAGTGATGTCGGCCCTGTATCTCCCGCTCATCCTCATGCTCATAGGGCTGATCTTCCGTGCGGTCTCCTTCGAGTTCCGGGCGCATGCCGTGGCTAAGCGGCCGTGGAGCTTCGCCTTCGGATGGGGAAGCCTCGTCACTGCGGTAAGCCAGGGCTTCGCCTTCGGCGGGCTTCTCTGGGGCCTCACAATCGTTGACGGAAAATACGTCGGAGGGGTCTTCGGCTGGCTCTCCCCTTTCTCGATCATCACCGCCGTCGCGGTCGTCGGCGGGTACGTCATGTTCGGTTCCACCTATCTCATCATGAAGACCGAGGGAGACATCGCGCGCTTGGCCCGTAGAACGGCGGGCTGGGGCGCCGCCGTCGCCGCGGTGTGCGCCTTCGTCGACACAATCCTGGCCGTCAATCGCTATCCCTTCCTATCCGAAAAGTGGTTCACCTTCCCGGGCACGCTCCTGACCGTGGTTCCCTTCGTCCTGGGCGTGGCCGCTTTCGGAATGATGCTCCTGGCGATCCGCGGCGGGCGGGAGCGGCTGCCCTTCATGTGCGCGCTGCTCTTCGCCTTCCTCGGCTACATCGCCCTCTCGGCGAATTACTTCCCCGTCATTGTTCCTCCCGGGCTCACCGTGTACGAAACGGCGGCCCAGCCGCTGACTCTGAGGGCCATGCTCCTGGCGGTTGGAATAGCCCTCCCCATCCTTCTGGCGTACAACCTTCTCCAGTACTGGATATTCCGCGGCAAGACCAGCGATGGCGGGTACGACGTGGAATAGCCCGTTCGCGCAACCTCTGGGATCATGACTGCCTGCGCGAGACGCGGAGGCGGTCACTGCCATCTCGGCAACGACTGGGTCGCCTGTTGGCGCCGGGAAAAGGCAACGATCGATATTGAGGTGTACTATGCTGGTAGCCGTAAAGACGCCCCGTATTAGGCTTCACATGAGCGGCGTGGGGGCACAGATCGTGGTCAGGGAGCTACGGAAGCTGTATGGTTCTGTGGAGGTTTCTAACGACGACGAGGCGGTAGACATCACCACCACCGCTTGGTGGAAGAAGATGGAAGCCACTTCTCATCCTGGCACTGTGCTCTGGACGTACCGCGATAACGCGGGTCCGACCCTCCAGGTTGGCACGGGAGGACAAACTGCAGTTCTCCGGTACATCAGAGATCGTGGAAGTTTCGCTCAAGTAGCCGAGACGGTTTCAGTTTTAGGTCAACTTGGGGCAAACTCCGAGCCCCTACTCAGATTAGCTGTCAGCCGCCTTCACCTAGCGCCGTGAAGTCGCTTGGCACCCCAAGCTTGCGTTTTCCCAGCTCTATGTTGAGCAAGTAGAGACCCTGCGGTGTGTTGGCCCCGAGGTCGATAGCCTGCAGTATCTCAGTCGCGTTCTTCTCTTCCTCGATCTGCTCGTTTACGTACCACTGATCAAGTACCTGGGTGGCGTAGTCTTTCTCCTCGATGGCCAAGGCCATGATCTCGTGGATGCTTTTCGTTACGCCTTTTTCATGCTCGAGAACGTGTTGGAAGAGTTCCTTAACCGCAGTCTCCTTGAAGTCAGGTACGCTAATGGCCTTGAGCTGCACAGAAGTCCCCTGGTCTTGGAGGTAATTGTAGAACTTGATGGCGTGATACATCTCCTCGTGGAACTGCACCATGAGCCAATTCCCTATGCCCTTGTAGCCAGTCTCGGTCATCCTCGCCGACATGGCCATGTAAAGGTACGCCGAATAGATCTCTTTGTTGATCTGATCGTTGATCCGATCTGCCATTTTTTTCGAAATCATTGATTGCTCCTTCGTGTCTCGCAAAACACCAATTAGTATGCGAACGAAGGGAGAAGTCTCCTAATCCGAAACTTCTCCCCTCAGGGGCTCAAGGCTATCGCAAAAACTTTCCGACGAAAGGCGATGTCTCGCCTCGCCGCAGGAAGTGCCCAGAAGGACCCTCCCCCAAGAACTCTGAGAACCATGACTCGTGCTCTATCTCCTCGTTTAAAATAGCGAGGGACAGATCATAGGTACGATGATCTTTGCCTGCAGTCAAGTTGCAGATATGGGTATACCCTCGCACTGCGCATCGCTCTGCCTCCACCAGAACCTTGAGCATGTCCATCGTCTTCGTGGGGTCTTTCGGTAGGCTTGCCGGCGGACAGGCCGAAAGGTCGTGGAAGTCCTTCATATTCCCCGGCAGCTTCCCTCCCAGCTCATAGATGCGAGGGACCAGCGCCTCGAAGTGGTTTCTGTCTTCAATGCGAGCTGTTTCGGCAATCTCCTTGATGCCCTCACCCTCCAGTCCGATGAGGTTGATCCTGAGGATGGTGTAATAGTAGTAGGTTGTCAGTTCAGCGGAGGAGTTCTTGACCAGGAGCTCAACGAGTTGGTCAACGTTCACCCCCGATTTTTCCACCATTTCCCGTGCTACCCGTGCCATACGCTTGCCTCCAAAGAAGAGATTTCAACTGATGCAACGCATCGTTATCTGACCAATTATAGTACTCGGAATGATTACTGACAAGGACCGACCGATCTACTTCTTTCCCTTGGAGGCGCACTTTTCACAGATCCCGCGAAACTGGATGTCGTTCCGTCGAGCCTTGTGTCTTGAGGTGCTGTTCACTCGCTCATTCAGCGACTCATCGATTGCGAGTTCGAGATCGATAATCGCACCACAGCTTTCACAGATGAAGTGGTAGTGATGTTTTGTGTTGGCGTCAAATCGGTCAAATGTGCTCCCGAAATCGATCCTGTTGATGAGCCCTTGCTCGGCCAGTACCCCAAGGTTGCGGTAGACGGTCCCCATGCTCAAGTCAGGGAACTCTTTCCTGAGCCTTCCATAGAGCCAGTTAGCCGTCGGATGCGTTGCCGCCCCTCGCAGGAGTTCCAGAATCCTGTCTCTCTGCATGCTTTTGCGATAAGGGCCGCCTTCTGACTTTTTTTCCACTACAACGCCTCAAGTTTTGACGACGGATCGTATCATATCACATTCGATGTGGCACCTATGGCGGCGATGCAATTTGCTTGCAATAAGGTGAAGGGTCGGAGCAAGGGCAGCTGAGAAAAACCGGTTGCCTTCAGCAAGAACTCGTCCCGCTACCACTTGGGGCTAGGCTGACGGTTCTAGAGCTGAAGGGACCTATTTTATCAGCAAATGATTAACGACTTCGTAGCTATTCCCTGCGTGCCTCTGCACTATTTTTTGCACTCTGTCCACTTGGTCCCGGGAATGGACCGCCCCGCGGACATGCAAAAACTTCTTTTTCTTGAGTAGCCCCCTGGACTCTATGTCCAAACCGATGTCCGTAGCCTTTATAGCTGGATCAGCTTCAATCTCGGCCAGGATTGCTTGGGTGATATCTGTCATTACTCATCCCTCCTCGCCTTCAGGCCACTCTAGAGTCGGAGCTCATGGCGCAAATACGTTCTCTCCTCCGAGGATTGTACCATGAGCAGGCAGCAGCGCAATGACAGAAGAGGAACTGCCTAAGCGGTGCGGTAGCGGATCATCATTGCGCAAAACAGGGCTGCACTGTTTCGCCGGTGTGGACTGCCGCCTCCTCTGCCTACTCGTGGGGCTCCAGATCTTCAATGTCACCGACTATACTGAAACCATCGACTCGCCCCTCCTGGACTAGTCGCAAGGTCCGCCGCGCAGGGATCCATCCACAGACGGTCTCCCAGGGGGCCTGACCAAGTCTTCAGCAATCGAAGGCCAGCCTCCTCTTATCCGCTTACAGCCACCCTTCCACGCAGTGCGATAATCGACAAAAGGAAAAAGCAGAGATTGCTCAAGTTCAGAATCGCTGGCACAACAACGAGCCCGACTGTAGGGATGAGCCTTCCAAGAACATAGAAAAATATCATGAAGCTCAAGGGATTCAGCCAGACCAAGTTCCGAGGATAGAGTGTTGGCCGAAATCTAATGAGCAGCGCAATTCTGATCGCCCCGAGGATCGGGGCTGCCGCCGTGACTGCCACGATTCCGAGAATTGCCCCATAGTAGGAGTTCAGAAGACTCGTAAAGTCCTGGGCAGAGATTTCGGGAGCGAGTTGCTGTGCATGCACCGTCAGACCAATGAACACGGCCGTGGAGTGAAAAACCGCGCCAACTGAATATGCGATTGCTTCCAGGACAACGACCGTAATGGTCGGCGCCAGCCCCCCAGGGCTAAGCGCCCCAAAAAGAAACCATATCCCAGCGCTTTGCGCGAGGATTGCAAACAACCCCAGGTAATGACCGACGAGCATACGCCCTGGATCGACATCGAGCAAGACGCTTTGCAGCGAAAACAAGTGTGCGGGGTTCGGGGTGAACTCAAGGAGGAGGTCGGCGCAAACAGCGATGGCCGCGGCCGCAGTCGAGATGATTCCGCACATAAACTGGGATTTCTTCATACTCAGGAAAGGTGCCAAAACCGCACTGCCTCCGTCAAAAGGAGTTGTTGCCGAGTCATCGTCCCCACTCCCCCTGTTCGCTGAAGGTCATAGACCGTCTAGCGTTTTCAGTGTATACGGAGCCGCGGCCTTGGCAACCTTCATTTCTCGCGGAACACCACCTCTATTGCAGCCTTGGTCTCATGGATGTGCAGCCTCTTCGGGCGATCGTAGACGGACGCACCCCCACTCCGAACGCTCTTTTATGGGGACATGGTTCACAGCTACCAAGTGTCTCCAGACTGACTGGGATTTTTCCCTTGGGTCAGCTCAAGAGCGCCGGGCGGGCGGTTTGGTCGCCGTCACGAGGCCTGCCACCCAAGGAATCCCAAACCAACAACGCCAATCCAAGGACCGCCGCTCCACCTCATCCATTCCCCTCTCGCGTAGGTGCTTCGCATATGCTTTCGTAAAGGACAGGTCAACGATCACGAGTCGGCCCCCCAGCTTGAGCACTCGATACGCCTCGTCGAGAGCCCGAAATCGTCCTCTCTGACCCTTGATGTTGTGTATGGCCAAGTTGGAAACGACCACATCGAAGGTGGCATCAGCGAAGGGCATAGTCATCATGTTCCCCGTCGCCACCCTGCATCTCTTTCCCACACCCTCGAGGTCGAGATTTCGTAGGGTTGCTTCGCGGTTGTTGCCGGATTGGTCGACGGAGCTCCAGAGATCCAGACCAACGGCGCCTCCCCGATCAACACGCTTGGCGATCATGCCCAGGACAGCACCACGGCCACAGCCCATATCGAGAGTCTGCTCGTCGCCACGGAAGCGAAGATCATCCAGCAGCTCTGACCAGACATGGAATTTTCCCTTCCGAGTCGAGTAGAGGTAGCTGATGAAAGTTACCAGAAGCGGCAAGCCGAAGAGTATCTCAAGTACCGCCGGCAGTCGGCGACCGGATAGCGCATGAACCACAGCGAGGATGCCGAGAGCAAAGACGCTTCCGCCCAGTACAAAAAGGCCTGAGGGAGCATCAAAGCCATATTCGCCACGGCCCTTTTGAAACGAAGACCTCATATGGATCCCTCCTCTCGGGCCCCCTCCTCCGAACAACCCACCTGAGATCTCGCGGGAGTGCAGTAGTCGCTGCAGCTATATCCCCAGGGCCTGCGGGATGTCCCTTGCCCTGACTCCCTCCAGAAGCGACCTCTCTATCTTCTTGCCAAGCAGCCTGGTTCTATCTCCTCCCGGGTCCGAAGAAAGATCCAGCACCGCCGCTGTGCTGTGACCGGCTCGCGCCCATGCCGCGAGGTATACGGCGGGGCTATCGAGGAGGACCGTCTTCTGCGCCTGAACGTCTCGGGACGCGGCAAGATAGTTCATGGAAAATACATATCCGCCGAAGACCTCGCATTTAAGCCGGTAGGGTCGGGGCTCAGGGCAGTATTCTTCTCCCGCCATGTTCGCTCCAGCGATCATTCCCGCGACCTCTGATGAATGCCACAGGCCCCAGGATGCCCCGGGCAGCGGCGATGCTGCATCGCCGGCAGCGAAGATCCCTTCGACCCCTGTGTGCATGGACCTGTCAACTCTGATGCCCTGGTGGACGTCATCCGCAAGGGGGATCCCAGCGAGCGCTGCCAGCTCTGTCACAGGTGAAGCGCCCACGCATGCGGTGACAAGTTGAGCATGCTTCTCTATTCCAGGTGCAACAATCCAGTACTCTTGGTTCCTGCGTTGAACTTCGACAATCCTGGCGCAGCGGGTCACCGTCACGCCGCTACCGGTGACGCGCGATTCCAATCGTCTGCTTGCAGTGAGATCGAGATAGTCCACCATGAGGCGTTCCTGATTTCCCATGAGGGTCGTTTCGACTCCCGCGGCCCTAAACTGGTCGGCAAGCTCTATACCCAGGACCCCGAAGCCAATGGAGACAGCCTGTCGAGTGTCCTTGAGCAGTTGTGCCAACGTTTCCGCATGGTCGATCCAGCGAAGGTAACGCAAATGCTCGCAGCCAGGGATAGCAAGTCGGGTCGGCGCTGCACCTGTAGCCAGCAGGAGATTGTCGTACCCAACAATCTCCCCTGTGTCGAGTGCTAGCTCCCGAGCGGAAGGATCGAGGGAGATTGCCTTTGCCTCTCGGAGGAGCTCGACATGCATCTCTGCGTACCAGGATTCGGGAAACAGGGCAATCTCGTGAACGGCAAAGCCCTTCGCGATCCGCTTCGACAGCTGCGTTCGCTTGTACGGCAGCCCTTGCTCGCCGTGGATCAGGAGGATTTCCCCGGAAGGATCCCGGGAACGGATAGCCTGGACAGCCGAGAGTCCAGCTATGGAAGCCCCAACGATGACATACGGAAAGTGCTTCACGGTGGATTTCTGAACTCGATTGGGGGTGTCAAACGATGACAGTCGGTGGAGTTGCCGCTGAGGAGACGGTGGATCTCTAAGCCCTCCTTTAGCCTCTGGTTCAAACGGAGAACGAAGGAATGTCGATGAGCTCTCATTCGCGTTCCTTGGCTCTGATCAGGCGAGCAGAGTTTGCAATAACGGGGATCGAGGACAGCTCATGCAGTAACGCTCCGGTCACAGGACTGAGAAAACCCGCAAAAGTCAGCCCGAGTGCAACAGCTAGTACACCAATTGAGAAAGCCAGGTTTTGCTGGATGACCGTAATTGCTTGGCGGGAAAGCACGATCAGGTGTGTCAGCTTGGAAAGGTCATCTGAGAGCAGAGCTATCTCAGCGGTTTCAATTGCAACGTCGGTTCCTGCCCTTCCCATCGCAATACCAACATCCGCCGCGGCTAAAGCAGGTCCATCGTTGACACCGTCGCCTACGAAGGCCACCTTACGCCCGTCCGATTGCAGGCATTTGACGATCAGCAGCTTCTGTCCAGGTAAGACATCCGCATACAGCTCTTTGATCCGCAGGTTGGCCGCCGCCAGAGCGGCAACAACTTCGTTGTCGCCGCTTATCAGGACGGTGCGCAGGCCAAGTCGATTCATGCCTCTCACCGCCGCCTTGGCCTCTGGGCGAAGCTCATCCTCGAACACCAGAAGCCCAGCCACCTTCTCGTTGATAGCCACACAAACGACGCTGCGTCCCTGTTCAGCTAGGGACGCAGATTGCTCCATCACTCCCGATGCGACATCCACGCGATAGGCGGTCATGGCGGCCGTCCGCCCGAGTATTATCTCTCCCTCGGGCAAGCTTGCGCGCACACCTTGGCCTGGCAATACCTCAAACGACTGCGGGTTCACTACCGGTAGGCTGCGCTCTTCAGCGGCCTGAACCAGGGCTCGCCCGATCGGGTGCTCGCTGAACTTCTCGGCCGCTGCAGCCACGCGAAGAAGCTCATCGGAAGCGATGCCATTCAAGGGTAGGATATCCATCAACCGAAGCCGACCGAAGGTGAGCGTGCCTGTTTTGTCGAACGCTACCGTGTCCACTTTTGCCATCGCCTCGATGGTGGCTCCCTTTTTCACGAGACTCCCGCGCAGCGCAGCGTTGCCAATCGAAGCTACCAGCGCCGTAGGAGTCGCGATGACCATCACGCAGGGACAGAAAACGATCAGTACGGTGATCGCCTTAAGAAGATCGCCGCTGAGCCACCACAAGAGCGCGCCAATCACGAGGGCCGCGGGGGTGTAGAGCTTCGCGTAACGGTTCAAGAGGCGTTCAATGGGTGGCTTCTCTTCTTGGGCTTGCACAATCATGCGCTTTATCTGTCCCAGCGTCGTCTCTTCACCGAGCTTTAGAACCCGCACCTCCAGTGCCCCAAACTCCAAAAATGTGCCCGCGCAGACACCATCGCCTGCGTGTTTCTCGACCGGCATGCTCTCACCTGTGATGGCTGCTTGGTTGACACTGGCTGTTCCTGAGACGATCTGGCCGTCTGCAGCGATTTTTTCGCCCGATCGGATCAGTAAGAGGTCGCCCGTCTGCACCTGCTCCAGTGGCACGACCAAATCACGCTCGTCGCGCCGAATGGTCACCCGATCAGGTAAAAGGCTCGCCAGCGCTTCCAGTGCTCCCTCGGCACGCCTGGATACGAAGCTCTCCAACATTCCACCAAGCAGAAGAAGCACCGCAACCACGGCAGCCGCCGAAAACTGACCGATTGCGATCGCCGCGGCCGTCGCAACGGAAACCGGTATGTCGGCGGTGAAATCACCCCTGCGAATACCCCGAAGGGCAGACCACCAAATGTAAACTGACCCCACTAGGGCGGCCGCTAGCCCGCATTTCTCATACTGCGCTCTCTTTTTTCGGGCAAGTGTGTTTCAGCGGGTCCGACGGAGTCTTCGTCGCCGCCAACCAGGCATGATTGCTCGATTTTCGCATAGACCGAGGCTGT
>Ga0187881_10002501_pt1 | contig 17210 bp, 14 predicted proteins | sample June2016WEW_19_1_2_FD_133017 | JGI IMG/M metagenome (GOLD analysis project Ga0187881, IMG submission 133017) | Peatland microbial communities from SPRUCE experiment site at the Marcell Experimental Forest, Minnesota, USA - June2016WEW_19_100 | ecosystem: Environmental > Terrestrial > Soil >...
CCCCCGCTGACGAGGAGTACCACAGCAGCGATGAGGGCGGCGAGGCCGAGACGGAGCATCCGTTTGCTGATGATGGCGCTCTCAGGAGCGATTCTCGAGAGCGCCTGCGTGTCAACCATCGAGGAGGGCGTCAGCGCCCTCCGCTGCGTAACATAGAGCACCCCTACTGCCAAAAGGGCGGCAGCAAGCGCGATGGGACCGGTATTCCTCAGAAACTCGTTAAAGCCAAACCCCAGCTGGGTCCCGAGTATGACGTTGGGGGGGCCGCCGATAAGGGTTGATGCACCTCCGATGTTGGCAACGACGACCTCCGCGACGACGAGGGGCACCGGGTCGATCTTCACGAGCCGCGCGATCTCGATTGTAATCGCCGCAAGAAAGAGCATGACCGTAATGCTATTGACGAACGATGCCAGCAGCCCTGCCAAGAGAGGAAACACGATCAACATGGTGCGGGGGTTGTAGTTCAACCTCTTTGCTAGGATAAATGCCACGTATGAAAAGAACCCCGCATCTGACAGCACCACCACGATGATGAACATCCCGAACAACAGGCCGATGGTCTCCCAGTTGACGTAATTGATGGCCTCAGCGAGGGTGAGGACACCCGTGATGAGCAACACCAGACTCCCCGCGCCTACGACGACTGTCCTGTTGATTTTTTCTGTGGCCAACGTTCCATACGCCACAAGAAAGGTCACAAGCGCGATTAGGGAGTATGGTTCCATGAGATCTCCTGCACACAGCCACGGCCTTCCGTGCTGCGAGTGTTTTGACACTCATAGGGCGAGTGCGATGACTCGCCCACTATTCCAGTTAGATACGATAATCCGCGGATATAAAACCTCAGCAGAAGAACTCGTCTTGAGAAGCTGTTGAGGTCGATGTAAGGCACCAAAATATATTTAGCTCAAATCAAAAGCCTGCGCCGCGCGAGTAAGCTTGACGCGGCTTGACGAAAGCTTGTCCAAAGACGGCATCATTTCCTTGTGCCTCCGAAAACCAGAAATAAGCCGCCTTCAAGTGGCTAAAAAAGCAGCTTTATACATAAGCAGCATTCATTATCGCGGTATGAAAAAAAAGTTGCTAGCTCTTATCGTGCTTGTTGTGATTGCCTCATTATCAATAGCGGGTTGCACTACTGGCACAAACAACACCACCACCCAAACACCAAGCGCCACATCAAGTACGACAAGTGCAGCGACACAGCACAACGCCGTGTTGGAAAAATACATTACTGCGTACAAGACTGAACAATACTCGAACAGCAGCCAGCGCATCACGGCGTGGGAGCTCGTATGGAGTAACAGCACATCCGCGCACGTAGTATGGACGGCGGTGATACGACAAACAAACCGAACCGAGACCGTGACGCTGGACCGGGCCTTCATTGTATTTCCGACCACACAAGACGCGACAAATTACGTCGACGCTTTGAACTTAACAGCATACACCCTGGTCAGCACGAATCCCCAAGATGCGGCGGTCTATCAGAATGTAACAGGTCACGCACCGCAGATTTACAAAGAATACGTGTGGACCGAAGGAAGTCTGTTGAACATCTCATTGTATCGCGTTCACAGGATAGAACAAGCCGATAACATTGTGGGGGCAGAAACACTAAGAATACTCGTGATCTGAGCTTTGTGATTGGACTCCCAGAGTGCGAAACCACATCCGCACCGATTGTACTAGACGAAAGGAATAACGGGTGCAAAGGCGGCATAGCGATATAGCCAAATCTTAGGAGATGCATGTATGGGCAACGCATTTTGGCTTGGGATAATTGGAGGAATCGCCGGTATCCTAGCCGTCGTACTCGTCGTTCAGCTCGGAGGAATGAGCGAGGCGTTTAATGCAACTGGAGGGTTACAGCCCTACACGAACGCAGCAGGGGCAGCACTCATCTTCTCATTCGTCGGAATCGCCGGCGGCGTGCTCGAAAACCGGAAAATCGTTGGCGCAATTCTAATGATTATCGGAGCGCTCGGTGCTCTGATATCGATCGGCCTTTTAAGCACTCTTAGCTTTGCAGAGTTCGTAGCAGGAGCCATCCTCATTCCGCTCGGGGTTCTGATATCACTTTTCGGCGTTCTTACCTTCGTACTATTCTTACTAGGGGGCATCCTTATTTTGACGCAAGCGCCGCATCCGCACTAGGCGCTGGAATGCCTTGTCATATCGTCGCTATTCGCGTCGCAGCGTCACTCATTGAGGCACTATATTAGGAGTTCATAGCGTACTTTTGAAGGTGATGGTTACTTCGCAGCTACATTTGGACTCATAGAAACAGCGTCTAGACGATCGCGTTGCGCACAGCGTCGTGCTGAAAGCATACAGGTCTTGTGCCCCATAACCTCAGCGATCAGTTTGGAAATTAAGTGGTACCAAACCTATGAGGTAGCACCCGTTATTTCTCAGCTGGTGCGCTAAACCACTTAGTTAACCGCGCTGCGGGGGGCGAAGCACGCTGTTCACGGCGTGGCCGAGGCGCTCTGCGCACTTGGTGCAGTTCGGATCGTTTGTGGTGTTCAAGCAGCCGAAGTGGAGGCCATACCAGCAGGCCCCGTTTTTTATGGTTGTTGCATTCGTAGCCATCACGTTCATCTCCGATCAGGACTACACGGAGTGGTTTCATAAGGCCGCGTGAGACAGAGATTGTGTGGGAACTCGTGACAGCATCTTTGTGTGGGAAAGCGTGACAGCATCTTTGTGTCACACCTAACGGCGGCTGCTTTCGCGGGAAGTGACTAATAGTATCCTACGTCATAAACGGCAGCGTGTGACCTGCTAAGCCCGAAAATACCCAATTCCTTAATCGCCCCGAAGCAGTTTTGATAACTCCCCGTTCTTCGAGCCATCAAACGATACAAGATTGGGCCCAGCTAACAATAACAATTATACTATCTCGCCGCCTTTTTGGGCGACGCATATGATAAAAAAGTTGTTAGCCATCATAGTGCTCGTGATGGTTGCCTCGTTATCAATAGCGGGTTGCACATCATCAACTAATAGCAACCAAACGGCAAGCAGTGCATCACAAGCAGCATCGAGTACAGCATCAATGAAAGCAAAGACAGCAAATACTACGACTGCAGCGGCAGCAACGCGTGTGCCGGCACACTTGAAGGTGCTGTTCTTCTATGAGACGAATTGTCCCTATTGCCAAGCGCTGGAGCCGCACGTGACCCAGCTTCAAAAGAAGTATGCAGGGAAGGTCCCCGTGCAGTCGATCGCGAACTATGCGAGCCCGCTGGCTGATCAGTACAAGGTGCCGTCGGTCCCGACGCTGATCCTGCTGAACAACGGCCGTGAAGTCGGCCATTGGATCGATGCCACGAATACCACGGGGATTACAGCTCAAATTAATAGCCTGCTTCGCGCGAGTTAGGATGAACGCGACGTAACGAAAAAGTGTGAACATTCTGAGTTTTTCTCTCCCGCGTCCTCGTCAAGAATTGATTCTATCAACTGATTCACTGGTGCTAAGATTTAGTCACTCGACAGCGCCGGGGATCCTCGTATATTTAGAAAGGTGAAGCTATGAAGACCATTATCGCATTCAAGTCCTACCACCGCATGAACACCGAGAAAGTCGCAAAGGCCATGGCGGAAGCCATGGATGCCCAGCTCACAAAGGTCGAGGACGTGCGGCCGGAAGAGCTGTTAGGATACGATCTCATCGGCTTTGGTTCGGGCATCTACGGGTTAAAGCACCACAAGGCGCTGATCGAACTGATCGAAGCCATGCCTGTGACAGATAAGAACGTATTCGTTTTTTCGACCTGCGGCAACGTTCGAGAGGTCAACCACAAGCAGATCAAGGAGAAACTTACTGAGAAAGGTTGTCACATCGTCGGCGAGTTCACCTGCTTTGGCGAGTTCGCTGGCGCGCTGCGATTAAACAGAGACTGGAAAGGGGCGCTCGCGTTTATTGGCGGCAAGAACAAAGGACATCCGGACGAAAAGGATCTGGAGAACGCCCGTGTGTTTGCGAAGGGTCTTTCGAGTGCGTAGAACACGCTGCTGCTGTAGGCAGTCCGTTCTCATTTGCGATGCTCGTCGCTGTGTGACCGAATCCTTGCAATTCCCAACTGTGTCAATCCCAGTTTGCCTCACTAACTTAATTTTGAAATGACGAGCAATTTGTTTATCGTTTGCCAATTCCTCGTTGTTACTGCCGTTTTCAGCTTCGTTTCGAACTTCGCGTTGTTGAGCGTTGTCCTAACATGCCACCAGGGCAATAGAGATACGCTGTTTTGCCACCTATCACAATAACACAGTTACGATCAAGAGCCGACACGACCTATTATGTCGAGAGGTGCATCAGATGATGGAGACATGGGACCCCGTCGACTATTACGAGCACTCCTACCCACAGTACGCGCTCGCGCTTGGATTACTCGAAAGGCTTCGGCTCAACGGTAACGAGCGCATCTTGGATGTCGGCTGTGGCGACGGAAAGGTGACCGCCGAGCTTGCCACACGCGTGCCGCATGGCTCTGTGCTCGGCATTGACGCCTCTCCCGACATGATCGGATTCGCCCGGATGATGTTTCCCCCGTCGGCGCATCCGAACCTGTCATTTCGTTGTGGAGACGCAACGAAGCTCACGTTCCGCAACGAGTTTGACGTCGTCGTCGCGTTCGCGTCGCTCCACTGGGTCAAAGACCTGCCGATTGCGCTGCGCGGCATCAAGCAAAGCCTCACGCCTGGTGGGCGCTTTGCGGCTCAGATCGTGGCAAAACGACACGCCACAGCACAGATCAGGTCGCCGCTGCACCTGGCGCGAAAAGAGGTTATGGACCGTCCGACGTGGAGAACGTATTTTTATGGATTCGAGCAGCGTAGGGCGTATAGTGCAGACGAGTGCGAACAACTGCTTACGGATGCCGGCTTCGTGCTGCGGCGCTTCAAGTTCGTCAACGAAGAAGTAATGCACAGGGATGCCGACGCGCTCAAGGGATATGCACGATCGACGTGGCATCGATACACCGACCAGATTCCTGCGCAGAAGCGCGACGCCTTTCTTAACGAGGTCGTACAGCGCTGCATCGAGCTGTCACCCGCAGATCGAAGCGGGCAGATACGCATTCGCGTGTACATGCTCGAAATCGAGGCAACGGCCGGGGCCGCGTAACCTTTGGGAACTCGATACCAACGCCGCGTCACAGGATCCGCGCAATTCCCAACTTGATTGCCCAGTTTGCCTCACTAACTTAATTTTGAAATGACGAGCAATTTGTTTATCGTTTGCCAATTCCTCGTTGTTGCTGCCGTTTTCAGCTTCGTTTCGAACATAGCGTTGTTCAGCTTTGTCCTGGCATACCCATTCGGGCAATAGAGATACACTTCCTTGCCAACAATTACGAATGTCTCACCTTGGTCGAGTTTTATGTCGAGGGTTGACGCGACCGTTTCGTCTGGCGCATCTGACAAAAAGGTGACATAAAGCTTGTCCGGCCTTACACCTGCGCTATCGATAAGCGGATTATTATCGATGATAGTCTCGAGTTCAGGCTGCGTCCTGATGAGTACGTTTGTCGAAAACCAGAAGGTTTCCCGTAACTCTTCTTCAATACAGGCGGCCATTTTTGCCTTTTCTGCACGCCTGCAGTCGAAAATGACGTTGCCACTCTGACCGTACGTTCTCACATTTTCAAAACTCAGCGATTCAAAAACCCTTTTTACATCCGTCATAGTTGCGGTTTTTCGACCGCTGACGTTGATTCCGCGCAACAAAGCAATGCATCTCACCGCTTCACGCCCTCCTCTTGTTGTTCGCTGGCGGCGAACAACGCCTGGCGGTCATTGGTGCACTAGTGCGACAGAGCCCCCTCGTGCTGCCTTCGTCAGTTCTTCGCGCTAGTACTAACGCTGGTCCGCGTGGTGCATGGCCCACGGAACCCACACGAGGACCTCTAATACCCCCGCAACCGCGAACGATATCAGAACGACACCTATGTTTTGCAGAATACTGAAGCTGCTTGCATAATAGAATAGCCATAGCGCTAGGAAAACGAGCCACACGAACGGCACGGCGATAGACTCGTATATCCTCCTCGGCTCTGGTTGGTGGTTGCTCATTTCTGAATCTCCTAGTTTTAACGCTGAATAGTTGCACGACATTGCTCCTCATTACTGTTTCTTTTTGATGGTCGACATGTTTGCACTGGGGCACACGTTTCAGTTAGCAACCGCGGTTTTCAGAAGACCACCCATGGCAAGACTTATTGAAGTACGCCTCACCTGTATGGCTGCAATGAAGGCACTATTGTTGCGCGTAGGTATCGATAAGGGGTGCGGAGGGACGCTCAGTCCCATATTTGACGATGGATCGTTCGAGTTCGTCCCAATTCCCGAGAGCTTTCCGGCACCTGGCTCCGCGACATATAACGACAGAATTGGGAGAAAGGGGAAACGCCTTTCAGCCTACGTTCCGTCGAGCATCAAGAACGCGCCAATGCACGAAGACCCCGAGTTTCTCACCTGCACGTACGGCGATCCGACACTGAAGCGCTACTACCTGCTGAAGCTCGTTAAAGGAGATCTGCTCGTATTCTACGCCGGCTTGCAGCCATTTGCGGCTGCCAAATACGACGAAGCTCTGTACGTCATCGGATATTTCGACGTGGACAACGTCACAGAGTTTAACAAGTTATCAGAAGCTGAGCTCGCAGAAAGCCTTCAGCGGTACAAGCACAACGCACACGTGAAGCGCCGAACTTCCTTACGTGATCTCGTCGTGGTAGCAGGTGCGGGGAATAGCAGACTTTTAGACAAAGCGATACTGATCAGCCACAAGAAACCAGATAGGAGAGGACGACCAATGCACGCGCTTTCTCCTGAAATGGAAGCATTGCTTGGAATATCGGGGTTCATTCAACGCAGCATTCCGCCGCGATTTGTCGCCGAACAGCAAAACGTCCGCAATTTGATGGCGCTGCTTGCGTCACCGAGGCTATGAAGAACAACGAGACCGCCATTCTTTTGTTAATTTCTTAGTGCTCTTTGACCACGATCAGGATTGAGCAATATATCGATAGCAGGTAGTTCCGGTTTGTCGTTCATCTGAAAATCTCGTTCCAGTCGGTTTTCATACTTACGATGGTGTAATCTTTTTCCTTAGCAATGGCGAATATTTTTTCTGCTCCATTTTCATACGCGTATTCGCGCTCCTCATCGTCGTGGTGTATGAACAATCTGAATTTGGCAGATTCCAGCATTTCTATATCTACGTCCCCATTCCCCACTGCAAAAACAGGCAAGCGTCCAGTTTGGGCGAATATATGCTCGACTTTTCCGGGACCTAGAGTAATTCCTCCAAGAACTTTGTCAACCCTCGTTAACGTGCCCTTGTTGTATTCATACTCGGAGGCTGTGCCTATCACGTTTTCCTTGAAGATTCCCCATGTTTCCTCGGAGATTACACGCATGAAATCACGACCACCGCCGGAGCACACAAACACCCGGTATTTGTACTTCTTCAGCAAGTCGAAAAGCTCTAATATAGGCTTGTAAACCAATTTGGTGAAATTAGCTGCGAATTTCTCCTGTTTTACAGTGCCAAAAAACTCTTTCACCTCAGCTTCAAACTCATCTGGAGTTTTTCCAGTCCACTCCCGGGCAAAAGCACCTTCAAGAGCCATAATAACCTTATGGTCTTGTTCAATTGCCTTTTGAAAAAACGTCTCGTCTCTTTCGAGAATAGCCTTGTAAGGCTGCGCACTCACTAAAGAAGGATTATTCTGGGCTGTTATGGCAAAAACTCTGAACAGGAAATCAAGAAAGGCCGGCATCGGCCGCTCTACCCACAGTGTCCCATCGTTATCGAAAGTTGCGATGCGGTCTGCAGGTTTAACATAGTTCAGACCTTGTTCTGTGGACGATTTCAGAAAATCAAGGATGGATTGTTTTACTGGCCCGTCGTTCCAACTTTTAAGTGTATCTTCATTCGAAATTAACGCCATTCCCCCCAACTTCTCAATCTAAAGCATTTTTTTCTCAATTACTTCATAGATTTTATTTCTTGAAAATCAGATTCTGCTTATGGGTTTATTTTGAATTTACATTTAAGATTTCTTTTATTTTTTCCTCAGTGCCTTTCTATGATTTCTTGACATATTACGGTCGCATGCCTGTCCTAGGGTATTCTTCTCGAGCGTAACCTTCTAAATACTTCGAAGATTTGTTCTTGATGCTTGTGGTTACCCCCTGCATCATTATCAGCCACGGCACATGTCCATTCTTTGTCGCCTTTCTGCGCTTGTGGAATAATAACTGCAGTAAAACCCAGAAAAAAGAGCCAACAAGAAAAAGTGTTTACGCAAGCTGCAAAAAACCTATTAAGTCTGGCCCTGGAGAAAGAAGAGAAGTACGCATGACACAAGCTGCGAATAGTGAGCACGAACGGGCGATTAAACGAGAACTTGAAGAATTGTCCGAAGCGGACAGAAAGCGCTTTGAGCAGATCAGAACTGCACAAAGAGAGAAACACGGAAAAGAGACGCCCGAGCAGCTGCATAGCGTATTACACACGATTCGACGCAACGTATACGAAAGGCAAGGATTGGAGGGCATCAAAGAGGGGGACTTTGCACGTTTCCGGGACGCTCGTCTAGGTCTGGCGCTGCTGCTAGAAGAAGAAGCCGAGAAAGACGCAGAAAAACTGAGAAAGGCGCTGGCTACGCATCTTGAAGTTTGTTATATAGACATAAACGGTCCACAAGAAGGCACAACACGCGAACGAGAATGTTACAACAAGCCTCCTTTTGAGCCACACAAAAGCCTCCTGACAAGTGGCATTGTGAACATCGCAAACGTCTACATTGAGCGACTAGGGTTGACGAGAGCCGAGACGAAAGCCCTATTTCATAAACACAATAGCAGACATCTCAGTCATTTAAACACGCCTGTGTCGATAGATAAGGGCTGGAATCAATTGGAACCCAACCTGGTTTTCAAACGCGAATGATTGTCAAAAAATCGTCCAAGTGACGCAACACTTCCACTCGTCTTTGTCGACGTTGCGCTGCCCCCTTCTCAACACAGGTGAACTTCTGCGCGCACCGCGGTACCACGCTAGCGGGCTCACCGACGATTTTCAATGGTAGCGGAATGGAGTACGTACTGTCCCGGCCTATCCAGTCCCTAAACAGCAAAAAGATGTGCGCTTTTTTAGAAAAGCAATCTTGACAATGGCATACATTGAGAGCGTCGTAGCTGCCTGTTTCGTCTGCGTACCACGCCATCTATCGTTTCATAGAGAGGAGCGACATCGGTTAGCTCAGAGGCGATCAAGGCCGGCTGTTCGACTGGCCAGTGCTTCTAGCGCCTATAGGACACAAAACCGATTCAGAACTAGAGACAGCAGGACCGCGCTTATGCCTTGTTTACTCTTTTTGCGTTCCTCTGAACTGCTTCAAGCAGTATTCGTATCTCTCAGGGTTTTTTATTGAAGGGTGGTAGCGGGACTTTAAACACGGCGTAATAACACATTTGAGGGGGGTGCCTATTCCTGGGCCTATTATAGGTTCATCACCAGTTATTCTTCCTCCTGTCGGGCAACCAGGGCAGATTTTGGGTTCGCTCATTAGTTTCTCACCTCGCGTGCATTATTGGTTAGATAGTCTTTTAGTGATCTTTTTAGCCATTCGTGAGCCGCGTGAACCTCTTGACCGCCATCCGTGTTCTTTTAGAACTTTCTCTACTAATCTCTTTTTCGTAGTTAGCTCCCCTATCTCAGTCAGTCACTGTTCGAGTTGCTCTTCTTGGTAGCTGGATCTTGTAGGCTACCTGAATACGGCCAAACTTCTGCGTGAACTCCTTTATCTCAACAGGTGCATCTCAAAAATTATGCCCCTGCAGTGCAATATTGAATAGGTTGCTCATGGTTCAAATCTGAAATTAAGAGCTAAATCACTTTTTTAGGTGAGGGCACAGACTTCACAAATTTACAAAAACAGATTGGCTCAAGGCGATTCGAACGCCCGACCTTCGCCGTGTAAATACGAATATCTAGAGCCGGTGGCGAAGTGTTCTGATTTCTTTTGGCTTTCTTCTTCACTCTTGTTAGAAGAAGATACTACGACAAGAAAAGCAAGCGCCCCATTGTGTACCGTTTGATAGATACGCGTCGGCAGCCCTGTAAGCTTTGAAAACGTATAAGGAAGGCGTATTACCGGGTAGTCGTATCCTGCCTTGGCGTGGTGGAGCGAGATTTTGCTACGATGAATCTCGAACAGCTCGTGGTTTGGCATTGAAATTCCAACATTAAAATCTAGATAACGATCAGCAATCAGCATAATGTGTGAATTTCTACGTTTTGCACATAATCATTGTCATCCAGCGCGAGATTATGCGTTACTCATGCGTTTTCAGGCTAATTGTTAGGCGGCTAATGTTTTAGTTTCCAAAGATTTCTTGCTCATCTCAATCCTCAAAACTCGTTTATCTGTGTCCATGCATTATCACGCCTATCGGCGTCTTACTCTTCTCTCCTTCGTTCTAGCGCTGAACCTAAGGTATATTTTAAAAGGTTTGGTAATAGTAACAACAACAGTTCTAAATCTACTCGACAATCAGAATGTCAAATCAAGATCCTGTCGATATAGCAATTTTAACTGCGCTAGAAGAAGAATATAATGCAATTTGTGAATTAATTAATAATATCGAATTTGTCCGAGGGACTGCTGATGATCCGAATCTATACGCGTGGAGAATTGGACATGCAAAAGAATATTCTGTTGTCATCGGATGCACTGGCCACGCGGGCAACACTAGAAGCGCATTAGCAGCTCAGAACGCCATTGATCGCTGGAATCCTAGGTATCTATTTTTTGTTGGGATTGCAGGCGGTTTAAAGGAGTGTAAAAAGGGCGATGTTGTAATTGGAAATTTTATTCGCGGTTATGAATATGGGAAAATGGATAAAATCTTTACTCCAAGAAACGATTGGCCCTATAATAGCGATATTGGGCTTTTTACATCCGCTGCAGCTGTTAAAAATGAGAAAAAGTGGCATCAATATATAAAAACTGATCCACCAGAACATTGCGACCCAGAAGTAGTAATCGGCGAAATTGCATCTGGAGATAAAATTATTGAGGATCCCTCAAATGAGTTTTTCCAACAGGTTTTGCATGAGTGGCCAAAAATTGTCGCCATTGAAATGGAGGGCGCAGGCGTTGGCGAGGCAATTCGCGTAGCTCAAGCAAAAGGAAAAGGAATCGGGTTTATTATGATAAGAGGGATCTCTGATTTACCCCGAAATAATTTATCTCAACCTGATGATCAAATAGAGACGCGAGGGACCGTTGAACGTGATAACTGGAAATCTTTCGCATCCGCAACAGCAGCAGCATTCGCCTACAACTTTATAGTTAATTACCTTCCTGCCCCTCCACTTAGCTTGGGGAAAAGCAGAGTTGGAGAGAGAACACTCCTAACATTGAGCCAGTTCAAAGAAAGAGCAGAGAATTCGAGGCTACAGGAACATGATTTCATAGGAAGAAGGGCTGAGTTGGCTAATCTTTATCACTTTCTTGATGACTCGGACAAAAAAATTAGGCTGATTCTTGGCTACGGCGGAATAGGCAAAACCAGACTCGCAATTCAAATCGCTGAGAAATTAGACGAGTTAGGCGACTGGAATGTGTATTTCGTCCGTCCACAGCGCGGATTTTGCCCATTCATAATAAAGGGTAAGACACTGCTGGTGTTGGACGAGGCGTCACGATATGAAGACAGGACCAAACTCTTAGATTTCGTATTGAATCCGCCATTTGATAATGGCTCATTTAAGTTGATTATGCTAGACAGGCCTATGTCTAGAGAATCGATTGTATTTGAACAGTACGGCTACAACATAGAAATTGACGAGCTAAGACATGGAGATCTAAAAGAGTTTTTAACAACGAATTATGAAAAAATCGATAGCAAGATTGTCGACGCCATTGTTGAGCGCTCAGCAGGCAGTTTTGTAAACGCTACCATCTTCGCAGATTATTATTTAGAAAAAAGAGTAGTGCCTGAACGAGAACTAGCTATTAAAGAGAGGATTCAAAAATACATTAAAGACGTAGCAATCAAAACTGGGAAACCTATAGCCCGCATAAAAGAAGCTCTTGACATAATCTCGTTGCTTGCACCCATTAATTGGGAGAGGGATAAGGACTTTTTGGCGAGCAGATTATTTCCCGCAACGTTTGAGGCCTTGGAGGAGTTATTGAGAATTGCTTTTGCTGACCCTCCAGACTTAGTTGTTTGCTCAGACGGAACATTGTCAATCGACCCGGATCCGATCTCAGATTATATAAGGCGTGATTTCTTTACGCACAAATCATTTCGAATTTGTCAAAAGTTGTTGCCATTAGCTCCGCATAGAATTTCATACAATATCAAAGCTATTCAACGGCTTGACACCAAGATTGAACAAAGAATATTTTCGGTTCTCAACAGGATATGGGGAGAGCTTAACGCAAGAGAAGATCTAATCAATTCACGCGAGTATCTTTTTGCTATTGACTTCTTGTTAGGGAGTCTTGGAAACTCTCCTGCTTTCGATATGAAAGTCGCAAATGGACGCATGTGGTCTAATTGCTGCCGTAATCTTGCTCAGCAATATCCAGATGAGAACTTCAGTGAGTCATACATTAACAGCGTAGTTGGCGCTGCGACTGTTTTTGGCCGGCGCGCTCAATTTGTGGAACTCGAAAAATGCGTTAACGATCTTTCAGTCTTCTACAAAAAAACTGAAAGTAGAGAGTTTCACAAGGGACTTGCTAGAGTACTTGTTACTGCCAGCCAAGCTTTTGACAACGCAGACAACATCGAAAAGAATAGAGCCTGCGTGGCTAGCTTGCGAGAACTACACAACTTCCCGGATGTTGAGATAGCACAATGGTTGGCTAGAGGTCTGGTCAATTTGATCGGCTCATATGGGAGGGCAAAGCAAATTGGTGAGATGGAGAGCTATTTAGCCGAAATTCGTGATTTGTGCAAAAAATACGACGATTTGATGTTAAAGAGAATAATTATCACCGCTATTTCGAACGCGATTACCTCATATCAACGCATTAACGCCCCTGAAAAGATACAGATTCGTTTGGCGGAGTTAAAAAGCATTCAAACATCCCTCCCTCAAAAAAGAGTCGCATCTGATTCGGAAGGCAGTGCTAGGAAAGATCCAGATCCTTACTTACTTCTTGGGACGGAGAGAAGCGCAAATGGCGCACGCTTAGCGGAGGAAGCGACACAAGACGAGCTTGAATTAACAATAGCCAGAGCAATATTCGCCAGTTCTATCACGTTTGGCAACTTGGGCCAGTTCGAGGAAATGGAGAGCAACTTAGGAGAACTCGCCAAACTTTATGACGGCAGCCAGCAGGAAGGGCTGAAGGAAGTCGTGGCTGCAGCCACCAGCAGCGCTATTGCTCAATACTGCAAAGTATACAAATTCGATAAAGCAGAGGCACATTTAGCGTCACTTATGAATCTGCACGTTTATCCGCATCTAGAGATAGCGAGAAGCGCGGCCAGTAGCTTATTCAGTCTAATAGATGCGTATGCTGAAACTGGTTTGCTTAGAGAGACGCACACCTGTGAAAGCAAACTCAGCAGTCTTTGTGAAAACTATCACGATGTCCAAATAATCAGGACTTATGCGGCAGCACTGGCTCAAGTATCGTTTCAGTTTGGAAAGCTGTTCCAACTTGCTGTGGTTGAAGAATCTGTGCTGACGGCAAAGAAGATAGCCCAAGATAATGCGGACATCGAGATGAAAAGGTCTTATGCACGCTGTTTGCGCAATGCAGTAGTGGCCTACTCAAGTACTGGTTTTTTGAAAGAAACTCAAATGCATCTAAATACTTTACAAGAACTTTTTGCGGCTTCACTAGACTATAGAATAAAGCGATCCCTGACATACAGCTTGTGGGACTCTTTGCGTACCCACATAATAATGAAAAAACCTACGTTTGAGAATCTAACCTTCTTATACAGTGCTCGGAGCGTGTTGTTGGCAGATGGACGTCGTGAAACGGCTGCTATAATTGATGAGTTTTTCAGGTCAGTAACTCTTAATAAACTGCACGAAATTGACAAGGGACATGTGCAAGAGTTTATCAATTTGTTAGTGGCTGAACTGGGCGATGTTGAGACTATTCTTTTCTTCAACAAAAACGAGCGAGCGTTGCCAACCGAAATCCGAACTTGCATCTGGAAAATGCTGATGTAAACCGGCCTATGACAATCTCTAATTCACAAATTGCAAGTCTCTCCGCCGATAACCGCACCAATTTGCGGCTGTATCTCTAAAACAACGGATAGCAAGGCGTAATCTTCCCGACTGCAATATGCTGCTGCTTTTCGAAATGCTGCGATGGGCAACTGCTAAGTTCAGCGGACTGTTTGCCCAAGCGGGTCAAATCCTAACATTGATTTACTATCGCGTTATATGGAATAGTGTAATAAGCACCGAACTATTACAACCTTGTCATCTTAAAAGAAGCAACGAAAATGCGGAAGCGGGAACGCCTCGCTAAGATACGCGCCCCTGCTGCCCGATAGTATTTCAATACGCTTTTTTCGTTCCTGAGATATTTGCACGTTTAGGTTTGCTTCTGTAATTCTTGTAGGACTAGTGAAACATATGAACGAAATTTTAGCGCATCGGCTTTTCCGTGATGATATCGCGGATGGAATTTTAGAACTGGTTGAGCAGAATCCAGATATAGCAACGCGCAGTAAATATTTTCTAAGGCGTGAACAGCTGGACAGCACTCAGCGCCACTCTAAGGCAACCGACATGGTAGGCAAAGACCTCCTCATCGAACTTTTTCAAGCAGCAGAAATGCGCCGCTGGAACGACAAGCTGTGTCCAGTCCCGCTGACCGAACTCGACAAGCAGGCGCACAAGATGACCATTGCCTACGTGCTCGGCAAGTTCGCCGAACACAGCAGCGACTTCAGCTGGATCGAGATCATTGAGGGCGGCCTGTTTGAGTACTTCGAGCGCCTCACCCTTACCGACTTGAAACCACAGATCTTCGAGAGGATCAAAGCAAACGAGGAGACGTATAACGAGCTAAAGGCCGAGGTCTGCGCGCGCTTTAGACCCCTTGTTTCTGATCTAAACGGGCTCGACAAACGGTTTGAAGCGTACCTGTTTCGCCCTCGGGACACCATCAGCAGGAAGGTACTCGACGCGGCCCACTTCTACGCGACCAAGTGGGAGTTCGACATCATAGAACGCGAAAACACGGGCGATTACGAGCTTGACGAGATTCGCCGCGGATTGCAGAGGCGCCAGGAGGCGCTTGCTGACGTCGAAGGACTGCGCTACCTCGCCCTTTTCCCAACCTATCGGAGCTTCGTCGATTTGTGCGGGCGCCTGCGATTTCAAGTACGATGGGGGCAGCTCTACCGAGTCCCGCGGACCTCAGTGCTCGGCCACATGCTCATCGTAGCAATCATTTCGTACCTGTTCTCACTCGAGATTGGCGCGTGCACCAAGCGCTGTGCGAACAACTACTTCACGGGGCTGTTCCATGACCTGCCCGAAGTCCTCACCAAAGACATCATCAGCCCCGTCAAGCGGGCGGCCACGGGCCTGGACCGCTTCGTGAAGGACTTTGAACAGGAAGAGATGGAGCGCAGAATTTACCGACCAGAGCTCATCCCAAAGGCGTGGCAGCCCGAGATGCGGATGTTTACTGAAGACGAGTTTGTCTCAAAGGTGACGATTGACGGGCAGGTACGCCACACAACCTCTGATGAGATAACTGCGTCGTACAACCGTGACCCCTACAACCCGGTCGACGGAGAACTGGTCAAAGCAGCCGATGACCTCGCGGCGTTCATGGAAGCGTACCTGGCGCTGCAAAACGGCATTTCGAACGCAGAACTGCAGAACGCCGTTCGAGAGAAGAAACGGTTCTATAGCGAAAAGACGATTGCCGGCATAAACTTCAACGATGTCTACAAGGAGCTTCGCTAGATTGGAGTGCGCTTACGCCATACCGCGAGCGCATCGCGCGAGGTGCGAGCATTATTACTAAGACGATGTGACATTAGGTGCGGCAGGCGATCACTGAGCGAATCGTACTCCTGGAGGTAGTCGTTGCAGCGCTACTGCATACGCGGCATACACGTTAGCTAATGGTGCCGCTCCCCTTGGTGAAGGAACACGAGGCGTTCGGGCTACTCGTTCGCCTTTTCGAGGAGCGCCCTCACGCAGTCCTCATGGGTTCTGTAACCGCCCTAGGCCCAGCGCAGTTTATCGGTGTTCCAGTTTCCACCGTTGCTGAAATTAACGATTGAATTGAATTGCCGATACACAAAGATGCCGCCGTTGAGCGCAGCAATCTTCGATGACGTGTCGTGGCCACCGTCTGACGCCGTATTTCCCAGGTTCGCAGACCCCACTGCGTCGTTGTACCACGATCCTGTTCCGGCAAGAGCGCCGCCGCTCTCGTCCCAGCTCGTTTGAAGCACCGGGGCTTTTCCGTCCTCACCGATCCAGATCGTCGGATAGGATTCGTGTCCCGGGCCCGCGCTGGTGTTCCACGCAATTTGAATGTAATAATTGTGGCCTGCGCGGAGTGCGGTAGTAGTGGGTATGTACCACCGCGCGCCGCTGCCGCCGGTCGTGGCGCGGTAGAGGGTCAGGTAACTCGCATTAGGGCCGTAATTGGTGTCAATTTCGATGAAGAACCCGCCATACGCTTTATCCCAAATTTTCTGGTAGCGCTGGCCAGCGACTACTCCGGAGAAATGAAAGCCTATCTCCCACGAAACGACGTTCTGGTTGTTGGTTGCGCTGCCCGCCGGGATGCAGACAAAATCACTGCTCGTGTCATCACCCCAATAGGGGTAGCCGTTTGACTGGGTCTGAAATGAGCCAGGATTGCTGACGTACGCGTTATAGCTGGCGCCTGCCGTCCCCTGGTTGACCCACGTTGATCCTGCTTGGGGAACGTAATAGATGGTTTGCGTGTTGGTCGGGGGGTCGACGGTCTGGGCCTTCACGGTGACGGTGACGACAGTGCTTGTCGATGCTTGATAGGAGCTGTCGCCGGCGAAGGTGGCGTGGTAGGTGCGTGTGCCGGCGGAGCCAAAGCTCGTGGTGAGGGTGATCTGGCCGTTGCCGTTGGTGGTCTTGGTGGCGTCGTTGTAGCGGACGCTGTTAAGGTAGTGGTAGATGGTGACGG
>Ga0187881_10002504_pt1 | contig 17185 bp, 11 predicted proteins | sample June2016WEW_19_1_2_FD_133017 | JGI IMG/M metagenome (GOLD analysis project Ga0187881, IMG submission 133017) | Peatland microbial communities from SPRUCE experiment site at the Marcell Experimental Forest, Minnesota, USA - June2016WEW_19_100 | ecosystem: Environmental > Terrestrial > Soil >...
CTCCGAGCTCACCCCCTGTGTGCCCGCGGCAACCTGCGGAACGCTGGCCGGAATGGTGGGCCGCAGACCGGTCATCTGCGGGCTTCCCGACTTGGCCGCCTGGTTCATGTTGGGGCTGGTGCGGAAAGCCCCGAAGAAGTGGCCCATCAGGCTGGTTTTGGTGTGGTTCTCCAGCTCATACTTCATGCGGGCGTAAGCCACGGGATCGGCTTCCGGCACGGGCCGGTTCATTTCCTTCAGCCTGGCCCGGGCGGCATCGGCGTGCACGCTCAGCGGATAGTCCTTGACGATCCTGGTGTAGGCCGCCACCTGCTGGTTCTCGAAGCGGTCGCCCATATGCTGGTAGGAATCGGCGAGCTGCCACAGCGCTTCGTCGGCCTGGCTGTAAAGCGGGAACTGGTCGGCCATGCCCTGGAAGCGGTTGGCAGACGCGGGAAAGCTGCCCTTGGTGTGATAGAACGTGGCGGTTCGGAACTCCGCGTCGGCCAGCACTTCCTGGATGTCGCGCAGTTTCTGTTGCGCCTCGGGGGCAAACTTGCTGTTGGGGAACTGCACCAGCAACTGACGGCATTCGTCCTCGGCGCGCAACGCATGCATGGGGTCGCGGTCGGATTTCTCCATCTGCTTGTAGTGGATATCGCAGACCTTCTCCTGGGCCTCGGCCGCTTCTTCCATGGCGGGGTAGAACAGGATGAAGTCCTTGTACTCGGCTTCGGCCTGGGCGAGGCCGTGGGCGCCGCCCTCGCGAAACCAGCTATCGGCGATGGCGAGCTTGGCCTTGGCGAGGTACTCGCTGGTGTCGTAGGTGTTGATGAGGGTTTGCAGCGTGAACCGCGCGACTTCGAAGCGGCTGTGCTCGACATCGGCGATGGCCTTGTCGAACAGGACCTTGTCGGGCTGCTGGGTGTCCTTGGTGATCGGGTTGTCGTACTTGTGACGTTTGAGGCCGCAGGAACTCAGCAGAACCCCCAGCGCAGCGAGCAGAGCGGCATAACGAATGAAGTTTCGGACCATGTTTCAATCCCTTACACTCTCACCCCGGTGGCGCTGGCGGCAATTTCGCGCATCTCCCGCACGGTAGCCTCGGGGTCCGGACTGTGAAAGATCGCCGACCCTGTGACAATCCACTCACAGCCGGAGCGTACCACATCGGCCAGGTTCCCCCGGTCGACGCCGCCATCGATTTCGATGGGCAGCGCTAACTTCTTCTCACGCCGCATCCGGTCGAGCTTGCGCGCCTTATCGAGCACGTAGGGGATGAGCTTCTGCCCGCCGAAGCCGGGGTTCACGCTCATCAAGAGCACGTAATCCGCCATCTCGAGAACGTCTTCGAGCACCGAGACCGGGGTGGCGGGGTTGAGCACCACGCCCGCCAGGGCGCCGGCCTTACGGATCAGCCCCAGAGTGCCATCCAGGTTGGGGCAAGCTTCATAATGCACCGAAACGGAATCGGCGCCCGCCCCGACGAACGCGGCGACAAAGCGTTCGGGGCTTTCGATCATGAGGTGGACGTCCAGGTGGAGGCGCGTGGTTTTGCGGACGGATTCGACCACCGGCGGCCCGATGGTGAGGTTGGGCACGAAGTGGCCGTCCATGACGTCCAGGTGAAGGATAGTGGCGCCGGCGCGTTCGACACGAGCGATGTCTTCCGCCAGGCGGGCAAAGTCCGCCGACAGAATTGACGGAATAATTTCAATCATTTGCGGGCTGGTCCGATTCTATCACAGCGGCATAGAACCCGTCCCCGGCATCGCGGCCGGGAATGCGGCGCATGGTCTCGACGATGAGTTCCGGAGGAACGGCGGCGACCACCGCTTCATTCTCTTCCGGTTCCAGCGAACATGTGGAATACACCAGCAGCCCGCCGGGCGCGAGGGCCGCGCGCGCATTGGCCAGCAGCGCGGCCTGGCGGCGATGGAGATCATCGAGATCGGCGGGCGTGAGCCGCCACTTGATTTCGGGGTTGCGCCCGAGGGTGCCCGTTCCAGAGCAAGGCACGTCGAGGAGGATGCGGTCGAATGGGCGCGCGAAGGGAAGCGGATGAGAGGCGTCCAGAACCACCAGGTTGGGGGTGAGGCGCATCATGGGCGCGAGGCGGCGATAATGGAGATCGCAGGCCACGGCGCGGACGCCCGATTCGAGCGCTTGCGCGGTCTTGTTGCCGGGCGCGGCGCAGAGATCGAGGAACCGCTGGCCGGGGGCGAGGCCGAGCAGCGGAACGATGGATTGAGAGCCGATGTCCTGAACGCGGCCGCCGCGCATGTACTTTTCCGGCTCCTCGAGCGCGGCGCGGGCGATACCGGCGGCGGCCTCGGCCCCGTAGTGGCGCTCCCAGCGAGCCAGCAGCCACGCAGGGCAAGAGAGTTCCACGTCGCGGCTGGGCCATTCGACGGGGCTGCGGTCCACCTTCCGCAGCACCGCATTGACGAAGCCCGCGGCAGAGCGCTTGCGCGCGCGCTTGACGAGTTCCACGCTGGCGGCCACGGCGGCGTGCGGCGGGATGCGCTCCAGATAACGAAGCTGATAAATGCCCATGCGCAGCGCGATGCTCACTTCGGGGTCGAGCTTCTGCCGGCGGCCGGAGTAACGCCCGATGAGGCAGTCGAGTTGCGCGCGGTATCGCAAGACGCCGAAGACGATGGCGGAGGCGAGCCCGGCGTCGCGGGAATCGAGCGCGGCGGTGTGCGTGAGAAGCAGATCGGAGGCGTAGCCGCCGGCTTCCACCTGGCGGAGGATGTCGAAGGCAGCGGTACGGGCGGGGGTCAATGTCCAGCCTCGACTCTGTCTTTCTTTCCCAGGATGACCGCCGCGATCTGTTTCGCCATGTCGCGTTCGCGCTCCGGCAGGCGCGAGAGAGCTTGCTCATCCCCACTCCTCGCGTATTGAATCGCCGGAGCAAGGAACTCCATGCGAACCCGAATGTCCTCCGGGTCGCTTTTGAGCGCCGCATCCAGCAGCAATGCGGCGGTCTCGGGCGTGTGCTCCTTCCAGGCAGTCATGATCGCGCCGATTCTTGCTTCCAGACGCTGCTCGATGGTCGTTTCGGCCGGTTCGAATTCGTGCAACCGCGCGATCAGGTGCGCGGCGTCTTCCCTTCTTCCGCTCTCCAGGTGAGTGTGAATGAGCCGGGCGAACGCTCCGTGCACCGACTCGGCGCTGGCCCGCAACCCCAGGCATTCTTCGAGGCGCCCGACAGCTTCTCCGAGCCTGTGCAGCATCGACAAAGCGGCACCGGAGTTCAGGGCGGCCCAGGCTCTCTGCTCCGATGAGATTCCGGGAATATCCATGACAGATTGGAAATCTGACAGGGCCTTGCTGTTTTCACCCGTGGCGCCAAAGCTGGCACCCCGGTTGAAGAGCGCCCTAGCAACCTGTTCGGCGAGAGCGCCAGGCACACCCACCGCCGCCGTGCAGTCGGCAATTTCCCCCTGGCGGTCACCGAGGGATCTCTTCACGATGCCCCGGTTGACGAGCGCTCTGGCAACCTCCTCTGCGGGAGCACCGGGCAGATCCACCACCGCCGTGCAGTCGACAATGGCCCCCTGGCTATCCCCAAGAGATCCCTTCACGAAGCCCCGGCTGACGAGCGCCCTGGCAACTGGTTCGGCGGGAGCGCCGGGCAAATCCACCACCGCCGTGTAGTCGGCCATCGCCCCCTGGCTGTCCCCGAGAGATCCCTTTGCGACGCCGCGGTTGAAGAGCGCCTTGGCAACCAGTTCGGCGGGAACGCCCGGCAGATCCACCACCGCCGTATAGTCGGCAATCGCCCCCTTGCTGTCCTCGAGAGATCCCTTCGCGATGCCCCGGCTGAAGAGCGCCCAGGCAACCCCTTTGGCGGGGGCGCCGGGCAAATCCACCACCGCCGTGTAGTCGGCAATCGCCCCCTGGGCGTCCCCGAGAGACCGCCTCGCGATGCCCCGGCCGACGAGCGCCCTGGCAACCTGCCCGGCCGAGACGCCGGGCAGGTCGATCACCCGCTGAAACTCTGACGCTGCCTGAGGACGCTCCCCAGCCAATTCCAAGGACACGCCGAGGCCCAGCATGGCCTCCACGCTCTCCGGTTCCTTATTGAGCGCGTCGCGATACGCGACGGTCGCGTCGCTGAGCCTGCCCTTATCGAGCATGCGGTCGCCGAGGAGCCGGTACGCAGCGCACTCGTACTGCCTCCCGGTCAGCGCGGCTGGCTCCGCGGCTTCTGCCAGCAGCATGGCAGCCTCGCGCGGCTTACCCGCTTCCACGAAGGCGTCAGCCAGACGTCCGAAATGCTCCTGGCGCTCCCGGTCATCCTCCAGGGCGGAGGCGTAATATCGGATCGCCAGGCTCGCCTCCTGGCTGGCGTATCCGCGCAATCCGCGGCCGCCGTTGTCCCCGAGAACACGCCACTGCTCGTCGAGGAATTGGCGCCGCTCCTCCACCGAAAACCAGGCGCGGATGAACTCGACGAAAAGCTCAATCCGCCGCCCGGCGGGCCGCAGGTATCGCATCTGGTACCAGGTGTGAAACATCGGATCGGAAACCCGGTACGTAGCCGGTCTGCCCTTTCCTGCTCCCTCCACCACCACGAAGCGCGCCTCCTTCAGACGGCCAAGTTGCGCCGTCACCACGTTCAGCGGCAGGCGCGCCGCTGCCGCGATCTCATTGGGAGGGGCGGCGCCCCGCAAGCGCACCAGCGCGTCCAGAGTCTTGCTCTGCTGCCTCGGCATGTCGTCCAGCACGTGCTTGAGCAGAGGCGTGAGACCGCCCACTGTTTCCCGCAGCGCCTCAACCACCGGCGTCATCTCGCGGTGGCGAAGCACGTCATATAGCATCAGCACCAGGCGCGGATTGCCGCCTGTCAGGTAGGTAATCGCCCGCACTTTGTCGCGTTGCGCCTCGGACTGCGCCAGGAACGCGGTGTTTCGTTCGACCTCGGCGCACTTGCGCAATAGCTCGCAGATTTCGTCTTCGCTCAGATTCGGAATCTCCACCGGGCTGAAAAAGTTGAAAAACGCCTGGTCGTACGCGGCAATCTCCTCAAACAGACGCACCGACGCGCCCACCACCATCAGGAAGCTCTCCCTGCTGAGCAGCTTGCGAAATGACCGGAATTCGTTCTCCGCCGGGCGGGTCTTGCCGCGGCCGGCCGCTGTGGCAGGAAAGACGCGGTCGAAGTTGTCGATCAGAAGCAGGATGCGCCTGCCGCGCGTCGTTGCGAGGCTGCGCAAGCCCTCCACGGCCACCGCCAGGCTCCGTTCCTCCCGCTTCTCCTGGTGCGACTGCTGAGCCACTTCCGCGGCCTCGGCCAGATTCTCCTCATCCGCCAGGGCGCGTAGCACCAGTTCGAGCAGGTCGCGAAGCGTCCGGACGAAGTACTCCTCCTCCCGAAGCTGAACGCAGAACCACCGCGCCGAGAGCGTTGGGCTCTCCCGGATTCGGTCGCGAAGAGTCAGCAAAAGTGTTGTCTTGCCGATTCCCCGGGGCCCCAGCAGAAGGTAGTGCTGAATGGTCTCGTGCGCTTCCTGCTCGGCGATCGCCGAGAGGATTCGCTCCAGCAGCGTTTCCCGGCCGACGAATCTCGCCTTACGCTCCTCCGCCGGCGTCTCCCAAGGGTCGTACGACATCTGCCCGTATGCCATCCGCCGCTCCTATTTCCGTTTTGCGTCCACGGTCCGGTAAAACCGCTTCCACCAGTCGCGCATCACGTTCAGCAGAAAGCCGTACTCGTTGGTTCTGGAATCGAGCACCAGGTACCAGTCGCTCTCCAGATCGGCCATGATCTCGTCGAACTCGAAACTCGTGGCGCCGCGCCCTCGCGCTCTCCGGTAGACGTCGTACAACATGCTGTTCGAAACGCGGCCTGCCGGCGCATGGGCGGCCTCCTGCAAGACGGCAAGCGCCGCCCGCCGGCCCGGCTCGCCGTAGCGATTCAGTCTTTGCCGGTAGTAGTCGAAGTACGCGCGGCACGTGGGGCCCAGGATACGGCGGCGATACACCTCGCTGACCTCATTCGCGCCCAATTCCTTGTTTCTGAGTTTCTCCTCCATCCGAATCTGGGAAACGAACAGATGCACGAAATAGGGAACCGGAGGCGAGACCAGCTCGAAGAACGCGTTTCGCCCCTCAGCCGTGAACCGCAGCCCGACGGCGTCCGCAAGCGAGTCCAGCAGCGCGCCCGCATGCTCCGGGCTGAGGGCCTCAATCGGAACCCGGCAAAAATCGTTGAGCTTGTCGGGCACATCCAAACGCCGCAAGGTGAGATCGATGCTGGTGGAGCCGGCCAGCACGAAGCGATAGCGCCGCAACACGTCCTTCTGCTTCATCCGCAGCGACCGAAACCATTGCAAGAAACCGCGGGCGGTGTCGTCCCCGTGTTTTCGAGCGAGATTCTCGATGAGCTGCGGAAACTCGTCGATGATGAAGAGAACTGTCTCCTCGGCCTTCTCCATCTCCAGAATCAGCGCCCGCGCAACGCTGCTCCAGGATTCACCCACGATTTCCTTCAGCTCGATTTCGAGCATGTCAATCTTGATTTTCTGAACCCGGTCGCCGATGAACTCGGTCAACTTCTTCGGCAGTCCCTTGATTCCCGAGACCAGCTTCCGCAGACTGCTGTGTTCCAGAAGGGCGGCAATGAGATGCGAGCAGAACACTTCCGGGTTGTGAATATCCTCCACGTCCAGGTACACCGCGAGGTATCCGGGCCGGGTCCGCTTCAGCAAATGGGTCATGACCCCTGTCTTCCCGAAACGCCGCGGTGCCACCAGCAGGATATTGTTGCCCGCTAGTTGTTCCCAGATGAAATTGATGGTGTGGTCGCGACCGATGAGTTCCTCAGGCTCCGGAACCCCACCCGCGAGAATCCGTGTTGCCATCTGCTACCTCCTGATAACGAAAGGCTTAAACCGGCCATACTTTGATAGCAACAACATTGTTGCTTCAATTGAAATAGTAGCAACAAGATTGTTGCTTGTCAAGCCAAATTCGCCAGAGGCCGATGTCGAACGGCGGCGGTGCGGGCGGCGGGCAAGGTGGCCCGGCTGCGGCGAATCGCAACCATCCCGCCCCCACTATAATCGAATCAGTGGATCTGGAAAAAACACTGCTGCGCAAGGTCGGCGAAGCCATACACCGCTACAAAATGATTCGCGACGGCGATCGGGTGGCGGTGGCGCTCTCCGGGGGGAAGGATTCGGCCACCCTGCTCGAGGCGCTGCGGCTGCTCCAGAAACGCGCGCCCATCGATTTCTCGGTCTGCGCCTTCACCGTGGAGCAGGGTAAGTTTCTGCGGCCCGTCGAACCCCTGGGCGAGTACCTGAAACAGCGCGGCGTGGCGTGGACCTACTTCCGCGACGCCCCTTCCCTGCGCCTGCTCGACGACCAGCCCGAGCACGGCTGCGACCTGTGCAGCCGGTACCGGCGGCGCGCGGTGTACGAGGTGGCTCACGGATTGGGAGCCAACGTGATCGCCTTCGGCCACACCGCCGACGATTTCTGCGAGGCGCTGCTGCGCAACATGCTGTTCACCGGCAGGCTGAGCGCGCTGCCGCCGGTCACCAGCTCGCGCGACCGCGAATACCGGCTCATCCGCCCGCTGGTGTTCGTGACGGAGGACATCACGCGCGCTTATGCGAAGGCGCTGGGCGTTCCGGTGGTGCCGTGCGGGTGCTCGCAAAAGACCGGGACGGTGCGGCGCGCGCTGCGCGACTTGTTCGCGGAGCTCGAGCGCCAGCATCCGCACTTCAAGGAAAACATCCTTTCCGCCATGAGCAACGTGGATGTAGGGCGTCTGCTCGATCCCCGGCTCCTGCACCTGGAAGGCGCGCCGCGGCAGGAGTTTCTCCCGATCGTCACGGAACTGTAACCGGGCCCAAGGGGCACCCCGGATTGACCCGCGGCTTCCACACCGATTAAGATGGAGTTCTCTTTCCAAGCCCACTCTATGCGACTACTGCCACGCGAGGAGAAGTTCTACCACCTCTTTGTAAAGCAGGTGGAAATCATCTCGGAGGCGTCCCGGCTGCTTCTCGACGGAGTTCGGACGGGGAATTCACGCTTGGCCGGCTGCGCCTCGGAAATCCTCTCCCTCGAGCACCAGGGCGACGAGATCATCCACGAGATCTTCACGCACCTCAACCAGACCTTCATCACGCCCATCGATCCCGAGGACATCCACAATATTTCATCTGCGCTCGACAACGTGCTGGATGGGATCGAGGACACCATACACCGGCTGGTGTCGTATCGGATCGACCCGATTCCGGCCACCATGGTGACGATGGCGGAAATTGTCGCCAGTTGCGCCCGGACGTTGAAGAGCGCCTTCGAGGCCCTGGAACGGAACGGCACCATCATGGCGCACTGCATCGAGATCAACCGTCTGGAGAACGAGGCCGACCTTATCGGGCGCAGCGCGGTGGCGGACCTGTTCAACAAGGAGAAGGACCCCATCACGCTGATCAAGCTCAAAGAGGTATACGAGTTCTTCGAGAACACTATCGATAGCTGTGAAGACGTGGCCGACGTTCTACAAAACGTGGTGGTCAAGAACAGCTAGCCATGTCCACGTTGACGCTGGCCGTTCTCATCATCGGGATCGCGCTGGTGTTCGACTACATCAACGGGTTCCACGACGCGGCGAATTCCATCGCGACGATTGTGGCCACGCGCGTCCTGACGCCGTTTCAAGCCGTGTTGTGGGCGGCGTTTTTCAATTTCGCCGCGGCGTTCATCTTCGGCACGGCCGTGGCCAAGGCGGTAATGCAGGGATTCGTGGACCTGAACCTGGTGACGCCCTACGTCATCATGGCGGGCCTGGCGGGGGCCATCACCTGGGACCTGATCACGTGGTGGCTGGGACTGCCCACCAGCTCATCGCACGCGCTGATCGGCGGGTACGCCGGCGCGGCCATCGCGCGGGTGGGACTGGTGCGGGGGTTCTCGCACAGCCTGGACGCGCTGAACGTCGGCCGGGGAGGCGAATGGCCGCTCACGCTGACCTTCATCGTGGTGGCACCCATGATCGGGATGATCTCGGCGTACCTGCTGATGGTGCTGGTCTACTGGCTTTTCCAGGGATCCAGCCCGTCGAAGATGGACAAGTACTTCCGCAAGTTCCAGTTGCTATCGGCGGCCGCGTTCAGCCTCTCGCACGGCTCCAACGACGCGCAGAAGACCGCCGGGCTGATCACGGGGGTGCTGATCACGTCGCATTATGTGCAGGTGAGAGAGATCCCGGCCTGGGTGCTGCTGGCGGCCTACACGGCCATCGCGCTGGGCACGCTGAGCGGCGGATGGCGCATCGTGCACACGGTGGGAGGAAGGCTGACGCGGCTCAAGCCCCGCAGCGGGTTCTGCGCGGAGACGGGCGCGGCCGCGGCGGTGCTGTTGGCCACGCACCTGGGGCTGCCGGTTTCCACCACCCACGCGATTGCCGGCGCCATCGCCGGGGTGGGCAGCATTCAGCGCATGAAGGCGGTGCGGTGGGGCATCGCGCGGAACATCGTGGGGGCGTGGGTGCTGACGATTCCGGCGTCGGCGATCATTGCGTACGCGTCATTCTGTGTGCTGCACGCAACCATGGGGGCGTAGAAAAAAACCGGAAAACGTTCCGTCTGTCCCCGGGTTTTTCGGGGTTTTTAGCTACAATAGGACGTACCGTAGAACACACCGTACCAGTACTGCAACCCACAAAACAACGCATGCCGAAGCGAATCGCCATAGTGGAAGACGAGGCCGAACTGGCCGCGCTCATCGACTATAATCTCAGCCGCCACGGCTACGAAGCGCAGGTTTTAGGTGGCGCCAAGGGGACTTTGAAGGCTTTGGAACACTCCAAGCCGGACCTGATTCTGCTGGACGTGATGCTGCCGGAAGTGGACGGCTTCGAGCTGTGCCGCCAGATACGCCAGTCGCCGGTGCTGGCGCGGACGCCCGTGCTATTCCTCACAGCGCGGTCGGACGAAGTGGACCGCGTGCTGGGTCTGGAGATCGGCGGCGACGATTACATGACCAAGCCCTTCAGCCCGCGCGAGCTGATTGCGCGCGTGAAGGCGCATCTGCGGCGGGAAGAGATGGATGCCGAGCCCGGGGCGGTGGAAATCGGCCCGCTCCGGCTGGACCGGACGGCGCGCCGCGTGTTTCTCGGGGAGCGGGAGCTTTCCCTCACCTCGACCGAGTTTAACCTGCTGGAGTTCTTCCTCATGCACCGGGGCCGCGCCTACAGCCGCAGCCAGCTTCTGGAAGCGGTATGGGGCGAGCAGCGCTATGTCACTCCGCGGACGGTGGACGTTCACGTGCGCCGGTTGCGCGAACAGATTGAAGAGCAGCCGGACAACCCGCGTTACCTCACCACGGTTCGCGGTTTCGGCTACCGCTTCGAGGAATCCGCTTGACCGGCAAGATTTTTCTCAAGTTGATCGTGGGCGTCTTCTGCCTGCTTCTACTGGCGCTGGTAACAGTGGATTACTTCGCCACGCAGGTGGCCCAGGACACCTACATCCAGAACCTCACGCAACAACTGGCGGACAAGGGGCGGATGCTGGCGCTCTCCCTGCCCGATGCGGGCCGGCTGGATGAGGAGTACGCGCGGGCCATGGCGCGGGCGGCCGGGGGCCGCATTACGGTGGTGCGGGCGGACGGCAAGGTGCTGGCGGACTCGGAAGCCAACGCCGCGGAGATGGAAAACCACCGGACGCGCCCCGAGCTGATGCAGGCGTTCCGGGGCGAAGCGGGTTCGAGCATCCGTCACAGCGCCACTATCGGCGTGTCCTTTCTGTACGTGGCGGTGCCGGCCGGGCCGCTGGGCGGCGCGATCCGCATTGCCGTGCCGCTGTCGGAAATCAACCGGCAGGTCAACCGGATTCGCGGAAAGATCCTGGCCAGCACGGCGCTGGCGTTTCTTCCGGCGATTGCCATTGCGGCGGTGCTGGCGCGGCTGATTTCGCGCCGGCTGGGCGCCATCATGGCGCACGCCGGCGAGCTGGCGCGGGGCAATTTCCGCGCGCGGCTGGCGCACACCGGTTCGAGCGAATTCGGACAGCTCGCCCAAACCTTGAACGACACCGCCGAACACCTTCAGCAGACCGTGGCGCAGCTCGAGCGCGAGCACACCGAGCTGGAAAAGGTGGAGCGCATGCGCAAAGACTTCGTGATCAACGTGTCTCACGAGCTGCGCACGCCGCTGGCCTCCATCCAGGGATACACCGAAACTCTCATGGACGGCGCGTTGAACGATGCCGGCCACAACATGCGGTTTCTGGGGATCATCCGTCACAACGCCGAGCGCCTGGCGCGCCTTACCGAAGACCTGCTGACGCTTTCGCGCATCGAACAGAAGCACCAGAGATTCGAGTTCGAAAGCCACCTGGTGAACGGCCTGCTGAGGGACGCCATCGAGCTGGTCCGCCCCATCGCCGAGAAGAACGACATCCGGCTGGACGAGGAACGCGCGCCCGAAGACGCCACCGCGTGGTGCGACCGCGAAGCGGTGTCGCAGATTCTCAGCAACCTGCTGGACAACGCCATCAAGTACACGCCCTCCGGCGGCCGGATCGCGGTGGGGGCTCGCCCGGCCGGCCGATTCATAGAGGTATACGTCCGCGATACCGGGATCGGGATTCCCGCCGAAGATCTGCCGCGCCTGTTCGAGCGCTTCTACCGCGTGGATAAGGCCCGTTCGCGCGAGCTGGGCGGCACGGGTCTGGGCCTTTCGATCGTCAAGCACCTGGTGGCAACGCTCAACGGAACCACGCGCGTGGAAAGCGCTGTCGGCCAGGGTTCCACGTTCCTGTTCACGCTCCCGGCGGATGAAGCGGCGGCTGGGACGGAAGAACTTAACCCCGAATTCACTACGTCTTAACCATTCCGTAACACCTGGTGGGGCATGCTTTAGCTTGCCCACGAAGAAAATTCTGTTGATCGAAGACGACACCGACCTCTTCGCGCTCTTGAAATACAACCTCGAGAAGGAAGGTTTTTCCTTGACCGGTCTGCAAACCGGAAAAGGGGCGCTGGAACTGTGCCGGCAAGTGCGGCCAGACCTGATCCTGCTGGATATCATGCTGCCGGACTCCGATGGGCTGGACATCTGCAAGGGTATCCGCAAGGATCCGGACCTGGCCTCGACTCCCATCATCTTCCTGACCGCGCGCGCATCCGAGACGGACCGCATCGTCGGTCTGGAACTCGGGGCGAACGACTACGTGGTGAAGCCGTTCTTCGTGCGCGAGCTGGTGGCGCGCATCAAGCTGCAACTCCGAGTTGCTCCCTGGGGCCAGGGCACGCCCGCGCGGGTACTGGAAGCCGGCGGGCTGGAACTCGACCCCTCCAGCCGGCAGGTTCGATTGAACGGCGCGCCGCTCTCTCTCACCGCCACGGAATTCCGGCTCCTGGAGTTTCTCATGAGCCGTCCGGGAATGGTCTTCAGCCGCGAGCAGTTGCTGAACGCCGTGTGGGGCCAGGACCGCGCCATCACCGACCGCGCCGTGGACGTGTACGTTCTGCGCCTGCGGCAAAAGGTGGAACAGGACCCCGCCAGTCCGATCCTGATCCATTCGGTGCGGGGGTTCGGGTACACCTTCGAGCCGCGGCGGGTAATGGCGGCTACGTAGGCAATTCTTCAGTCGGTGTCCCTCATCCGATTTTTCACCAAAAGTTCACACCTCCGTAACGTCCGTCCGTTAACTTGAAGCGGAATGACAACCAGAATCCTGCGTTTTACGCTTCTAGGGGCCATGATGATCCCCATGGCCCATGGTCAGAGTGACGTGGCCCGCATTGTCGGCGTCATCACCGACACTTCCGGCGCGGTAATCCCCGGGGCCACTGTCACGGTGAAAAACCAGAGTACCGGCCAGAGCCGCAAGGTTGTGGCCAACGAGCGGGGTTCGTACTCCGCCACACAACTTCCTCCGGCTCAGTACACCCTTACGGTGGAAGCCCGCGGCATGGCGCCGGCGGAATTCAGGGGCATCCATCTGCAAGTGGGCCAGGAGCGGACGCTCAATGTGACGCTCCAGCCATCTACGGTCAACACCGAAGTGGTCGTATCCGGCGGTGAGATGGCCGTGGTGGACGTCAGCTCGGCCAGTGTCGGCGTGAACGTCAGCTCGCGCGAAGTGGCGGCTCTACCCATCAATGGCCGCCAGGTTTCCCAGTTGTACCTGATGACGCCGGGCGCCGTGAACTACGGCTCCGGCACGTTTGACGACATCCGGTTCAGCGGCCGGTCGAACGAACAAAACGAGATTCGGTTCGATGGGATCGAAGGCTCGTCCATCATCGATACCAGCCCCGGCAATTTCAACGGCGAAGTCACCGGCCTGTTCCGCTTGCAGGCCAGCCTGGAGAACGTGCAGGAATTTCGCGTGGAATCCAACAGCTACCCTCCGGAATTCGGCACGGGGTCGGGCGGCCAGATCAACGTGGTCACCAAGAGCGGCTCCAACGTGCTGCACGGCAGCCTGTTCGAATACCTCCGCAACAACGCGCTGGATGCCCGGAATTTCTTCGACGGCGCGGACCCCTCCATCCTGAAATTGAACCAGTTCGGCGGATCGGTGGGCGGCCCCATTGTCAAGAACAAGGCTTTCTTCTTCGCCGGCTACGAAGGCCTGCGGCAGCGCACGTCGGTTCCGATTGTCGAGACCACGCCCAGCGCTCTGGCCTGGTCCGAGGCTGTTCCGGCCATTCTGCCGCTGCGCGCGGCGTTCCCCGTCGGGCAGTTCGCCTCCGCCAACCCGCTGTTCGACGTGGCCAGCGTGCAAGGGCCGGGTTGGGTGAACGAGAACTCGGGCAGCGTGCGGTTCGACTACATCTTCAGCGAGAAGTACAGGTTTTACACGCGCTACTTTCGCGACCAGGGCGAAGCGCTGGTCACGCAGAACTCCACCGGCAGTTACTACACCCAGACCGCGGTTCCGCAGAACCTGGTGGCCAGCCTCAGCCAGCTCCTCTCGCCTTCGGCCGTCAACGAGACCAAGTGCGGGTTCAACGGCGCCAAGACCCGCGTGAATGCCACTGCCCCGCAGGTGCCGGGCATCGACCTGACCGGAGTGACCATCAACCTGACAGGCAGCGTGGCGCTGGCGGGCATTGCGGGCCAGGCCGGTTCCGCGGGAATCGCCTCGCCCACCGGCCAGTTGCGCCTGTCGAGCGCTCTGAACGGACGCGGCGCGCCCTACACCAACTATTCGCTTTCGTTCATCGACAGCCTGAACGTGATTCGCGGCGCCCACACCATGAAGTTCGGCGTCGAGATTCGTCCCGTCAGGATATACACGTCGTATCTGGGCGGCACGACGTATGCGTTCTCCAACATCCAGAACTTCCTGGCGGACATCCCTTCGTCCGTTTCCTTCAACGGCGATACCACGGCCCTCAGCCCGTTCACGGGGAAGTCGGGCGTGACGGATCTGCGCCAGGTTTACTACATCGGCTACGCCCAGGACGAATGGAAGATCCGGCCGAACTTCACCATGACTTACGGCCTGCGATACGAGTACTACAGCCCCTTGCACGAGGCCAACAACAAAGACATCGTGTTCAACATGGTCACCGGCACGCTGACGCCCAATTATACGGGCGACTGGTACCGCATGTCGCCGTTCAATCTTGGGCCGCGCCTGGCGTTTAGCTGGGCACCGGAGAAACTTTCCAATAAGACGGTGTTCCGCATCGGGGCCGGCTACTACTACGGTCCCGGCCAAACCGAGGACCAAATCCAGCCCGCCATAAACGACCGCGTCAACCGCACCATCAGCAACGGCTCGCTGCTGGCCTATCCGCTCAGCGCGCAGACGGTCATCGGCACTTACGACATCCACGATCCGAACCTCCAGTTCCAGCCGCGCGCCTACGCGCCGGGCTATACGATTCCGGAGAAAGTGCTGCAGTACACCGCCTCCATCGAGCAACAGCTTCCGTCGAATACCGTGCTGACGTTGGCGTACGTGGGCAGCCAGGGGCGCAACCTGTTCCTGCGCGGCATCACCAACAAGATCATCGGCGCGACCATGAATCAAACCACCGGCGTTGCCACGGCGGTTCGCGAATTCGGTAACCAGTTCGCCGAAGTCGACATGAAGACCAGCGGCGGCAACGACCATTACAACGCCTTGCAGTCCAGCCTCAACCGGCGCTTTTCACAAGGTCTTACGCTGGGCGCGCAGTATGTCTGGTCGCACTCCATCGGCAACACCGACGGGTCGAACGAGGCGCGCACCGCCGCCAATAACTACAGTTTCGCGGCCGACTACGGCAACAACACCTTCGACGTTCGGCAGAGTTTCAACATGAGCGCGCTTTACGAAGTTCCGTTTGGGACGGCCCGGAAGTACGGTTCGAGCGCCAACCCTCTGGCGAAGGGGTTGTTGGGCGGCTGGCAGGTGGGCGGGATCGTCAACGCCCGCACGGGCCTTCCCATCGAAGTGCTGATCACCAGGCCGGACATGGTGTACCGAAACAGCCTGAATGGCACGATCACCGATAACCCCGTGCTGGTGGGCGGCCAGCCGGTCACCGTCCCCGTCATCAACGTTCCCGGCGGCGGCAACAGCCGGAACATCCGGCGGCCCGACTTAGTGCTGGGTGTGGACCCGTATCTGCACAGCAGCGAGACCCAGTGGATCAATCCCGCCGCCTTCGCCACGCCGCAGCCGGGCACGTTCGGCAACCTGGGCCGCGATGCCTTGTCCGGACCTGCCACCCGGCAACTGGATCTCACGCTCGACAAGAGGTTCCCCCTCCACGAGAAGACCAACATGGAGTTCCGGGCCGAGGTCTACAACATCCTCAACCGGGCCAATTTCCAGGCTCCGGGCGGCGGCATAGTCCGGCTGGCGGACGCCAACGGGACGGGAACCAACCAGTTGCAGTCCGGCCAGGCGTACACGGCGGCATCCGCCGGCGGCAACTTCGGCGCCGCCACCTCGACCGTGTCGAACCAGATCGGCCTGGGCACGAACCGCCAGTTCCAGCTTTCGCTGCGGCTCAACTTCTGACAGCGCCGAAACCCGGGGACAGACGGAACGTTTTCCGGTTTTTGGCGCGAGAAACCGGAAAACGTTCCGTCTGTCTCCGGGTTTTATACTTCCAGAATCACCGGCATGATCAGCGGGCGGCGCGACGTTTCCTTCACGATGTAGCGCTTCAGGTCGGCGCGGATCTTCTCCTTCATGACGCCCCAATCGGTCTTCTCTTCGCGGTTGGAGCCTTCCAGCGTCTTCGTCACGATCTGACGCGCGTTCTCCATGAACTCCGAGCCGTCACCGGCCAGGGCGAAGCCGCGGCTGACGATCTCCGGCGCGTTTTCCATGCGGCCGGTCTGGCGGTTGATGGCGATGATGGGCAGCACGATGCCATCTTCGGAAAGGTGGCGGCGGTCGCGAATGACCACCTCCTGCACCACGTCGTCCACCGAGCCGGAATCGATGCAAACACGGCCCACGGGGACACGGTTGCCTTTGCGCGCGCCGTGGTGATCGATTTCCAGAACGTCGCCCGATTCCATGATGAAAGTTTCCTCGAGACCGGCGAAGCGCAGGTGCTCGGCCAGACGCGCGTGCTTGGTAAGCTGGCGAAACTCGCCGTGGATGGGCATGAAGTAGCGCGGGCGCACCAGGTTCAGGACCAGCTTCTGCTCTTCCACGCTGGCATGGCCGGAGACGTGCAACGGCGGGTTCATGCTGCCGTACAGGACGTCGGCGCCGCGGCGCGCCATGTGGTCGATCATGCGGAAGATGGCCTTTTCGTTGCCGGGGATGATGCGGGCGCTGAGCACCACGGTGTCGCCCTGTTCCACCGAGACGTGCTTATGGTTATCGACGGCCACGCGCGCCAGCGCCGACATGGGTTCGCCCTGGGTGCCGGAGATGAGGATGGCCACTTTGTCGGGCGGCAGGTCCATGGCATCTTGGGGGCGCAGCAGGATGCCGTCGGGAATATCCAGCAGGCCCAGCGAGTGGGCGATCTCGGTCACCGTCACCATGCTTCTACCGATGACCGCCACGCGGCGGCTGAATTCCTGCGCCAGGTCGAGCACCAGTTGGATGCGGTGGATGGAGGAGCTGAAGCAGGAGACCACCACCCGGCGCTCGGCGCGGTTGAAGATCTCTTCCATGCGCGGGCGGACGGCGCGCTCACTCTCGGTGAAGCCGGGGCGGTCGGCGTTGGTGGAATCGGAGAGCAGCAGGAGCACGCCGCGCTTGCC
>Ga0187881_10002505_pt1 | contig 17184 bp, 13 predicted proteins | sample June2016WEW_19_1_2_FD_133017 | JGI IMG/M metagenome (GOLD analysis project Ga0187881, IMG submission 133017) | Peatland microbial communities from SPRUCE experiment site at the Marcell Experimental Forest, Minnesota, USA - June2016WEW_19_100 | ecosystem: Environmental > Terrestrial > Soil >...
GGCCGCGCGCGCCGGATCAGCCGATCCATCACCTCGGCCCCCACCGACCCTCGCATAGCCCCGCAGCACTGCCACAGCCGCCACGACCTCCGCCCCGAGGGATATCGCGCCGTTCATGACCAGCGCAGCCGGTGTGCCCCACAGGCCGCCGACGCCACCGGTCAGCCCGTTCCCGATCGGCGTCGAGCCGGAGAAGACGGTCGTATAGACGCTCATGACCCGGCCCCGGAGCGGACCAGGGACGGTGATCTGGATCAGCGAGTTGGCGCTGACTGACGTCGCGATGGCACCAACGCCGGCGAAGAAGACGGCTACCAGCGCGATCGGGTATGAGTGGGTGGCTGCAAGTACGAACTCGGCTACGCCGAGCACCACGCCGCCGCCAATCAGAACTCGGAGCCGCGGCCGCTGAAGCATGGCGACCGACACTGCGGCCACGAGCGCCCCGGCGCCCATCGACGCGTACAGGACTCCGAATCCATTGGGTCCAACGTTCAGGACACTGGCGGCCATGACCGGCAGAACGACATTGAAGTTCATGCCGAAGGTGGACACGAACCCGATCACTGCGATGGCCAGCAGCACAACCGGCGTGTTCCAGACGTATCGCAGGCCTTCGCCCAGGTTGGTGCGGACCGCCGTCAGGCTCCTTGGCATTGCCAGTCGAGCCGCCGGCCTCAGCTCGCTGTCGCGCATGGCCAGCAAGCCGATGACGACGGCCCCGTAGCTGAGCCCGTTGAGGATGAAGCAGAGGGCCGTGCCCAGAAGGCCGATCAGGACCCCGGCAATGGCCGGCCCGATGATGCGCGCACTGTTGAAGACGGCCGAGTTAAGCGCAACGGCGTTGGCCACGTCGTCACCGCCGACCATCTCGACGACGAACGACTGGCGCGCAGGCATGTCCACCGTGTTTACCAGGCCAAGGAGGAATCCGAGCACGAACACGTGCCAGACCGCGACCAGGTGGAAGTAGACGAGCCCGCCCAGGACGAGCGCGAGCAGGCCCGCCGTGGTTTGGGTTCCGATCAACGTCATCCGCTTGGGCCAGATGTCGGCGATGATCCCGCCGAACAGGCCCAGCACCAGGACCGGCAGGAACTGCACCGCGCCGAGCAGGCCGAGGTACACGATGGCCTGGTTCGGCCCAACCAGGGTCACCATGAGCCAGGCCTGAGCCAGGGTCTGCATCCACGTTCCGGTGACGGAGATCAGCTGGCTGAAGAAGAAGAAGCGGAAGTTGCGGTGCCGCAGGGCGCGGCCGGCGGCCCCGAACCGGACTCGCCCGCCCAGGATCACCCGGCCGCCTCGCGCCCCATCGCGGGCCGGTGCTCGGCGCCCTCATATGAGCGGTGTTGGCCGCGCATAAGAGACGCTACCGCCCCCAGGGCGCTGGCCACGACTCCGGCCAGGAATGCCAGGTGGAGGGCGTTCATGAACGGCGCCAGACTGATTCCACCGCCGCCGATCTGGGTGCCGGAGAAGATGGCCACCAGCACCTTTGGGTCCATCGAGGCCGACACCAGGCCGATCGCCAGCGCGATCGAGACGACGAACCCGGATTGCATGAGCATCATCCGCGTGCCTGCACCCATACCCCGCTTGTTCGGCGGGACCACGCCCATCACGGCGCTGGTATTCGGTGAGTTGAAGATGCCAGAACCCGCTCCCACGACGAGCTGCCAGAAGGCCAGCTGCCAGTAGGGCGTGTCGGTCTGGAGGGTCATCAGACCGGCCAGGCCCAAGCCCGTGATGACCATGCCGGCCGTGGCCAGCACGCGTGAGCCGTAGCGATCGGCCAGCACGCCGCTGATCGGCGACAGCACGATCAGTCCGATAGCCAGCGGCGCGAGCATGAGTCCGGCCGTTACCGGGTCTTCGCCTCGGGCGCCCTGGAGGTAGAAGACCAGCAAGAACAGCACTCCGTTCCGGGCGATCGCGTTGAGGAATCCGGCCAGGTTGCCCATGGCAAACAGTCGATCGCGGAAGAGCGACAGGTCGAGCAGCGGGGCGTGGTGATGCGCCTCGATCCACAGGAAGGCCGGCGCCGCCAGGATGAAGGCAAGGAAGCCGCCGACGACCCACCATGTCGTCCAGCCGTACACGCCGCCGAACGCCAGGGCCATCATCAGGCCCATCAGACCGACGAAGTACAGCACTGAGCCGACCCAGTCGATCTCGACACGCTGATCGTGCGGGATCTGTTCGACAAGGATGAGGCCGGCCGCCACGACCCCGACGAGCCCGATCGGGACGTTGAACCAGAAGATGGTCCGCCAGCCGAAGCCGGTCAGCCAGCCGCCCAGGATCGGGCCCATGATCGCGCCCGCACCGATGACCATGGCATTGATGCCGAGGGCCTTACCGAGCTCCAGGCGAGGGAAAGCGTCGGTAACGAGGGCGGTGGCGTTGGCCATCAACAGGGCCCCACCGACGCCCTGGACGAGACGCCAGGCGATCAGCTGGTTCGCGTCCGGCGCAAGGGCGCACAGGATCGAGGCTGCGGTGAAGATGACGAAGCCCAACGTATACGAGCGCGCCCGGCCGACCATGTCGGCGACACGCCCGGCGTTCAGGACCAGGACGGTGGCCACCAGGGTGTAGCCGACGACGATCCAGAGCAGGCTGAAGATGTCCGTATGGAGGTCTCGCAGGATCTCGGGCAGGGCGATGATCAGGGTGCCGCCGGTCAGCGAGGCCATCAGGGCGCCGACGCTCGTCACGGCCAGGACCCACCAGCGATAGCTCGAGTGGGTCGGATTGACGAGGTTGCGGACGGGGTTTCTCACGCTTCGGTCGCTCCGAGTTCCTCGATCTTGGCTGCCGTCCGGGACCTTCTGCCCTCGGTCTCGCTGACGATGGTTCCCAATCGATCGATCTTGCTGCGGAGCATCTCGATCTGGTGGTCGTAGCGAACCAGCCGGTCGCGCAGAATCTGCATTCGTTCGGCCGGATCGGTGGTCGCGTGGTAGGCGGCGTGGCCGCGTTCTCGCGCTGCCTCGTCCTCAAGCAGCTGCGCGATCTCGGCGAGTGAGAAGCCCGCATCGTCGCGGAGCTCCTTTATGAAGCGGAGCCGCTCCACATCCGTCTCGTCGTAGAGCCGGTAGTCACCTTCGGATCGGGCCGCCGGCCGAAGGAGGCCCAGCTCCTCGTAGTAGCGCACGGAGCGAGGCGTCAAACCGACTTCGGCGGCAGCCTCCTGGATGCGCAGCAGTCGCACGTCTTCGGGTTCGAGCTCTTTCGGTTCTGGCATGACCGCATTCTAGCGCAACATTACCGTTTACGTGAAGGTACGGGTTTAGCGAGCCCACGCATCGTGATCGCCGGAATCCAGGTAATCAGGCCGACCGTCTCGATGGCGAAACCACTCCACGCCCCCCGCGACAGGGCGCGTCCCGTGATCACGCCGCCATGGCAGCGGTCAGCGGGATCCGGACGGATGGCTCCACGAAACGACCGCCCCGGATCGACGCCCCGAGACCGAGGCCGGGAGCCAGCACAGCGAACAGTGCCGCCCACCGCGACCGTCGATCCCGCGCAGTATCCGACCTCCGATGACTGGGGACGGCCGAAGGTTGGCGCCGCTCCACATCGCGGTGCCGTCGCGTGGCCGTGACACGCTAGCTGGCACACGCCTGGGCCAGGCTTGGCGCGTGGATACCGCCAGGCTGGTCCAGCTCCCCTCATCGCCGATCCGACAAATCAGCGTCCGCGTCGAGCCCGATCGGATCGTGGTCGAGCATCTCGTTCTCGAGGACCCGGCGCTGGCAGCGTTCGTCGCCGAACGCCCGGCCGAGGGGCACGCGGCGTTGATGGAACGCGCCCTGCGGGTCGGCCTGACGGCGATCCAGAGCGTGGGCGTCACGATGAACGTCGATGCGGTCCGGGCCGAGTTCCAGGGGCTGCTACGGCAGACGGAGGCGGCCAACGAACGCGCAGCCACCGCGCTGGACTCAGTCCTGCGACAGAACTTTGCCGACGGCGAGGGCCGACTGCCGCGCACGCTGGAGAAGTTCCTCGGCGACAAGGGCCAGCTGCGCGGCTTCGTGGACGAGCTTTTCGACGAGGCGAAGCGCGACAGCGCCATCGGCCGGATGAAGACACTGCTGGGTACGTACTTCGACGGCGACGCGTCGCGGCTCGCCCAGCTTCTCGATCCCACCCGGCTGGGCTCGCCGCTGCACCAGTTCCGGACCGAGATGGCAGAGGGGTTCAAGGCCATCGGCGAGAAGCTGGCTGCCCTGGAGGCGGCCGGTGCCGCCCGGGCATCGGAGCGAGCCAAATCGACGGCGAAAGGCGGGGATTTCGAAGGCGCCGTCGAGGAGCTGCTCGGAGACCTGGCGCGCGGCTCGGGCGACATCCTCGAGCGAACCGGCACGGAGGCCGGCGCCCTCATGAGCTCGAAGAAGGGCGACTTCGTCCTGACGCTCAACGCCGAGGCTACGGCCGGGGCCGAGCTGCGGGTTGTCGTGGAGTGCAAGGACCGCTACGTTTCGGGTCGAGCCATGCGGGACGAGCTGCGCGAAGCCAAGGCGAACCGCGATGCGGCCGTGGCCCTGATCGTCTTCACCCCGGCTCACGCCCCGGCGGGCATCGCCCCGTTCGACGTCCGAGCCGGTGACGTCTACTGCGTCGTGGACCCGGCAATGCCCGATCCGGCCACTCTCGAGGCCGCGGTCCGGCTGGCCAGGCTGCTGGCGCTGCAAACGCTGCGCGACCACGACGTCGAAGTGGACGCTGCGGCCGTGGCAGACGCCCTCAGGGGCGTCCGCGAACAGCTGGAGACGCTACGCGCCCTCAAGTCGACCCTGACGTCGATCGGAACCAGTGCCAAGGAGGTCTACGCCGGCCTCGATCGCCTGCGCGACGGCATCCTGGCCCGCCTCACCGAAGCCGAGGCCGAGCTCCGCCGACATTGACCCGTCCAAACCGAGACGATCGGCGCATTCGGAACGGCCGCCGACCGGCCCCGCGGAACACGGGGCGCACCCCGCTGGACACTGCCCGAGGCCGCGCTATGCTCGCGCCTCGCGGACCCACTGTGAAGGGGCGCGTTGCAAGGAGCGATCCAATGGCGCGTTCGATGTGGAAGGGAGCCATCCAGTTCGGGCTGGTGACGATTCCGGTGAAGCTGTACCTGGCCACGGAATCGAAAGGTGTGAGCTTCAACATGCTCCACGCCCACTGCCACGGTCGAATCCAGATGAAGACCTACTGCCCCACGGACGACGCCTACATCGAGCGGAGCGACACCGTCCGAGGCTACGAGATTGCGCCCGGTCAGTACGTAGTCGTTACCGATGACGATCTGGCGGCTGTACCGCTCAAGACCGTCCGATCCATCGAGATAGAGCAGTTCGTCCCGATCGACTCCGGCCGTGAGACGACGCGCTTCGTCAAGGCGGCCTACTACATGGAGCCCGAGCCGATTGCGCGCAAGGCGTTCTGCCTCCTCAAGTCCGTCCTGGCCGAGCGCGGCCTGCGGGCCATTGCCAAGGTCGTGGTGAAGGACCGCGAACAGCTGGCCGCCATCGACCCGTTTGCCTCGACCATGCTGCTGTCCACGCTCCACTGGCCCGACGAGGTCCGCTCGCTCGGGGAGCTGTCACTGCCCGAGGCGGAGATGACCTTCAAGCCCGCCGAGCGGGCCATGGCCGAGCAGCTCGTCGAGGCAATGACGCATGAGTTCGAGCCGGCGGCCTACCACGACGAATACCGGGGGGCTTTGCTGGCGATCATCGAAGCCAAGGCCGCGGGCGCCGAGATCGCCGAACCGGCAGCAGCTCCGGCGGCGGGAGTCACGGACCTGATGGCCGCCCTCCAGGCGAGCGTCGCCGCGGCGAAGGCCGCTCGTTCGGGCGCCGCACCGGAGACCCTGGCCCAGGCGAAGGCCAGACCGCTCCGCAAGGCAGCCAAGGCGCCGGCCGAGGTCGTCACGGGCGAGCCCGAAGTCGAGGTCGCACCGGTTCGCCGCCGCAAGTCGGCCTAGCCGGAGCGGTCTCCCGCAGCACCTCGATCCGGCCTGGAACGGAGACCTCTCTTCCCCCGCTCGACCGGTCCGCTAACCTACGTCCATGCCCGGACACCCCTGGCCGCTCTTCGACCTGCGCCTTCGAACGCCGCGCCTGGAGCTGCGCCTGCCGACCGACGAAGATCTCCTGGAGCTCGCGCGCGTTGCCCGCGCCGGGATCGTCGACGCAGACCGAACGGCATTCCTCGTCCCCTGGCACAAGCTCCCATCACCGGCCTTCGAGCGCCAGTTCCTGCTTCACTGGTGGGGCGAACGCGGTCGATGGAGCCCGGCGGCCTGGTCGCTTGGACTGGTGGTTACCAAGGACGATCGCGCGATCGGAGTCCAGGAAGTGATGGCGCGAGACTTCGCAATCCGTCGACTCGTTAACTCGGGAAGCTGGCTGGGACGCGAGTTCCAGGGCCAAGGGCTGGGAACCGAGGCTCGGGCCGCAGTACTCGCCCTGGCCTTCGACGGGCTCGATACGGAGGCCGCCGAGTCCGGCTATATCGACGGCAACGCCGCCTCCGCGCGCGTTTCGGAGAAGCTCGGCTACCGTATCGCCGGCGACGAGGTGTTCGCGATCGAGGGCAAACGTGCACTGGAGATCAAGGTGCGCTGCACCCGCGAGACCTGGCAGCGAGAACTCGTCCCGGTCACGATCGAGGGCCTGGAGCCCTGCCTTAGGCTATTCGGTGTCGGCGAGCTCGGGCCCGACGAATGGGCAACCTTCTGACGACGCCCGTGAGCCGCCGGGATCCCGGCGGCTCGGGCCCGGGCAGATCCGAGCACCGGAGCAAGGGCACTCTGACTTGTGTGAGCGAGGAACACAGGAGCCAACAACGGAGTGGGACGCCGCTAACGGTCGTCGGCTCTTCGGCCTACCAGCCACCAGGCGAAGGGGAATATCCCGGCCGCGATTGCGAGCTTGATGGCGTCGCCGATCAGGAACGGCACGAAACCCTTGTCGATCGCGGCCTGAGGCGAAAGGTGTGCCGCGATCGCCAGCCACGGCACTCCCACGGCGTAGATCACGACCTCACCCAGGATCATGGCGCCTACGGCACCGCTGACGTGGCGGTCCCAGCCCAGCTCCGCCAGCCACCCGACCAGGGCCCCGGCGAAGAAGAAGCCGATCAGGTAGCCGCCCCGGGCCCCCAGCACGACGCCACTCGAGCCGACGCCCACGATCGTGTTCAGGCCGTGGGACTGGCCCGCGTAGACGGGCAGGAAGAAACCGAGGATCAAGTAGAGGGCCACCGACATCGCGCCGCGGCGAAAGCCCAGGGCGCCGCCGACGACCAGCACCGCCAGAGTCTGTCCGGTGATCGGGACGGGGTTGTCGGGAAGCCAGATCGCCACGTTCGAGGTCAGCGCAATGAACGCTGCGCCGAGGCAGATCAGGGCGATGTGGCGGAGTCGAGCGCTCATTCGCTCGCCGACTCGAATCGGGACCAGGAAATCGGCAATCGTGATGCCGCGCTCGGCGGCGGGGAGACGGTTCAGCTGGTGGGTCGCGAGCATGCGTCGTTGATCCTTCTGCGGCGCGGGCTGCGGCGCGGGCACAACCGGGGACTCTGCTCCTGCTCCGGATGGGCCGAGTGTAACAAACGGGGCAACCGGCGCGAGAGGGGCGGGCGGAAGCGGGCCGCCGGCCCGCTATTCGTGCTGGAGGGCCCTCACGATCGAAAGGCGGCTGGCCAGCCTGGCCGGGTAGATCGACGCGAGGATGCTGACCAGGATGCCGAAGCAGACGGCCAGGGCGATCGATTGCCACGGCGGATCGAAGCCGAGCCCAAAGCCACCGCTCGACCAGGCGATGAGCAAAGCGCCCACCAGCAGTCCGACAGCGGCTCCGACGATCGACCCTACGACGCCGAGGACGGCGGCCTCGACGACAACCATGCCCCATACCTGACGGCTGGTCATGCCGGTCGCTCGCAGCGCGCCGATCTCGCGGACGCGCTCGAGGACGCTCATCGAGAGGGTGTTGACCATGCCGAGCCCCGCGACCAGGACCGCGATCAGAGCCAGAGCATCGAGCAGCCGGAAGATTCGGTCCAGTGCGTCACCCACAGTGCTGGAGACTTGATCCAACTCGGTGGGTTCCAGGGCGTAGCTGGTGGCCGCCGCATCGAGCGCGGTTCGCGCCGTCGACTCCTGGCCGGCCACATATCGAACCGCGTAGAAGTCGGCGCCGGCGACCCCGAATTGGGTCAGCGCATCCGACCAGCCCACGAGAATCGCCTCCTGAGAGCCGGCCGGTATGGAATGGGCCACGATGCCTACGACGCGGAGCTGGGTCAGCGACGGGCCCGTCGCGAAAGCCAGCGAATCGCCGAGCCGGATTCCCGCCGCGTCGGCCAGCGACTCCGGAACGATTACCGAGCCGCCCGAGTCGACCGCGGTGAGGGCCGAGGTTCGATCGCCGGAGATGAAGCTGAGGCGGCCATCGGCGAGATAGTCGCTGCCGACAATGGCTGCCGCCTCCTGGAGCACGACCGTTTCCTGCGTGCTGCCGCCATTGAGCGACGTAGAGACATACGGCACACCGAAGATCCCGATCGGCGAGACGGACTTGACGCCTGGCGTAGCCGCCAGCTGGTCTCGAATCGGATCCGTCAAAGCGACAGGCCGAATCGACGTCAGCAATTCGCTCCCGGGGATCGTCTCGGTCAACCAGCTCGATCCGATCTTGCGCACATCCTGGGCCGCAGTCGCCAGGGCGACCACCATCGCCAGGCCGACGACGAAAGCGCCGGCTGTCAGCGCGGTCCGGCTCCGGTCGCGTGACAGGGAGCTGCGCGCCAGTCTTTCCTCGTTACGGAAGATCCGGAACGGGAGCCCGGCCACTCGCACGAGCGGCACGAGCACGAGCGGCACGAGCAGCACACTGACCAGCAGCAGGCCGTAGATGACGAGCGGCCCCCACGTTCCGGAACCACTTCCAGCGGCCAGAGAAGCCGCCTCGGCGCTCCCGCCAGCCTGACCGCCGGGCCAGACGGCGAGCGCCGCCACTGCCAGGACCCCGAAGACCACCACCAGCCAGCGAAGGCGGGCCGCGCCGGCGGCTGCGCCCGGGGTGCCCCGGCGAAGGGCATCCACCGGCGTGATACGACCGGCCCGCCAGGCCGGCTCGAGCGATGCCGCCAGCGTGAGGGCGACGCCGATGAGGAGGGCCATGGCAATGGAGCCGGCCGAGAGCGCGGGCGCGGTCAGGGCGATCGGGCCGGAAGAACCAACCCATGACAGCATCAACGCCGCCAGACCGACGCCTGCGCAGACACCCACGGCCGAGCCCAGCACCCCTAAGGCAAAGGCCTGGAGCAGGATGAGGCCCATGACTTGCGAACGAGTCGTTCCGGCAGCACGCAGCAGCCCTACTTCGCGGGTCCGCTCGGCGACAGTCATCGACAGCGTGTTGAAGATCAGGAACGCACCCGCGAAGAGAACCACCACCGCCACGAGCAGGAGGGCGCTTCCGAAGTCGGCCATCTCGGTGCGAAGCGAGGCAGCGAGATCCGAACTCCGCTGGAGCAGGTATGGCTCTGTCTTGATGCTCACACCGAGCTCGCCGATGATCTCGTCGACCGACGTACCGGCGGCCACGCCCACGTCAACGCGGGTCACGCCCGTCGTCCCGAAGAGGGTCTGGGCAGAGGCCAGCGGCATGAGGACGAGCCGCCCTCCGGCCTCGGGGAGCGGCCCGTCGCCCGTCAAGATGCCGACGATCTGGTAGGCCTGCGGCCCGGCGTCGAGGGTGCCGTTCAGGGATACCGTGCCCCCGACCCCGACGTGCTCCTGGTCGGCGAGGGTCTGCGTGATCACGGCCGATTGGACGTCTCCGGTCGCCAGCGCCCGACCGGCGGCCAGTGGCATGTCGTGGAGCTGCGGCTCTCTGACCGGGTCGATGCCGAGAACGGTGACGGGAGGCGGCAGCTTGGCCGACGGCGTCTGACCGAGGCTCGCAGACAGGTACGTCATTCGTTCCAGGGCCGGAGCGGCAACGACCACGCCGGGCGCCTGGGCGATCGCGTCGACCGTGGCCTGGCTGAGACCGAGTTCTTCGAGGGCCTGAACCCGCAGGGCGGCGTGGCCCATCTCGTCTGCTGCGGCCCTGTCCACGGCCGCATCCATCGTCGCCCCGGCCGAGAGCGAGGCGAAGAGGACTGCGACTCCTAGCGCAATACCGGCGATGGTCAGGAAGCTGCGCATCTTGCGGGCGCCGAGGCTTCGCCAGGCTAGCGACGATAGGCGCCGCACGGGCTAGAGGCCCAGTTGCGCGAGGCGGGCGATCAGCGGTCCCGCGTCACGGTTGGCCCGCCGGCCAAGCTCGATCTCGTCGCGGATCCGGCCGTCGCCCACGACCAAGACTCGATCTGCTTGCGCCGCGGCGCGAGCGTCGTGAGTCACCAGCACGATCGTCTGGCCGCGCTCGTCGCAGGAGCGCCACAGCTCGTCGAGTATTTCGCCGCCCGTCGCGTAGTCGAGGTTACCGGTTGGCTCGTCGGCGAGAAGGATCGCAGGCCGGCTCACGAGAGCCCGCGCGAGCGCCACTCGTTGCTGCTCCCCGCCGGAAAGCTGGTCGGGCCTGTTGCGCTCGCGGCCGAGCAGGTCCAGGAGGGCCAGCATGTCGTGAATCCGCACGGCGGCGTCACCGTGCCGAGGATCGATGCCGGCTATGGTGAACGGCAGCGCCACGTTCTCGTACACGTCCAGCAGCGGGATCAGGTTGAAGAACTGGAAGACGAAGCCGGTCTTCTCCCGGCGGAGGCGCGTGGCTTGAGCATCGCTCAACCGACTGACGACCTCGCCGTCGAGCACAACTTCGCCGCCGGTCGGCCGGTCCAACCCTCCAAGGAGCTGCAGCAGCGTGCTCTTGCCCGAGCCGGACGGCCCCATCAGGGCTACGAACTCACCGCGGCGAACCTGAAGGGAGACGCCCCGGAGAGCATCCACATCGCGGTTGCCGAGCCGGTAGCGCTTGGTCAGGTCGCGGGCTTCGAGGATCGTGCCGTCACCGCGGACCTGCCCGTCAACAGACCCGGCTGCGCGAGCCTCGGATGATTGAAAGATTGGCTGCTGAGCTGACACGTCGGCAGTGTAGTCAATCGGGCAGGCGAAGAACGGACCCTTGGCGTTCCGCGCACGCGCCTTGCATCCAGCTACCTTGAGGTCAGCAAGGAGGGCTCCACCGTGACGGCGTTACAAGCCGAACAGGCCGCCAAAGAACCAGCCGAGAATCGAGTCGATGGGGCCCTGCGCGGCTGGCGTCTGGTAGACCCGGAGGCTGGCCGGCTCCACCCCAACCTGGTTGCTGACCGCCACGGTCTGGCTCGACGGGCCGGGGCTCGGGGCGACGGTCGCCGTGGCCGCGTTCGACGGCGCCGGCAGCGCCGGGCTGGGAGCTGCCGTCGAAACGTCGGTAGCGGTCGGGCTGGCCGAAGGCGTCCCGGTGGGGCTCGCGGTCGCTGCTGGCTTCGCGGTCGGTGGGGCAGTCGGCTTGGGCGTGGGCTTGCTAGTGGGAGCGAGTGTCGGCGCCAGAGTCTTGGCCGGGGTCGGCGTCGATGCCGTCACGCCGCAGGGGATCGAGAACAGGACGACGTAGAGCTTGTCGCCGTTGGCCGCCTTGTACGCGCCGACGCCCATGTCCGCCCATGTGCCGAGGATGTTGGCACGGTGAGTCGGTGAACCCATGAAGCCGGCCTCGATGCGGCTGGTGGCGACATCATCGGGGTACGTGCTGAGGCCGATGTTCTCGCCGGCAACCTTGAAACAGTAGCCGTCGGCCTGCATGTAGCTGAAGACCATGTTGTTGGTCGGCGGTATCTGGTGCGAGAAGTAGTTGCGAACGCCCATGTCCTGGGCCCGCCACTCGGCCTCCTTGTGGAGGTAGGAGTCGTTGACGAGGGCGTTGAGCCCGGCCGAAGCACGATCCTGATTCGTGAGGGTGAAGAGGAGTTGCTCATCGGCGGGGCTGAAAGCAGAGGCGTCCCAGGCGAACGCAGTACCCGCGGTGACAACGATGGCCGCGGCGGCAAGGAGCAGAGACACACCAGCGATTCGCCGCCTGTGCAGCGAAGCGTGTGACGCGGAGGCGGATGGGATTGCGTGGCCCAGCATGTTCGGCGATCCGGTCCCAACTGGTCTTGACGCCTCAACACTAGGCCGGGAGTGGTCGCCCCATAACCCGCCCTGAGGTCCCCCCTTCTCCGTCAGGTGGTACCACGCCGTTCCGCGGAGAATCCGGGGCGGCACCCGCCCGTCGGAGCTGGCGCGGCCCCGGTCGGTCGAAGACGCCGTCCCGGCTTCGCCCAAAGTGAGTGTCAGGAGCGCAGTCTTCCCATCAGAGTGCCAGCTCCCTACTCCCGCCGGCGCGCAGCCGCTATACTCCCGGTCGCCCCATTTGCCGGCGCGACCGAATGGAACGCTGCGCCAGGGGTCCCGACGGTGGCCTTAGCTCAACCGGCAGAGCAGCGGACTGTGGATCCGCAGGTTACGGGTTCGACCCCCGTAGGCCACCCCAACTTTCCCTCGTGAACTCATGGTGCGCTCCTTGACCGACGGATTCACCGTGGCCGGGGTAGCTGTCCAGGCGACTGCTGAACGACTTCCGTCAGACCCCAATGGCTTGAGCTACCTCGCGCCAGCTCCGATCCTCCACGCCCTCCAGCCGGCGCAGGTAGATAGTGGTAACCGCCAGGCCCGAGTGGACAAGGAACGCGCTGACCTCCTCGATCGACTGCCCGGTGTCTTTCCGTAGCCTTGCAGCGCTGTGGCGAAGCACGTGTACACCGGTCAGCGCGAGCCCAGCGGCCGCCAAGTATCTTCAAAACCTCGAGTGACCGTGGCGCTCGTGACCCCTTCCGGCCGGGCGCCGGCCTGCCAGAGCGACCAATCCGGTGCCATAGCCGCTGGCGTCCGCCCGCTGGTGGTCGCTCGTGGACCTCCGCGCTTCCGGCGAACGCTTCTCCCCGGACGGCCTGGTCGAGATCGTGGAGCGACTTTCAGACGCGACGGCGCGGATACGGGCGCCGGGCGCCCTCAGCCAAACGAGACGCCTGGCCGTTGGGCCAGGCGGCAATGCGCGAAGAACTGCTGCTTCGTAAGGAAAGGTGCGGCTGGCCGGGGCGAGAGGAGTGGCATCGACAATCGCGGGTGAGCCTCCGGGACCAAGGCCTGATCGACCGGCTGGCCGTCTGCCGTTCCCGCGATCTTGACCGGCTGGCGCCTCGGGCGGACGATTGCGTTAGATCCTGCGTTGGAGGACCGTGAACGGGGGCTGAACGATGAGGGCTCTGACCCAGCAGACCCGAGCTGATCTTGCCCGACCGGTCGCAATCGTGGTGGTCGTTCTCGTGGCAGGGGTCCTGAACGGCTATGCATTGGGCAGCGACGCTGCTGATGGCTATGCCTACCTGTGGGCGGGCATCGTGGCGGCGGTGCCGGTCGGTGTGCTCTTCGCCGCGCTCGCCGAGCTTCGAGCGCGCACCGCACTGCTCGGGCTCGTCGGCCTGCTGGCTGGCAGCCTTGCCCTGGCGGCCGCGAGCGCACGGTCCGTTGGCGCCGACCCGTTAGCGGTCGCGTTTGGATGCGTGTTCGCACCCGGACTCGCGATGACGCTCAGCGGCCGAGGTCGTCTCCGTGACGTGCTCGGAGGCATCCTCCTCGCCTACGTCGGCCTCGCCTTCATCTTCGAGATGAGTGTCTCCCTCCACAACCTGTAACCCGCTGAGCCGGCGCAATGAAGCCTCACGCGGCCGCGCTCGTCCGCCTGGCTTGGAAGCAGGCCCGTCAGGACTTGAGCCTCCGACCCGACGTGCCGGATCGTGGTGCCAGATTGACTGCGGACGACTCCACACTATGGCCTGATCGTCGTGAATCGCAAGCCTCGCAGATTGGCCCGCGGAACTTGATGGACCGCCGCCACCGTCAGAGGATTCCAAGACGAGAAAGGGGGCGGTCAGAAATGTGCGGTCCAGCCCGAGCGCAGGTACTGGCTACAGTCACAACGGTCGCGGTGATCCTGGTGATTGGCACGGCAGGGTGTGCGGCGAGTCACCAAGGGCAAGGCCCTCACAACACAACAACGCCGACCCAACCATCGATAGCTGCGACGCCCCCGCCGACCGCTACCGAGACGTTGGGCTCAATTCGCACGTCGCCGAGCGCCTCGCCAGGCCCTGCCGTGCTTGAGACGAGAGCGCAGGATGGCTCGAGTGCCCTGACCATCGTCTACGACCCGGTCCACGCGATGGTCTGGTACGTCACCGACGACGCGGCCGGGGACCCCGTGCTGCGCGGCGTCGCCACTGCCAGCGGGATCGTCCACGACACGCGGCTGCCGGCCGACGACTCGGGCTACATCGGCGAGTTCAGCCCCCTCAAGGTGGACCCGACTGGGGCCGTCTGGCTGGCCAACAACGATCGCCTCCTGCGCTACGACCCAGCCAGCGGCAAGCTCGCTGGGATCGTGCTATCGAGCAAGGTCGCCGGCGCGCTCCCGGGGGCCACGAGTGGTTCGATGCAGGGCACATGGCCCAGCGGGCTCGGCTTCCTCAACGGGCTCACGCTCCTCGCGCGGGCCAATGTGCCGTGGCTGACCGAGTACGACGCCGCGCTCCACGACGTGGGCCGCATCCCGGTGCCGACGGCCTACGCCGGGGCCAAGGACCTGTTGGCCACCGGTTCAGGGACGCTCGTTCTGCTGCCCTGGCAAGACGAGTGCGTGAACGGTGGCTCCCCGTTATTGCTAATAGACGGCACGGGCCGGGCCCTCGGCAAGGTCAGCATCAGAGGCGACCGCCTCTTTGGATTCGGCACCGAGACACTGGTCTCGGGTGGCCCCGGCGGCGCAAACCTCGTGTCAGGCACAACCGTCACGTCCGTGTTGCCGAGCACGGGAGTGGAGTACTGCGCGCTGCACGAGGACCTAGCGACGCCCGATCCACGTGGCGGCGTGACTCTCTTCCTGCGCGGCGGGAGCCCCGATGGCCTGAGTGTGCTCGAGCACGTCGTGGATCAACGCGTGGTCAGCGCGGTGACCTTCCCGCCCGTCGACATCTCGAATGCGCCCAAGCCACCAGGAGCATCGCCCCTCACCACGACCTCCTTCTGGATTGACGCACTCGCGACCGATGCAGCCGGCGTGAGTTGGATGGGCGTGGGAGACAGTCTCGAGTCGACTTACCTGCCGTAGCTCCAGCGCCTTCTGCGACGTTGCGCCCCCACATGCTGACCACGTCATGGCTGGTCTCGCCGGGCATACGGTCAGGCGGCGCAGGCAAGAAACGAGGCCCCTCAGTTACCTGGCGCCCTCGAAACGGCACCCGCGCGAATGCTAGAGTGGCCGTGGCGGGGCGGTCCGTCTCGGCTCATCGGGGAGTGGGGCAGTCGCTCAGGAGTTGGCCATGTCTGAACTCGGAGCCTGACGTCCGTCACGGCCGAGGAGACATTGAGGGAAGCAGCATGACCGACGACCTGTCGGCCGGTGACGACGTCTCAGTCGCGGGTGCGTCCGCTCGCGCCGAGTTCGAACGCCGGCAGAAGCGGCACCAGGGCCGAGTGCGACGGTACTGGCCCTGGCTGCTCTCGGGTAGCGCAACGGCCGGGGTGCTGGCCCTCGCTGCTCTGCTGTTGCATGTGCCGCTCGTCGGGCTCCTCCTGGTCCTGGCCGTCCTGGTTGTGGTGATGGGGGTCGTGGCGCTGCCAGACAGCACGCTGAGTTGGGCGACCGGCTCGGAGGGTGAGGCGCTGACGGCTCGAGCCCTCGAGCAGCTCAAGATCGACGGCTTCGTCATCCTCCACGACCGCCGGATCCCAGGCTCCCCGGCCAACATCGACCACATCGTCATCGGCCCACCCGGAGTCGCGATCGTGGAGACCAAGTCGTACTCGGGCCGGCTGCGGGTACGCGGAGACGACGTCTACGTCGCGGGACGCCGCAAGACCTTGTCGACCGTCGAGGAAGCCAGGCGGGAGGCTGTCGCGGTCAATGTCGCCCTCGCCGGCCAGCTCGAACGCCGGGGGCTCAAGGTTCGGCCGATCTTGTGCGTCCATCGGGCCGACCTGCCGTTGTTCGGCGCCTCGCCTGCGGGCGTCTCGATCGTCGATGGGCACGGCCTCGTGAAGCTGTTGCGCGAGGCGCCGCCGCGACTGTCGGCCGAGGATGTCCGCGAGTTCGCCTGAATCGCGAACGAACGGTTGCGACCGGCCGCGGCGCGGATGCCGCCTCTCTACGGACGGGCGCCGGTGCCGCCCCGGAGCGACTCGACCGTGGCCTTTCCGGCGGCCGCCTCGTCCGCGCCGGCCGACGACGAACAGTTCATGCCGCCGGTTCGGCGGGAGCAGCTCCAGGCCGCACGGGAGGCACGCGCCAGGGCCACGGACCGACGGCAGTACTGGACGAGCGACGGATTGGCCCCTGGGAACGCGCCTCCGACCATCCCGCCGGACGAGCCGAGGTAGGGATAGAGGCGACACGAGGCCTCAATCTGGTCTCTCGTTCAGCGCGGCACGAGCTCGAGCGTCGCGGATCGGGCCTGCGGGCTCACGATGAGGGCGACGCTGCTCGGTGAGTACCTGTACTTCGCTCGATACGCGGAATCGAGCGCGTCGTCGATGTCGTGGGGGACGTCCACGAACGTCACGTCCTTGTCGACGCCGCCGGCCCGGATATGGCCTTCGTGAGTGGCCTGTGTGCCACGGAACCAGGCGGCGTCGCGCCCGTTCACGGATCGGACGTAGAGCCTGTTGTTGTGCGCGACCACCCAGATGATCACGGGGTTGCGGGGCGTCCCGTCTGGCCTGCGCGGCGCGATCTGGAGTTCGTTTGCTGCTCCAATCCTTGCGAGCTCGTCGCCCGTCCATATCTCCATCGGCACGCCTCCTTTTGGCATCAGGGGGAAATTGTCTGAGCTGCGGTTCGTGTCCCTTTACGAGGAGAACGCAGGAACTGTCAACGAGCTCTTCTACGCGGCGGAGTATGAGAGCAGCGCCGAGTACGAGCGACTCGTGAAGGTTCTGGAGGATGAGCCCCAGTTCTCCGCTGCTCGTCCGCCCTGTTCCGCCAGCCCGCGACGATCCCGGCTCGGTGCCAGTTCGGCCAGTTGTGTGGCAACCATCAGAACTATGTACACCAGTGGGAGAATCTGCGCGGAGACACGGGGGGCTCAGAC
>Ga0187881_10002511_pt1 | contig 17126 bp, 25 predicted proteins | sample June2016WEW_19_1_2_FD_133017 | JGI IMG/M metagenome (GOLD analysis project Ga0187881, IMG submission 133017) | Peatland microbial communities from SPRUCE experiment site at the Marcell Experimental Forest, Minnesota, USA - June2016WEW_19_100 | ecosystem: Environmental > Terrestrial > Soil >...
AACTTGGCGCCGAAGATAAACCTTCCTCTGCCACGCCGGTTCGTCGGGCGCCGCATGACGAACGTGTGCTTTCATTGCCCTTCCAAGCGTGAGCGGAACCTAGGAGCGACACTTGGGCTTTGACAGCGAAGGATTCGACAGAAACGTGCCGCTTCCGCCCGATTTGAAGATATCGCATATTCGGAAGGCCATCGAGTACATCGAGCGAGAAGCCACCGACCTTATCGAAGTCTACTTCGAGCAAGCGAATGTTTTCAGTGGCTTGGTGGGAATTTTCGGCGTGCGTGCGCTCCATCATTAAGCCCTTACAAGAAGCAGAAACACCCGGACGTGGCGCAACAGCGCTTCCCCGACATGTCCCTGGGCGGCAAGCTGAATCCACCTCCCCACCAGGCATTGGAGTCGAAAGGCACAACGCGTCCGTGGGCCCTGCAATCGCATTACAATCACGGGGGTTGGTACATCATCTGGCGGTATTTGGTCGACCCGGCCAAGATCATCAAGCCCGGAAAATCAGTGGTTATCTGGAGGGTCGACGTTGCCTTCCTTCACGACGAGGACTGGAAATACGAAGGAAGCAAAGCCCGCGAAGGTCGAGGCGGGCGAACCCATACGTTTGGCGTGAAGCTCCCTGCAAATCGTTTCGCGACCGCCATAGTCTATCGCTATCCCAAGATTGTTCTACGCCAAAGCAAACCGACCCTTGCCAATGGCGAGGGGTGAGCCGATGTGTCGCGAAGTGGTCTCTCACGCCCACCGCGTGGAAACCTTCGCCAAAGCGGAGAGGAAAACGAAACACGAGCAGGAGGAAATGTTCTAAAGGCAGAGGAGAAACCGGTGCGCCGACCGGAACTTGTCCCGACACCGTCGGAAGGTGGGCACGTGTCGAGTTAAACCCGGGGCGGCTTGACTCGCAGGAAAAGTGGAAGTCTAATTAGCCCATCGGTATCGGCAGCCTCAATGTCCCTGGGAGGCATGGCGTCATGAACAATTTCCCCTCCTGTTTTAGGAGGGGGCCAGCCCTGCACCAGATGGTGAAGGGCCAGGAGGCGGTAAACCCGCGAATCGTCGATCACCGTTGGCGCTGTTCGCTGGCGAGCCGACCGCGAGGCTCTACGACCGCGTGGTAGAGGTCCTGCGCACCCGACACTACAGCCGCCGCGCCGAGCAGACCTACATCCACTGGATTCGGCGCTTCATCCGTTTTCACGGCCGTTTGCAGGACGGTTACGACATCCGGACGGTGCAAGAACTGCTGGGGCACAAGGACATCAAGACGACGATGGTCTACACGCATGTCCTCAATCGGGGACCGGCCGGAGTTCGCAACCCGGTCGACGGGCTTTCGACCCATCCAAGGAAGTTGTGTTATGCCGATCCGCATAAGATGCCGTGATAAACCGCGAGACAGGGCGCAACCAAATGAATATACAGGGCCTAGGACGTCTTTGGCGATCACTCCAACGGCGTGTTGTGCTGGCAGGAAACTAGAATTCCGCATCTTATGCGGGTCAGTCTAATTATTGTTCGGTAGACCAATGATGGCTTGGTCGTAGGAGGAGGCGCAGATGGCACACAAAGAGGACATCGCAGTTCTTGTATGTTGTCACTATCACGGGAGCAACATACTCGAACGCGAGGGAATGCTCGATCAGGCTCTCCGGTCACGAGGCCACAGCGGGCGAATCGTGGCCGTGGAGACGAAAATGGTCAATAAAGATGACGAAGTCGCTGAGTCCGCGGTGTCTGTTCTCCGTGAGCGGCGATGGGGCGGCATCCTCGACAACTACGCTGTAGCCGTCGGAAGTTTCAAGCACAGTATCATCGTCTTCAGAGCTGCCGCAGGCGCTTCTGGAACGCCCTCGAGCCGGAAATGGTGGCAATTCTGGAAGTCATGATGCTGCAGCGGGCGGGAGCGGGTGGCGCAGAGTTCGGCTTTTTTGAACTCTGCGGCTTTTTCGGCCAGGAGGACCGCATCAGGGTTTCTGAGACGCGAAACTCTGCGCTAGCTGCTGAAGTCGATGACCTCTGGCGGGCCGGGATCGAAAGGTGGGGCCAGCACATAGCGCGCAGCGGTTTGGTCCAAACAAGGGTTATCCGGACAATCGCGCGGGACCGATGCCGACTGAAGACGACGGGAGATAGAAAACGATGAAACACGCCATGCTGATAGTCCTCTTGGTACTCGGCTCTACGTCACTCACCCAAGCGCAGTCGCTGACGATCGAGAATGCACTTGAACTGACCGTGACCAAGGTTGAAAGGCTCACGACGTGGCAGCCCCCCGGCTCAGACCCGCCAGTTGTCGCAACAGCCGGTAAGGAGTTTGTGAAGCTTCACCTCACCGCCCGCTTCCTCGCCGGCGCCTCGGACAAAGTCTGCGACATCCGTGCTGGCGACTACCAGCTTCTTGACGCACGTGGTGGAAAGATGCTTGGAATGACGGTTGATTACGTCCTCGCGCCGGATACGGAGTGGAAGAGAAGATGTAGGGAATTCGCGGTGGAGTTCCAAGAGTCTCCCGTTGGAGCGGACCTTGCCAGACTCCGCCTGAAGGGTGCTGAGGTCGACATCTCAAAGGTGCGGGGTGCGAAGGGCGGTCCGGGCGAGCGAACAGGCTCGGTCTGGCCGTCCGCCAAGGCGTACGCGTTGACGCAAAAGGACTTCGTCAACTTCCCCGCCTCGTCAATTCAGGTGGAGACTGTCTTGCGCGAAGGAAAACTAAAGCTGCTTCTCACGCTACGTGAGAACAGCCGGCTCCCCTCTGGCATGCCGCCGGCCTTTATTTTGGAGACCAAGGGCAGCAAGGACATCGATGTCCGGGTCAACCAAGACGTCGGCTACACCTACTTCGCGGGCCTGTACTTCCTGGACTCCACACGCCTTTCGGTCTCTGACGATGGCACCGTCCAAGTCGATCGACAAGGGGTCAGGGCGCGGTTGAATTCAGGCTCCCTGCAAACGCTCAACTCTCAATTCCAGGTACTCCACGGTGCGAACCTCACGCTCACGGCAAGCATGGAATTCGAGCTCCGTAGCTCGACGGGAAACAGGATCGTCGGGCCTGCCCTCCTTCTGGATTACTCTGGCAGCCCCGGCATGGGGCTCGATTACGCTTCGGTCGAGGAGCGCGTGGGCGGCGGAAGGCGGTTCATCCTTGTACCGACGAAATAGTTCAGCGGCGACTCGCCCAACTACCGAATGAAGCGGACGCCTCATTCGCGGTGCTCACTCGGCGCCGCTTATCCGGGGCATTGGGCGGACGAAAGTCCTTGACGCTGGGCTGGAGGCGTGTGAGCATCGGACGCGCAGACGGTTCAGTCGGTAACAACCTGGAGGCTGTACTCGCCATGGGATTCCTCGGAAAGCTCTTCACTAGGAAGCCGTACAGGGTTATCAAGAGAACGGGGTATACAACAGACCTCGTCATGTTTGGACCCGACGGGAACTGGTTGACTGCATTCGTCGGGGGCGATTCGGTTTCGCTTGTCGATGCCGACTCGGGGGCAGTTGTACGTTCTCTCAGCACCCTGAAGGCACTACCTCAATGCCTCGCGGTGAGCCCCGACGGAAAGTGGGTTGCTGGCGGGGTCATAGATCCTAATGCGGTAATTGTGTGGGATGCCCGCACGGGGCAGCCCGGTCCTGGCGTTACCCACGTGTGGGCCGACTCTGTTGAGTTCAGCCCGGATGCAAAATGGTTCGCAGTAGGTGAGCACGGCGGCACCGTCTACCTTTTTCCAATGCCTGCGGCCACTAGCGATAAAACGATCACGCTGGGCACTCACAGCGAGAAGTATGCTCGCGACGTGCCTGCCGTGAAGTTCTCCCCGGATGGCGCCTTTCTGATAAGCGCTAGTGTTAACGGGACGGTGAGAATCTGGAATCTGAGCACGCGGGCAGAGGTCAAGTGCTTGCAGATGGCGGAGCCACACGACCTCGCCATCAGCCCGAGCGGCAAGGTATTCGCCGTTGCGTGTGGCGACGGCCACGTGCGCGTCTTCAATCTGCCCGGGGGGCAATCGCTTCGTGCGATCAAGATTTCCGACGATAGGATCTGTTCCGTCGCTATCAGTCCCGACGGCAAATGGCTCGCAAGTGATGGCGGTGGCCGAAACGGCCTCGTCGTGACCGAGTTCGAATCGGGGCGACGAGTCTTTGAAAGCGATGGGCATGTTAACCGCTATCTAACATTTCATCCTTGCGATTCTACTGTTTTGGTAACCGCGTGCAACGCACTCGAAAAGGACGATGGGGGCGTGCGGCGCTGGAACCTACCTCTCCGGTGAGCCGGCGACACGGCGTCATGCTGCCCAACAAGCGATTGCACCGGACTGCTCGGTGGCGTGCCTCTCATGACGTCTGACAAAGCGACGCGTCAATGTTGCCCGCTCGCAGCCGGTGAATCGCGGCGTTATCTCCTTTTGAAATCAAAACACAAGGAGGAATTACATGCGAATCTTAGATTTCACCAAGAAGACATTCCAGGGAAGTGTGCCAAGTGTGGAGGTATGGAAGTCAGCTTCCGTTGTACTCGGTGTAATAAGAAATACTGCGACTCGTGTATCAGGGAGTTTGGTGAGGAAGCGGCACGTATCCTGATAGAACGTGTCTATGGTGGGTGCGGCGGTTCAACGTTTGGCTCGGCGAAAATCTTTGATGACAAGAGGCGAGCTTTCTGTCCTCATTGCTACGGCGCACTCTTGAATCGTGTGAGGGCAACAGGTCAGTGGGTTGTTCAAAGTGCGGAGGAAACAGAACCATCATGCATACGGCTTTGAGACAGAATTGCATTCAGAAGAGGAGCATTACATGTGGCCGTTCAGCAGGAACGTCAAGGGAAAGGTCGATGAACTTATCTTCAAGTTGAAAGATGCTGACCGATCCGTACGCGAATCCTCGGTCCGCAAGATGATCGCCGTAGGAAAGCCAGCCGTGGAACCTCTGATTCAATACTTAGAACATCCAGACAAATGGGCTCGGCTCATGGCCGCCGCAGCATTGGGAAAAATGAGAGACCCCAGAGCCATTAGGCCACTGGAGCAGGCTCTAGGTGATCCAGATGAGGGGGTCAGATACATGGCCCAGACGGCGCTGAAGGAACTAGGTCGGGGTTGACCAGCAAAAGTTTGTAGGCTGCCGTTCAACGAACGGGACGAGCAAATGGTCAGCGCACGGAGATAACAAAGCGCTGCGGCGGAGGCCCTAAAGGGCGCTCGCTGATGCGAGGCGTTAGGCGGGCGCAAGGACTCACATGGGCGCTGTTCTGATTCCGCTACTCCTCGGGTTCGCCTTCAACTCCGCGAGCGCCTTCACAGCGGCCTTCTCTCGCCGCTGGGGTGAAAAACGCGGCCAAGGGGTGACCTTCGTCCTGCGCAACCTGCTGGGAATCCCTCTGTGGGTAATCGGCCTCGGTCTGGCCGTCCGCTCCCCTTCGCCCCTGCTCTTCGCAGCTCCTGCACTTCTGGAGGCGCTTGGGTGGGTGCTGCTCGCCGCCGGGTGCGGCGTCCAGGTGTTGGCTCTTGCGTCGTTACGCGGGCGAGCCGCCAACCCCTCGATAGCCGATGCCCTGGTCGAAGAGGGTGTATACGCTCACATCCGCCATCCGATCTATGCCGGCCTCCTACTGGAGTTTGCGGCCCTGATCCTCGTGAGGCCACACTGCACGGTGGCGCTAGCCTGCGGCCTCGGCATACTGTGGGCCCTCCTCCAAGCCCGGCTGGAAGAAGTAGACTTGCTCCAACGAATGCCCGCGTATCGCGGGTACCTGGCGCGGGTGCCCAGGTTCATGCCGTGCTCTCGCACTCAGAGGCCTAGGTGAGGTCGACCCAACATCCTTTGCGGCCGCCTAAAGAGGAGTTAGGCTGGCAGGAAACTGACCCAACAGGAAAGGAGAAGAGCCATGAGAAAAGGAGTTGTGTTCTCGATATTGTTGTTAACAGTTGTTGTTAGCTTGCCTGCTGTAGCTCAGCAACCGACAAACGATAGACCCGAACTACAGGAAGTGCCACGGTTCAAGGTTCTGTCGACTCGCTTCATTACCGAAGTAAAGGGTATGTTTGAAAGTTCATGGTCCGTACAGAATGCCGAGCGCACCGGGCTGCTGGTGGCAGTGGAGGCTTCGTTTGCCAGTGAGTATCTCGAAGTAAAGCCCGCCAGCTACTTCATCGAGTACTCTCTTGAACCTGGCACCCGCTTCGACGAGGAATGCATCGGTCTCGCTAGCTCAACCGAGGCGAAGCCAGGTCATTGGGTACTCGTCGGGCCAGGTATGGGAGGTTCGCTCCAGCTTCGACGGTCTGAACAGGGAAATGGCTCCTTCGCGCTTCTCTTTGAAGTATCGAAGAAGATCAAGGAGTTTTCACTTGTCTATCGACACCCAACAGCCGTGGTCAAAGCAGTTGTGACGAGGTAAGGCCAAGCGCATCGCGGGTGGAATCATACGTACCGCTGGTTGGCATGTGTGCCATCCGTGCGCGCCCAGTGGGAGCAAGCGTAGCGCGGACCTGTTATGCAGGTCCGCGGCTTTCATCTTCATATCCTCGGACTCTCATTCGGCTGGCCAAAGCACACCATGCGGAAGTAAAGCGAGCGGAGGCAAGCCGCGTAGCGGCGGTCCCGCTGAAGCGGGATGGCCCATGGCGACAGCCATGGGAAGAAGAGGCAGTACAAGAGACGAACCCCGGCAGGGGCGACATAAATAATCGACCACTGCAAGCGACTCTGTCGCCCGCTGACGCGGGCTGAACTGTTAACAATCGCCGCTTCCCCACGGCTGCCGCCGTGGGCCACAGTCTATTGGCCCTGACGGGCCTGGGCAAGCGCGCGTGGCGCAGACATTCACTTGCACGTATGCGTCCGTTTTTGGCATCGGCAGCGGAACACCCTACGGTGGAAGAACTGCTGGGGCACAGGGACATCAAGGCGACGATGGTCTACACGCACGTTTTGAATCGTGGTAGGCTGGGGGTTCAGAGCCCGCTGGACCGGCTGCGCAAGCCGATATCGGTTGACGCCGGAGGTCTTACTTAGGCCGAGCGACCGGTCGGGCCCAGGGTCCGGAGGAAGGCTGCCAAATGAAGCGGAGTTCTTAACAGGCAAGGAGCTGCAGCCGCGAGTGGCCAGGCGGCGTGCACATGCTCCGTGAAAGGGAAGATGCAAGCCAACGGAAATCGCAGCATGGCGCTCGGCCGTGTCCTGGAGTTTAAGAAGAAGGGAGCCAAGGAATGATGAAGTGGACCACGGTAGTCCTATTTGTGCTATGCGGCGCGGTTGCCTCGTGCCAGACCTCCGCACCGCAGCGTCGACCGGGTGCCTTGCCGGCGACCCTGCGCGACGAGGGCGGCCCCGAGATGATTCTCATCGCCGCCGGCGAGTTCCTTATGGGGAGCACCCAGGAAGACGACGACTGGGTCGTAAAGACCACGGGCGTCGAAGGCTGGAGAGGGATTGCCAAATCCGAGCCCCGGCGGATGGTGAACTTGCCGGCGTTCTACATTGGCAAGTACGAAGTCACGAACCAGGAGTACAAGAACTTCGTCGTAGGCACCGGTCACCGCACCCCGGGAATCGAGGGCCTGTCGACCGCATATGACTGGAGCAACGGGTCCTATCCCCCCAGCCTCGCTACCCATCCAGTAGTCCTCATCAGTCGAGGAGACGCCGAACTGTACTGCCAGTGGCTGAGCAAGCGCACCGGGAAGCGTTACCGGCTCCCAATGCAGGAGGAGTGGGAGAAGGCGGCGAGTTGGGACGAACGGAACAAGGTGAAGCGGAGATATCCCTGGGGCAACGAATACAACCCCGGTCGCGGCTACGGACAGGTCTCCGCCGGAGAGATCATGGACACAGTGCACACCATGCCTGTGGGAAGCGTGGCGTTTGACCAGAGCCCTTACGGTGTTTACGACATGGGCGAAAACGTCGCCGAGTGGGTGGCAGCAAGCGGGGGTGTGACTCTGAAAGGAGGAAGCTTCGCCACCCTCGAGACGAAATACTCAATCCTGGACGCGCGCTGCGCCAACTCCTGGGGGTATCCCCCTGACGACAAGGGCCGGCACGTCTGGCGAGGGTTTCGGGTAGCCCGGGAGCCTTGAAAGGGACCTGCAACCGTGTGACCCCCCGCCTAACAGGCGCTGCGGCAGAGAGGAGATGTCATGAAAGCCCAAGAACGCCTCAAGAAGGTAAACGAAACCTTCAAGACGGAACCGATCGAAGTTCTGAGCAGAGAAACCTGGGAGATCGGGTGGTCGTTTCTCTGGCGGCAAGCGATTCTCTTCGCCCCTGGCTACGCCTTCATCTTCTGGGCGCAGTTGGATCGTACAGGCGTCGAGAGCCTGACCCCGAATGAGCCCTGGATTCTTTTGGCCGTCCCGCTGTTGCTGTTGTATTTGTTCTACACCTTGGGAGCCGCGGAGGCGTGGCGCGCGAAGGGGACCACTCCGTTTGCTTCTGCGGCGGCGTTCAGCGGCACGCTGAAGCGTGGCGCTTCGCTCTGGTGGCGGATTTTTGGCGGGATGATCCGTCTGATCTGGGTCGCAATTATCGTGGCGCTGCTGTCTCTGGCGATCGGCGAGCAAGCGGCGATGGTCCTGCTGGTTATCGTTCAATGCATCCTGCTTGTTCCTGCGATGGGCCTGGGGGTGCGACATTGGCTTCGCTCCCTGCGCGTGGAGGCAGAGGCTGGGGGGCGGCCGCTAGTCAGCGCGGGCGTCTGCAACCTCTGCGGCCTGCCGATGAGGGTTAAGTTGGACGGCGGTGTGCCGAGTTTGTCCACTTCGAGTTCCCTGGTCACGCTCCGATGTGATCGCTGTGACATCACCAGCGTCGAAAAGCGCGAAAATGTCGGCGGGGCCCTCGGCGCGGCCGCATAGATCGACGGCGGGAAGCGTTAGCGGGTAGCCACGGTCAGTGTACTTCTGACCGTGGGTTCTTCCCTTGATGGCGATGGCATAGCCTGTTGGAAAAGTTGAATCCCGTGCGGAAGGGGCTGGCGAAGCGGCCGGAAGATTGGCGGTGGTCGAGTTACAACAATTTTGCTTTGGACAAGGCGACGATGGCGGCGTGCCCCATCCAGATTGACTACGTGCGCTTGCCGCTGGGGTGTCGGGCATGAGAAAAGCCCACGGTCAGGACTTACCTGACCGTGCCTACCTACTATCGAACCAAACAGTTGCCGCTGATGGTTCATCTGCCACCGACAACGATTGGGGTCTTTCAACATCGTGTCAGTTCCTGAAGCTGGCGCTACTGGTGGTTCCTCATCTTGGCCGTGTGCGGCTGCGCAAAAGTTCAACGACAGCTTTTGGCGCCTTGGATGGCGACCCCGCATGGAAGGGAGGCTGTGGGTCGTATTCGATCGCAAGCTGGATCGCCTGGGCCGTTTGCTCGCCGCATTCGATTCCCACCAGCGTCAATGCCATATCGATTCCCGCTGAAACTCCCGCCGCAGTGATGATTTTCCCTTCGCGCACGACACGTTCGCTGACCGGCTCGGCGCCATACTCGCGCAGAGAATCGAGAGCCATCCAGTGGCTAGTGGCCCTGATCCCACGGAGTATCCCGGTTGCGGCTAGGATTCGCGAGCCAGTGCATACTGAGGTCGTCCAGCGGGTTGTCTGGTGAACGGTCCGAATCCAATCCAGCGTCGCTTGATCGTTCAGAGCGGCGCCTACCCCGGGGCCACCCGGAACCACAATGATTTCCGGAGATGGAACGTCCTTGAAAGAACAGTCGGCCATCAAATAGAGGCTTCCGCCGTTCATCCGCTTGGCACCTGGTTCTCTTGCCGGGAACCGCACCTTGGCTCCCGGGATTCGGCTCAACACCTCATACGGGCCCACCGCATCCAGCGCTGTCAAATCATCGAACAACAGAATGGCAATCTCCATGCCAGCATGTCCCTTCTGAACGTTCCTTCGTTCGCCGCACTCTTCTCCCGAGATTTCCTTTTCGGACTCCAAAACGGCAGCCATTATACAGCCATTTGGCCCGCTCGCAACGTTGTGAAACGATTTTCATCTGGAGCGCCCCGAATCGATATGCGCGGGTGGCACGCACATCGTCGTGTATGTATTCGCCCGGCCTTCGGCATCAAACCAGCCCGAAGGTTATCTTGACGCACCAGCGTATATTATTGTAATATACATGTTTGATGGCAGAATTCCCCAAAGAACTTGCGCACTGCTCCGGCTTCGATTCGGATGCCGGCAACACGGCCAAGAACCGGGTTCTGCAACAGGTCACCCAAGCTGAATGCGAGCCGGCCTTCTTCAATCGGCCAATTCTGGTGGCGGTCGACGAGAGGCATTCTGCCGAGGAGCGGCGGTACGCGGCGCTTGGGCAGACGAATGCCGGAAGGCGGCTCGCGATCGTGTTTACGATTCGCGGGACGCTGGTTCGGGTAATCTCGGCCCGCAACATGAGCCGCCGTGAAAGGAGACTCTATGAGCGTATCTCGGAAACCAAGTAGAAAGGCGATTCCCCGTTTCGCAAGCGAGGACGAGGAGCGGGAGTTCTGGGCAAGCCATGATACGGCCGACTACTTTGACTGGAGCAAAGCCGTTCGCGCCACCTTCCCGGAACTCAAGCCGTCGACGACGACCATCTCCTTGCGCGTGCCGGCATCACTGCTCGCGGAGCTCAAGACACTGGCGAACGAAAGGGACGTCCCGTACCAGTCGCTCATGAAAGTCTTCCTGGCAGAACGAATCGCCCGCGAGCGCGGCTCGCGGCGCAAGATGCGAGCTTGATTTCTACGTTGCCCTCCAACGGCCGCCACCAAAAGCTCAAGGATGTCGGACACACCAATGCGCAGGCCGCGAAGGCACGGCCGCCCGCCGCATTTCCCTTCTTCCACCGTAATCCGCTTCAGCCGCTTGTCATTCATACCTCCGAGATCACTTGCCTGGCGCTGGAATGGCGAGGGCGATGAAGCCCCGGTAGCGGGTCGGGTTGCTCTAGCGACGCTCGCCGAGCGCCGCAACTCCTCGAGAGTTCAAGACCGGCGGTCAGAGACCGCCGCTACAAGAAACGAGCTGACCGACTGCCGAAGCGCCTGCGGCGTGACTGAGAGGCTACAGATGTAAGCTATTAAGGAGCGGACGAGCCGCCGAGTGTGTCAAAATGCCACACTCATACGCTCCCCCGTATATTCCCCGTTGTAGTTCTAACCCCTTTAAAAACATTGAGATAATCTGCCGCGGAGGCGGAACACTGCAAAAAAATGAGACCTGTGGGAAAAATGGGAATCTCACGCCCACCTCGCTACCCCGCCCTGCGGGACACCCGCTGAGGCGGGCCGAAACGCCGCTGCGTTCCGCGCCTACGCGAACGATGGGCACAACATACGTTAGCTGCGGAAGCGAAGAACCGGCTTCATCCATCAGACTTCGCTGAAAGCTGAATTGAGGAAGGAAGCCATGTAATAGGCGTCCAGGAACTTGAACGGTGTCTCTCCCGTGGTGTAGTGGCCGCAGGGCAACACGGCCACCTTAGAGTCGAGCTGGAGACGAACGGATTCAGCGATGATCTTTCGCGAGAACTCAGGCAGGAAAGTCAAGTCGTAGAGGGCATAAATGAAGAGCGAGTTCTTGGGCCAGCGAGCGAACTTTTCCGCATAGGCAATGGGGCTGATAGCCATCCAGGCGCGGCGAAGCCGGTCCAGGCTCAAATCGGCCTCGAGCCCGGCGCGCACGTGACGCGTGGCTTGACCCGTCCAGACCACCTCACCGAAAGTCGTTGAACAATGGTTAAAGACGTTGACCTTCAAACGCTCGTCGTGCGCGCTGGCCAGGTATGCGTAGCACGAGCCCAGGCTGGTCCCCACAATGCCAAGCTTGCGGCACCCCTGGCTTTCTAACCAGTCCAGGCACGACCGCGTGTCGACCACAGCCTGCCGGGCGGCGTCGAGTGTCCGGCCCAGATTCGATGAAACAGCATAGTCTGCGCGCTCGATCTCCGGCGGCTTGCGAAGGTCGTGATAGGGCAAGCTTAAGCGCAGCGCCGAAATCCCCAGCAGGTTGAAGATGCGGCAGAGCGCGTTGTGGCTTTCCAGGTTTGCATTCCACTGCGGCAGTACCACCACCGCCCCGCGCCGCCCTGCCGGAAACCAAAGAGCTCGTACCCGGTTGTTATTCGGGACCGGAGTCCTGACGGGAGATGTAAAGAACAGGCAGTCCCCTTCCAGGTGAAAGTCTGAAGGTGTCTTGTAAGCGTAGAAGGCGTCACTTTGCGCAAGGATTTCTTGGTTCAGCTTGCCAAGGAATTCTTCTGCATCGCAGTCCGAGGCGGGAATGTTCCCGTTCGCGAACCGCCAGCCTGCGGTCCACTCCAGTCCCCAATCCAAGGGGGACACCACTCGATTCTTATCCCGCTCCGTCAAACGGGTTTCCCACGCGTAAATCCACTCCTTGTAGCGCTCGAGCATGGCCCTCAAGGGACGAATCAAAACCTGCAATTATAACCTGAGGGAGCCAGGAAGATGTCGTGTCCCGGAAGGAGGGCAGTGTCGCAATCTGAATGTGGGGGAGGCTGTTCACTGTTCGCCCCTGGAACCCCCTCACCCCCTACCCCTCTCCCCCAAGGGGGCGAGGGGAGGCGTTAATTTGAATTCACTACCCTCCCCCCCTTGGGGGAGAGGGTGGTCCCGCCGTGCGGGACCGAGTGAGGGGGTCCCGCCTCGGCGCAGGGTTCGCCGTGCAGCCCTGCGCCGGTTTCTCCGCCACTTGGTGGGTCCTACTCACGAGGAGGCGGTTGAGCAGGAGACGGTGGAGCTGGAGGTGGTAGAGCAGGAGGCCCAAATCCCGGTTCGGTGTGGGGGATGATGATGCGCCGGTGCTCAGGCGGACCGGGAGGCCCAAATTGCGGCCCGGTGAGAGTCGAGGCGACCCCCGGCAGGTCGCGAAGCTTCTTCCACTGATCGACGGTGAGGACCCGGCGAATCGCGAGTAGCATCTGTGCATTCGACTTTTCCAGGTTGGCTCTAGCCTGAGCAACCTTGTCGATCTGGGCAATTACCTGCGCTTCGTCGGGCTGATCGGCTTCAACCAGTGGCTCCAGGATCGCTTCCTGCTTTTCCAAAGCGGCGTGGAGATCGATGAGGTTGAGGCGGTGATCCTGAAAGATCTTTTCGATCTTCTGGACCTGTTCATCGCTGACCCCGATTTTCCGCATCAGTTCCGAGTCTTTCCACCATTTCCCAGGACCACGGTGACCCATGCCGGGTTCACGATCACCGGATGGGACCGTCATTATTCGAGGGGCCATTTGGGTGCTCGGCGCCTCAGGCGGCGCAGGGGCGTCTTGGGCGATGGCCAGCCCGCAGAACGCAATCACCAGTGTCAAGCTTGCTAGGGTTGCTTTCATTTTATTTCACTCCTTTTCTCTAAAGTGCTCTTCGCTTGTTTAGTGTCTTTATTCGTTAGGATTTCATTCCGCTCCTCGGCAATCAGGACTGCGGGAGCCAGGGCTTTGGGAACCTCACGTGCAAGGTCGGCTTGAACCTCCTGTAACAAAGCCTTGTCCGCATCCTCCGTGGCTTTATTTTGGGGAGGGTTCGGAGTGCGCGTCAGGAATATAGCGGCAATCAGAACCATTACCATTGCAACAACCCAAGCCCAATGCAACGGGTACCAATCGGAAACCCGTTCACGGATGGCGAGCTGCTGCTCTCTCCAGAAACTGTTGTCACGTTGGGCAGTGGCATGAATCGAATCGCGAAAGCAGGAGATGGCGCTCCGCAACTCCTCCGCCGCGACAGAGCAAGTGCGGCAGGTCTCAAGATGACGGCTGACGAAATCGTCTCTGGTGCCGAGCATCCACTCAGTGATTTGGTCCTCGCTCAGATGGTTATTCACCTGCTCCACCTCCCTTGAGTCGCTGCCGGACCGCGCGGACCGCACGGAACAAGTGGGTTTTAACCGTTCCCACCTTCAGAGAAGTCACCTCGGCGATTTCTTCCAGGCTCATTTCCTCGACAAAGCGCAGGATGAAGATCGCCCGCTGCCGGGGAGAGAGCTTGTCGACTGCCGACCAGACCGTGGCCACCTCCTCTCGTCCAAGGAGGACCCGCTCCTGGGACGCATGGGGGTCCGGCAGCCTCTGGCCGAGATCCGCAACATCCTCGAATGGTGAGGATAATCTATGCCAGAATTCCCTCAGGCGGCTTCGCCGGTGATCGCGAGCCAAGTTCACGGCGATCTTGAGCAGCCAAACGCCCACGCTCGCCTCACCCCTAAAGGAAGCACGCCTCTGATAGGCTTTCAAAAAGCACTCCTGGGTCAATGTCTCCGCGGCGTCGGGGTCGCGGAGCATGCCGAGCAGAACTCGGTAGATACGTTGCTGGTGCGACCGTACAAGTGGCGTAAAGTCATCCAGTGCAGTCATCCCGAGGCCCGCTTTCTCCTGAACGGGAATCAAAACCGCGGCTCGTTCATTCTGCACCATGCCCGCTCCTTATTCCATCAAGACGAATCGGGCAGGGAAAGGTTTACACAAGGCTCTGGTGCTGTCGTGATCCGGCTCGTAGCGTTGGCCTTTAGGCCAGCACTTGACAGCCGAATGCCGCAAGGAGGCGACGTGCTGGATAAATCTCCCTGATACCAAAGTACCATTGCAGGCTTTTCTAATGAGCGTTTTACTGGCTCTAGAGAGGAGGAGAGATGGTCACTCGTTCGGCATCTATCCTGCTCGCTCTCTTGTCTTTTCTCGCACCCGCCTCGGGCAGTGACCGTGGTTCGCAGCGCTCCTCCCCGTATTCCTCGCCGCGATCCTACAGCAAGGCTGTTCACACCAGGTCCTACACGCGCAAGAATGGCACAGTAGCCCGAATGCACACCCGGGCCTATTCTGGAAAGGGGTCCAGCCGACACAGCTCATCGGTCTCCGGTGCCTCCTACTATAGACCCATTTCTGTCGCCGGTGGCCGGGATAGCCGTGGCCGGATCAAGCGATCAGTGGCCGCCAAGGATGCCTTCAAACGGGAGCATCCCTGTCCGTCTACCGGTCGGGCCTCCGGCCCATGCCCCCGCTATGTAATCGACCATGTTAAGCCGCTCGTGTGCGGCGGTCTGGACGATCCGAGCAACATGCAGTGGCAGACAATCGGTGATGCGAAGGCCAAGGATAAATGGGAACGAAAAGGTTGTGGCTAGATTCTCTACCAACGCGTGGACATGGGCCTCTAAAGGCAAGGTTTTTGAAATCAATGTCCCGGAAGAATCAGTCGTGCAGTTTGTTCCTGAGCGCCGCGACAAAGGGCTCATTTCCGACTCACTATGCCCAAGCACCTTACCCCGCTGATGTGAAAAGCCGTAGACCTAAAAAGCACGTCTGCGCTCTGGAGCTGTCCTGATCTGGCTCCCAGCGCCGGCCTTTGGGCCAGCACGTGCCGACCTAAAGGTCGGCGCTAGGCCCAAAATTGGGCTCTCCCAGGACCGGGCTTTGCTTGACGTGCCTTCGCTTTAACCATAGACTACAAACATGCCCGCATAATTGGAGCCGACTTCGAAAACTATGCCATTCCGAAGGATTCTCGTCGCATTCTCGTTGGCTCTGGCACTGACTCCGCTTGCCTGGTGCCAGAGCAACATGCAACTGTTTCCTATCGCTGATGTCAAGCCGGGCCTGAAGGGCGTCGGCCGCACAGTCTTCGAGGGTGACAAGGTTGAAGAGTTTCAGGTCGAAATTCTCGGCGTATTGACGAACGTGCTGGCGCCAAAACGCGACCTCATCCTGGCGCGACTTTCAGGAGGCCCGCTCGAGAAGACGGGAGTCATCGCCGGGATGAGCGGAAGTCCGATTTACATTGACGGCAAGCTTGTGGGGGCGGTGGCTATTTCATTTCAATTTTCGAAAGAGCCCCTGGCCGGCATTACGCCCATCAAGGAAATGCTGCAAGTCGTCCCCGAGGCGCAAGGTCAATCGCAAGCTCAGGCGGAGATGCCTCTGGACTTTCGCCTGGCTAGAACCGCGACCGGCCTTCGCGAGAGCGCACGCTTGATTCCCCAGCAAGGTTTTAGCCCGGAAAGCCTCCGCCGATTCTTTCCGGCGCGCCCAGCGGAGCTTTCACTCCCCGCCCTCGAGTTGCCGTTACGGTTTGGCGGATTTACCGCCGACGCATTGGAACCCTACTTGCCGCTGTTTCGTCAAATGGGGTTTGAACCCATGATGGGCGGCGCCCTTTCGGGCGGAGAGAGCACGACACCGGTTAAGGCAGAATTAGAGCCCGGTTCGATGATCAGTCTGCTGCTGGCCCGAGGCGATCTCAATTTGACCGTGGACTGTACGGTTACCTACCGACAAGGGAACGATCTCTATGCCTGCGGGCATCGGGTGCTTTCGGTGGGCCCGGCTCAGATCCCCTTTGCGCCCTCCCATGTTCTGGTCACCGTACCGAGCCTCGCCTCATCCTTCAAGGTGGATGCTCCGGGGCAAGTGGTGGGGACGATTCGTCAGGACCGCTTTGACGCCATCTATGGCGTGGTGGGAGAAAAGAACCCGCCGATGATTCCTGTGACCGTCCAGATCCAAAGCACACTGAATACCCGGGCGGACTACAGGTTCGAGGTTATTCAGGAACCGTCCCTCTCGCCCCTGCTGGTGAATCTAGCTTTCGTCTCAACCCTGAGCAACACGGAACGAGCCATCGGCGCATCCACATTGGAAGTCAGTGGGAAGATCCGGCTGGGCGGCGGAGAAGCGGTGGACTTCCAAGACGTCTTGTCAGGCGAGACGGGGACCGCCGCGCTGGCGGGTTCGGTGGTGGCCACCCCCCTCAGCTATCTCCTGGGTAGCGGTTTTGCTGATCTGCGCATTGAGGGCATCGACCTCTCGGTAAAATCGAGGAACGAGAGGAGTGTGGCCACGCTGGAGCAGGTTTGGAGTACAGAATCCGAGGTGAAACCCGGTGACCACATCGAGGTCATCGCCCTTTTGCGGCTCCCCGGTGGGCAGGCAGTGACCCAGAAGATTCCTGTAGACATCCCTGAAAGTGTGAGCGACAAGGCCTTGATGCTGGCGGTGGGAGGCGGGTCCAACATCAACGCTTTACAGTTCCGACTCACGCCGCCGGGGAGCGACGCGCGGGACATTCATCTACTCGTCAAGGCCCTGAATCGTATGCGCCG
>Ga0187881_10002514_pt1 | contig 17092 bp, 12 predicted proteins | sample June2016WEW_19_1_2_FD_133017 | JGI IMG/M metagenome (GOLD analysis project Ga0187881, IMG submission 133017) | Peatland microbial communities from SPRUCE experiment site at the Marcell Experimental Forest, Minnesota, USA - June2016WEW_19_100 | ecosystem: Environmental > Terrestrial > Soil >...
CCATAACGGCAACCTCATTAACGCGGGATTACTGCGAGACGAATACGAGGCGTATGGCAGCATATTCAAATCCACAACCGACACTGAAATAATCGCCCATCTTTTGGCCAAACCCACCCACGTCTCCAAACCCGACCCGCTGGGCCACGTCCTTAATCATTTGCAGGGCGCATATTCGTTATTATTCCTTTTCCCGGACCGCATCGAGGCGGCACGCGACCCTTACGGCATTAGGCCTCTGTGCATCGGCAAAACCGACGCTGGCGCGTACGCCGTAGCAAGCGAGACGTGCGCACTCGACGCCATCGACGCGAAATTCATCCGCGAAGTTGAGCCGGGAGAAATCGTTACGCTCGACAAAAAGGGGCTTTCCAGCAGGTTCTTTGTTAAGCCGGGCACTATCAAGCCCGCACATTGCCTTTTCGAGCACGTTTATTTCGCAAAGCCAAACAGCAGCATATTCGGCGAGAACGTTTACGAATTCCGGAAAAAACTCGGCCGGCGGCTCGCAGTCGAGCATCCCGTAAAAGCCGACGTCGTCGTCCCGATTCCCGACTCCGGAACGTCCGCCGCCATCGGCTTCGCTGAAAAATCAGGTATTCCCTTCGATTTGGGAATGGTGAGGAGCCACTACGTCGGCAGGACGTTTATCTCGCCTGACCAGAACACGCGGGAGCTTGCCGTCAAAATAAAGCTTGCGCCTATCAGGGAAGTCGTAAAAGGCAAACGTATCGTCGTCGTTGATGATTCCATCGTACGCGGGACCACCACCAAGGGCAAAATCAAGGCCTTCCGCGACGCGGGCGCAAAAGAGATTCATATGCGGGTGAGCTGTCCGCCGATTCGTTTCCCCTGTTTTTACGGCATCGACTTTCCGACCAAGGAAGAGCTTATCGCCAACAACCGGACATTAGACCAGATTCGCGACTTCCTCGAAGTCGAATCGCTGGGCTATATGTCCATCGAGGGCTTGTTATCCTGTGCGATTTTGCCGCCGGACCATTACTGCACGGCGTGCTGGGCGGGGAAATACAGAATACCGGTTGATATAGCTATGACTAAATTCTCGCTCGAACACTACCAGATGAGGATGTTCGAGGATTCGCAATAGTTCAATACGGAAGAACGAATGGGTAAACCAATAACATACGCAAGCTCCGGCGTGAACATCGACGCCAGCGACGAAATGGAAGACCTGATTTACCCGCACGTGGCGAGCACGTTCAGCCCGCGGGTGATGGCACTTAAGGGCGGGTTCGCGGGGCTGTTCCGTCTCGATTACGATGAACGCCTTTTCAAACGAAACTACAAAAGTCCGGTGCTGGTCGCCTGCACAGACGGCGTAGGCAGTAAGGTGCTGCTGGCCTCGACGATGAACCGATTCGACACCGTGGGTATCGATTTGGTCGCGATGAGCGTCAATGATATGTTAGTGCTGGGGGCGGAGCCATTGTTTTTCCTGGATTATATCGCGCTCAATAAGCTCGACCCGCACGTCGTCGCGGAAATGGTCAAAGGCGTCGCGAAGGGCTGTCGAATCGCGGACTGCGCGTTGATTGGCGGCGAGACAGCGGAGATGCCCGATACATATAAAACAGACGATTTCGATATGGCGGGCTTTGCGGTGGGAGTCGTCGAGCGGAAAAAAATCATCTCAGGCACAAAACAGGTGCGCAAAGGCGACGTCATACTTGGGCTTGCCTCAAGCGGGTTGCACAGCAACGGCTATGCACTTGCGCGCAATATCTGCTTTAAGACAAATAATTTCCAGCCAACGGATAATATCCCGGAGCTTGATGGGCGGATACTGGGCGATGTTTTGCTTGAGCCGACGAAGATTTACGTCAGGCCCATTATCAAACTGCTTTCACAATACAAGGTCAAAAGGATAATTCACGGTATGGCGCATATCACGGGGGCGGGACTGCCCGGTAATGTCCCGCGTGTGCTGCCGAAAAACTGCGATGCCGTTTTGAAAAAAGATAGCTGGCCCATCCCTGCGATTTTCAAATTCTTAGCTGAAAAAGGCCCGGTTGAAGAGGAAGAAATGTTCCGCGTTTTCAATATGGGCATCGGCTACGTTTTGGTCGTCGCGGAGGACTTCGCCGATTCGATAGCCGAGAAGCTGACTGGCTACGGCGAAAAGGTTTATAAGATTGGCCGAATCACATCGGGCAGCGGAAACGTGGTGATAAGAGAGTAGCCACAGAGTTTCCGAAACGGGCTCGTCGCTTCGCTTCGTGTTTTAGCCACAGAGAGCACAGAGGACACAGAGAATTATTTTTTTGCCACCGATGGGTACAGATTGACACCCTTTTAGCCGGGGCGGGTAGTTTAGAGCTGTTCCAAATTAAGGACTGATGAAAGGAGCAACGTATGAACGCTAAACTGGTTGGGTTGGTTTTGTTTATAGCGGCTGTATTGGCGGGGTGTTCGACATCGCCGGAGAAATCTAAATCAAGCGCAGGGGTACAGGCCCCTCGATTAACCTCGGGACAGGTTAAATCCACGGGGATGCCGCTGCCTCTGAAGGTAGAAGGAAATCAAATCCTCAACAGCAAGGAGCAGCCCGTTTTGCTGCGCGGGGTAAACACTGCCTGCCTCGAATGGTCCAGCGACGGAGAAGGACATATCCTTGATACGGTTCGGGTTGCTATTGACGACTGGAACTGCAACACCATTCGCCTTCCGTTAACGCAGGACAGATGGTTCGGGAAAGCTCCTGAACAGAATGATGAAGGCAAGGCGTATCGCGCGCTGGTAAAAAAGGTGGTTGAGCTGTGCAGCTCGAAGGGCTGCTACGTTATTCTGGATTTGCACTGGTCCGATGTCAACGAATGGGGACAGAATATAGGGCAGCATTCGATGCCTGACCGCAACAGCATCATTTTCTGGAAGGATTTCGCCTCTGTATATGCGAATAACCCGGCGGTTATTTTCGACCTTTACAACGAGCCGCACGACGTAACCTGGGACGTCTGGCTAAAGGGCGGAATAATCAATGACAGGCCAAACGGACCCGATTTGCCGGTGAAAGAATATGAAGCCGTAGGAATGCAGGAGATGCTCGATGCAGTGCGCTCAACAGGAGCTAAGAACGTCGTCATCGCGGGCGGCCTGGCGTTTGCATACGATTTCGACGGTATACTTGAGGGCAGACAGCTTAAGGACCCCACGGGCAACGGCGTCATTTACGCCAATCACGCTTATGACTACTTTGGCGAAAGCATTTTTACGTGGATTGCCAGTATGAAAGAGGCAACGGCGAAATTCCCGGTAATTATTTCCGAATTTGGCTGGTCAGGCGGCCCCAATCGGCGCAAGGAGTGGTGGGGTAACAATCCGTCAAGCGCGCTGAACGACGACTGGCTGCTGCACCTGCTCCAGGGAATTTATGACAATAACTGGTCATTCACGGCGTGGGACATGCATCCCGCGGCGGGGCCGACATTGATAGCGGACTGGAATTATATGCCGACGCCGGATTTCGGCGTTTATGTGAAGAAGTTGCTTGTAACCGGCAAATCGCCCGGATATACGCCGCCTGACATTAGCAAAATCGCGGAAGTTCCGGTTTCTCCGCTGCCTGAATCGGCGCGGATGGGGGCAAGTGAGTTATACGGCGACTGGCTGATGAGGGCAGACCCCTACGACAGGCAGAGCAACTCGATTTTATCTTTTGGGGCGGACAGCGCAGGCAAGTTAGCCGGACAGTGGATAAATTCGAAACAGCTCACCGAACTTGGGGACGTCAGATTTAAGGACGGCACAATCACGTTCTGTCAGCCCGCGCAATCCAGAAAGGAAATCATCAATGGTTTCTTCGCGGGGACAATCGAAGGCGACAGGATTTCGGGAACAGTTACCTGCGCCGGGAACAAATCCCATATAGAGGGACATCGCAGGCCAAAGGGTAACACAGTGCCTGTCGAAGCGAACGGCGTCGGCTCGGAACTTATCGGGAACTGGATTTTAAATTCAAAAGTCAAATGGGGCAGCCCGAAACAGCGACTGAAGGTCAACCCGGATATGAGCGGCCTGTATGGCGTAACGCCAATCAGCAGGATTACTCTCGAAGGCGATAAAGTGAGCTTCAAAGTTCCAGCCGGCAAATATCCGCTGACTTTTGAGTGCAAACTCGACGGCTCGAAGCTGGCCGGAGTGCAGAAAACATCGAGAGATTCTCAGGAAGTTACGGGCGAAAAGATGGGCTCCGCTTTTTAGCCACAGATTACACAGATTTTACGGATTTATTTTAGACGCTGATTGCGCTGATTTACGCTGCTTATTTTACCACGAAAGACACGGATTTACACTGTATTTGCTCGGCTTGGTGTTCTCGACACAGCCAATTCTCCAAACGCTGTTTGTGCGATTGGCTGGTGTCTTCGCCCACCGGGTGGCTAAAAGACAGCCACCCATCATTTAAGCCGAGCAAAGAACACGGTTTATATTAGACGCAATGTCACAGACAGCGGGTAGTGTGTAGCGGACAGTTTTTACCCACCAAAAAGAATGGCGGGTAAGGTTTTGAGTGTTGAGTGTTTAGTTTTGAGTTACGAATGGCTGGGAAAACGGTAGCTGTCCTCGTTAGTTCTTCTGTAATTTATCCGAGAACAAACTTAGCTGCGTCGGCGGGATTCGGCTTTCAAAATGCTCCTGGGACTCAATACTTCCGTCGTGCCGGATATGTCGTACTTCAATACCCAGTTTTGCCAACTCGCGTGAAATCAACAGGCCCCTGTGGCATTTAGCCGGGTCTTCCTCACTGCAAAGAATACACAAAGTGTTTTCCTCAGCATCCTTAAATAAATATTTCAATCCTTCGCGGAAATTATCCGTAGAAGCGAGTTTGGAATAATCGCAGTTTCCTAATTTGTCTTTGGTCTCGATGCCTGCGGGACGGCCTCCAAGCTTATCTCCCATAAAGACATACTTGATACCTGTATTATTTGACGCGAGCTGGATTGCTTCGCGGTTTGCCTGCGGCACATATCGGCTATACGGGACACTTCGTACGTCCACCAAAATATCAATGTTGTTTTTCTTGAGCCAGAATATGATGTCTTCAGTATTTTTATTACTGTGTCCAATTGTGAAGATTGGATGTTTCCCGGATACCTTACTCATAAGCGTCTAAAAGACGATTTCTTTAGCATCGAAGACGGGGCCGTCTTTGCAGCAGAGTTTGTATTTATCGCCTTTGTCCCCTGCGGGGATTCCGCCCCCTGCGGGGGCCACACATTTGACGGCACAGGACTGGCAGAGGCCTATGCCGCAGGCCATCATCTCTTCCATACTGATTTGGCAATCGATTTTCTTATCGCGGGCGAGCTTGGCAATAGTTGCAAGCATCGAGCGTGGGCCGCAGGCGTAGATAATCGTTTCAGCGGGATTTAAAGTGATGCTGTTCTGTGAAAGCCAATCGGTGATACAATTACTGACAAAGCCCTTGAAGCCGGCGGAGCCGTCGTCAGTGGCGACAAATGAGCTGATACTGTATCTGCCGAATTCGCCGAGCCAGAAACCAATCTCCCGCGAAAGATTATCTAAGGGTTTTTCAAAAGGCAGATCCTCTTTTGTCTTTGCGCCCGCAAATGCAATCGCGTCCATAGTAGGGTGTTCTGTGGTAAGCACCTGCGCCAGGTGTTCGAGCGGAGGCGAACCCATACCGCCCGCGACCAATATCGCACGTTTTTTGCCAGCGGGGACGGTGAAGCCATTACCCAGCGGGCCGATGATATTTATTGTATTACCCTTAACGAGCGTGGTCATACGCAGGGTCGCAGGGCCGAGGACACAATAAACGACCTCGACGATTATTTTACCAACACCGGAAGAAGCCGGTTTGGGTTGAACCGGGTTTGTCCCGGGATGAATCGGCGGACTCACCTCTTTGGCAACGCGGGCGAAGCTGAATGGCCTGCGAAGAAGTATCTGTCTTGCCGCTTCGTCTTTGAGGCAATCCGGTATCGTCTCCAGCGCGGGCAGAGCAACATTGGAAACATCGAACTGGGCGAACTGGCCGGGTCTTGTTTTGGCGAAGGCCTCAGCTCCTGCGCCGGTAAATTGCAGACCCAGCCGATAGAACTTCTGGCGCAGGGGTTTATTGAATAATATAGTCGCCTCGAAAGGCCCTTTGAGGTTATGGCCCGGCTCGGCTATGGGTGCAGCCGGTGCGGCTGGCGATGCTGCCGGGGCAGGTGGCGGCGTTGCCGATGCGGCTGGCTGTGCCGCTGGGGCGGGTGGTTGAGGTTGTTGAACTGGTTGTCCATCGGTCATAATCGATTATCCTTAAAGCCACAGAGTTTCCGAAGCGGGCTCGTCGCTTCGCTCCGTGTTTTAGCCACAGAGCACACAGAGAAATGAATAAAAAACAGTGTAAATCCGTGTCTAATCTTTATAGTGTCTATCCGTATCTTTTTCATTATGTTATATGCTCTTAATTAACAACGCTAAGAGGGTATAAAAAAAACGGCCGGCTTGCAATCGCAAACCAGCCGATTGTTGTTGATTATCTTCTCTTAACGAGAGCCGTTACTGATGCTTTTTGGCTCCGCGCCATGCCATGAGCAGCATAAACGCACCGAAGGCGAACATCACAAGCCCCCACCAAAAGTTTACGTTGATACCAAGCGAGCGTTCATAAATAGCCGGGTCGGAAAACAGGCCGTAAATAGTGATTATCGCCCCGATTAAGGCAAACATCCCGCCTATGGGGAGTCGAACATCGAGTTTCATTCCATCGCTCATATTTTTCTCCATTACCAAAAGATAATATTGAGGGCTATTGCCGCTGCCAGCACAATAACGCCAAGGACTGCGGGCTGCTTATACCAAACCAGGCCCTGCTCTTTGATACGCGGGGTCAGCGAATAAACCAGGCCGCGCAATTCGTCGTCGGTTTTGTTCTTTGACGTTATCAGAGACACGACGATAGTAACGACAAAGCAGGTGCTCCAGGCGTAAATGGCGGCCCAGAAGTTCTGTGCCATATCAACGGGATAGGTATGCAGGACGTGACCGCCGCAGAGCCAGCCGCCTTTGATTCCCATGGTTGCGCCAACGGGCAGGGTCAGTCCGTGGTGAAGGGCAGCGGCGAGCGTGCCTGAAAGCAGGCCGAAGAATGCTCCGTGGCCCGTGGCCCTGCGCCAGAACATTCCGAGAAGGAACGTGGCGAAAAGCGGGGCGTTTACGAAGCCGAAGACAAGCTGGAGCATATCCATAATGTTATTGAAGGCGCTTGCGACATAAGCGCAGGCGATACTTAACAGGATGCCGACGACCGTGATGATGTGGCCCATACGGAGATAATGCTGGTCGGATTGGCCGGGCTTGATATAGCTTTGATAGAGGTCATAAGTCCAGACGGTATTGAATGCGGTAACATTGCCCGCCATACCCGACATAAACGACGCCATAAGGGCCGTGATGCCGATACCGAGGATGCCGGGCGGAAGGAATCTGGCGAGCATTGCAGGCACCGCCATATTGTAATCTACTTTACCGGCTGCGTCTGTTGGCAGGAAGGAGCCGCCGTTTTGATGAAGGGCGATGGCAATCATGCCGGGCAGAATCACCAGCGCCGGGAAGAGCATTTTCGGGAAAGCGGCAATCAGGGGCGTGCGCCGGGCGGCGGACATCGAATTTGCCGCCATCGCTCTTTGCACGACTAAGAAGTCCGTGCACCAGTAGCCGAATGAAAGAACAAAGCCCAGCCCCATAACCATTCCGAACCATTCGACGCCCATCGGATTTGCGCTTGCGGAATTCATGTGCGCCCAGGACTCCGTCCAGGCACCGGGAGCGAACGCCTTGCCTGCGGGGTTGGTTGGACTGGTTGCCACAGTGTTAAGTTTGGCGACAAGCCCGTCCCAGCCGCCGACGCTTTTGAGGCCAAGGAATACCAGTGGGCAAAAGCCGAGGACAATAAGGAAAAACTGCAAGACCTCGTTGTAGATTGCGGAGGTCAGGCCGCCGAGGAAGATGTAAATAAGGACAATCGCCGCGGAAACCACTATGCAGAGGTGATAATTAAAGCCGAGGATTTGTTCGAGAAGTTTCGCGAGGACGTGCATCGAGATGCCGGATGAGAAAACGGTCATAATCGCAAATGATACGGCGTTGAAGGCGCGGGTCTTCTCATCGAAACGAAGTTTGAGATATTCGGGCACCGAACGCGCCTTTGAGCCATAGTAGAAAGGCATCATAAAGACGCCCACGAAGACCATCGCGGGGATAGCGCCCACCCAGTAAAAATGACTGGTCATAATGCCGTATTTTGCGCCGGATGCGCCCATTCCGATAACTTCCTGCGCGCCGAGGTTGGCGGATATGAAGGCAAGCCCCGTAATCCAGGCGGGAATAGACCTGCCTGAGAGGAAGAAATCCGTGCTGGTTTTGGTATATCGCTTCAGCGCGAAGCCGATTCCCAGCACGAAGGCAAAATAGATAAACAGAAGAACATAATCGATGTGACCCAATTGAATACCGTGCATATTTTCCGTCTCCTAAAATGCGCACAATTCTAAATGGCGATAATTATAATAACCGCGACACAAAACGCAACCACTAAAGGACGGGATTATCCGGCAGTAATTTTGGGGGGTATTAAAAACGGAAGGGTCGGCTGTGCCTGCACCCGATACCGCATCGTTCGAGTCACGCCGACCCTTCCTTCCGACCTCGACGGGAACCGTCGAGTCGCAGCGGGTTTTCACTTTTCGTTCGCCGGTTGTTGAAAAACCTGCAAATTTGGAAGCTGGCCGGGGTGTGAGCGCCGCCCCCCCAAACAACGGGCTGGCGCGCTTTTCGGCCATCTTCCGTATTGTTAAGTCCCGGAATTACCCTTTGCGTTACAGGAATTTCGCGGAAATTTCCAAATTTTTGAAAAAATCGTAAAAAATATGTAACAACTCCCGTCCCTTATGGACAATATATACAGGATAGACGTATGGCGGCAGTACTGCAAAATATAAGCCCGGCGCTGATTCACGAGGCCAAACTGGGCAACAAGGATAGTATGAACCGGCTTGCCGAGCTGGCCGGTGAGCGACTTTATGCCTATATCTACCGGCTCACGCTCGACCAGACCGTCACGCAGGACATTCTACAGGAGACAATACTATTTATGATTCAATCACTAAACCAGCTCGAACACGTGGACCATTTCTGGGGGTGGCTCTTCAGGACGGCGATGGGCAAGGTGCAGCATTACTATCGGGACCTTCAACGCAGGAAAACCGTTGAGCTGTCCGAAGAGGAACAGCGGTATATCCATAACCGCGTCAGCGCCGACTTTAACGACGGCCTGACTGGGCTTCTGCGAAAAGAACTGTCCGACGCGGTCTTTATGGCGATGAAACGGCTAAAGCTGAAATATCGTAATATTCTCATCCTTCGCTGTTTCGAGAACATGGATTACGCCCAAATCGGCGCGGTAATGAACTGCTCCGAGTTGCGTTCGAGGGTTATGTTTTTCCGCGCCAAGACATTGCTGCGAAGGCAATTAGCGATACAGGGTTTCAGCAAATACTACTTCCTAATCGCCCTTGCCCTGTTCGGGGTAGTTACGACTTCCGCCAAGGCGGCATCTTCGGTTACTATTACCGCCTCATCTCTGGAAGTAGGGTTCACCGCGTCGCTGATTGCGACGATATCGAGCAAAATCGGGATAGCCGCGACAGCCGCCGCGACGGCGATTGCTTTTGCCTTGCCCCCTGGATCGTTTATTTACATTATCCCGATTGCCTGCCTCGCCGTGCTTATCCTTTTCTTTGTCAGCTTAGTTAACATCTATAGCTAAACCTTCGGGTCTGGTAATTAATGTAATCGCCACCGGCTAAAATCTTTACAACTTGTTTTTGTCGCCCTGACCGCCGACTCGCACGGCTCACGGTCATGGGTTCTGAAAAAGCTGCCTAATCAGCCGGAAACTAACGGCACTTTTGGATACAATAGACAACATGGCCTTATTAGGAATGCAGGATGTTTATGTTGGCTTTGGCTGGATCAAAAATCCGATACGCAAGCAGTTTCACGCGGTCATTTACGAGGAACCACACAAGCGCATAACCCCAAACGAACATTGCCCAATCCCAGCCAAGGGGCGTCATAAACAACCCATAAACCGCTATCAACGTCGCAATTATTTGCGTGCCGAGCACTGCCCCCCATAAAATTCGCGCGGGGCGTATGGACCAGAACGGGCCGCGAGTGCGTGTGAGAAAGATAGTCAGATGTCCCGCCACGGACAGCTTCAAATACATCAGCGTCTGGATATGTGCACGGTCGAGATGAAATACCCGCTCGCCGAGATAAAACAAGCCGAAGGCGGAGACGACCCCGATGACACCCAGCACCGTGGCGATACCCAGCACCATGCGCATATTCCATGCCTCGGGCTGATCCTTGTAATGAACGTTGTCATAGGCAATGGATAAAATGGCGCCGTCGTTGAGTAACGCCAGCATCACGATCATCACCGCCGTCAATGGATAAAAGTTGAATACCAGTATCGCCAGCGTCATGAACAACAGTACGCGGATCGTCTCGGCGATACGGTAAATCGCGTAACTGTTCATCCGCTGGAAAATCCTCCGGCTCTCTTTGATAGCGTCAATAATAACCGATAGGCCAGGCGTCAGCAGCACAATGGCCGCAGCCGCTCGCGCCGCGTCAGTCGCGGCCGAAACGGCGATGCCGCAGTCGGCCTTCTTCAGCGCGGGGGCGTCATTAACCCCGTCGCCCGTCATGCCGACGATGTGGCCGCGTTTTTGCAGGACATCCACAATATGGAACTTATGTTCGGGGAACACCTGCGCGAAACCGTCGGCTTTTTCAACTGACTCGGCCACTTCTGTGGTCTCTTGCTTTTTCGAGTCGCCCAAGCTGCTGGCATCGAGGATATTTGTGCCCATATCTAACTTTTTGGCGGTTTCCTTGGCGATGGCCAGTGCATCGCCCGTAACCATCTTGACCTTCACGCCCATCTGGCTCGCGGTCGCGATGGTTGCCTTGGCATCTTCCCGCGGCGGATCGAACAGGGGCAACACACCAATAAACTGCCATTGGCCTTCGCCTTCCGCTCGCGCCACGCCCAACGAACGAAAGCCGCGCGTCGCAAATTCGTTGACCGCCTTCTCGACGGCGGGCTTCACCTGCCCGGCATTGGCCGACAATTCCAAAATCACCTGCGGCGCACCCTTGGTTACCTTGAACGTCTTTCCGTCTTTGGCTTTGACGGCGGCCTCAGTGCGTTTATGCACAGGATCGAACGGCTGGAAATGAACCACCTCATAGGCCTTTAACGAATCCTTGTCTTTCAGTCCGCCCAGGACGGCCAGGTCAATAGTGTCGTTATTGTCCGTGCGCGACGCCAGCGCGCCATTGAGGATGACTTGCTCGGCGGGAACATTGTTCACGCTGAACGGGTCGCCCAGCGTCAGCTTGTTCTGGGTCAGGGTGCCGGTCTTGTCCGCGCACAGCACGTCCACGCCCGCCAATTCCTCGATGGCCACCAATCGGCTTACAATCGCCTCTTTCTTAGCAAGCAGGCGAGCGCCAACCGCCATCGTCACCGACAACACCGTCGGCATCGCCACGGGAATCGCGGCTACGGTCAGCACCAGAGCGAACTGCAACGTGGTGAGAATCCGGTCGCCGCGGAATATCGCGACTGCAATAATCACCGCCACCAGAGCCACAGCGAGGATAATCAGATAATTGCCAATCTTCAGCACCGCACGTTGAAAATGGCTTACGGTGTGCGCTTCCTGCACTAATTGCGCCGTCTTACCGAAGTAGGTGTTCGCTCCCGTGGCATAGACCATTGCGCCGATTTCACCCTGACGAATAATCGAGCCCGAAAACACCGCTTCGCTAGGTTTGCGCGTGGCGGGCAATGACTCTCCTGTCAGCGCGGACTGGTCTACCTCCACCGGATTGCCCTCCAATAATCGTGCATCTGCCGGCACAATATCGCCCAGGCGCACGCGGATGACGTCACCCGGCACCAACTCACGTGCCTCCGGGGTGACCCACTTTCCATCACGTTTCACCCGGGCCTTGATAGCCAGCTTGGCCTTCAGGGCAGCGATGGCGTTGCCCGCCTCGTGTTCTTCCCAGAATCCGACCACGGCGTTGGCAACAAGCAAAAGGAGGATGATGAAAAAATCCGGCCAGTGCCGGACCACGCCCGACAAAATTACCGCCACTTCAATCATCCACGGGATGGGCCCCCAAAAATAACTGAGGAATTTCAGGAACGGATTGGTTTTCTTTTCTTCAATCTCATTAGGCCCATATTGGGTCAGCCGTTTCTGCGCCTCGGCTTGACTGAGGCCGTTCGGCGACGACGCCAGTTTTTTCTCCAATTCCGGCATGGGCAAGGATTTGAGACCTTCCTTATCCTCGGTTTTAACGTCGGGCTTGTTTGCATTAGATTCCATTTTGATGCCTCGAAACCGCTGAATCACTCGGTCTTCTTTAAAATTTCCACAAATGGGTTCTTATTTATCCTGCGAAAAAATTACCACCGTGTATGGCCCAATACTGATTTTGCTGGAACAGGACAGCCCATCGATTTTTCCCTCATGGGCCTCGACATCGGGTGTGGGATGATTTGCAAAATTTTGGCCATAGTTATATGAGTCACTGTTGAATCGCGTTTTCCACAATCCGGCCCGAGGAAAACCGATTGTATAACCATCGCGGTTTTGATTCATCATATTCACCACAACAACAACGCTATCGGTTGGGCCTTGTTTGTCCCAGCGATGGAAAGCGATTAGCTTGGCCCCACCGTCAAAATGATAGATGTGGACGTTTTGGCCGCACAACCCCCGCGTCACTCCCGACAAGTTGCGCCGTAGGGCGATCAAATCTCGATATATACTAAGAATGCTGTTTTCGCCTTCAACTCTGGACCAATCGATGGGGTCTTTATCCTGGAACCAGCGATCTTCCAGCAACTCCTGCCCCTGAAAAAGCATCGGGATGCCGGGCGAAGTAAGAACAAGAGCACCGCCCAACGTAGAGCGTTTCCTGGAAAACCAACTGTCCGCGTTACCTGGCCATATCTCTTCGGGCACGCGGGCCCGACCATTAGCGACCGCGTCGTGCGACTCGGTAAAAATGACCCGCTGAAAAGCATCTAAATCGTAGCGGCGCTTAATAGCGTTACTGACTGACCCCAAATCGCGTGATGTATCGTTACCAACAATAACGGCTTGGCGAACGGGGTTCACAAATCCCCTATCCCATTGCGCATTGAAGCCGGCACCGCCCGCCCCCACATCTTTGGTAACCCAGGCGTTATTATGCATACCTTCGGCGATGCTGATTTTGCCCGGAAAACGCTGCCGGATTTCTTCATTGAGCCACTGCATCAAACTCCAGCCTTCGGGAATGTCATCAGGCGTATCTGCGTCCCTGCCCTCAATATTTCGAATATAGGATATGGCGTCCAAGCGTAAGCCGTCAACGTGGTACTCCTCGAACCACATCAAAGCATTATCGCGTATGTATTGGCGCACTTCACCCCGGCCATAATCGGGACGAGTTTCGCCCCATGGTGTGTGCGAGCGGCGATCATTGTAAAAGTAAATTCCACCTTTCTCATTTTCGCTCCAACCGTCAAACCGCCATAAATCAAGATCGGAGGGGCCAAAGTGGTTGTAAACAACATCTACGATGATAGCGATACCATGCTCGTGGGCCGCTTTAACAAATCGTTTATAGGCATCCGGCCCACCGTAAATACTTTCAACTGCAAAGGGATGAGAAGGATCGTAACCCCACGAAAAGTCGCCTGAAAACTCCGCGACCGGCATAACTTCCACTGCATTGATACCCAGTTCCTGAAGATAGGGCAATTTTTCAATGGCACTATCCAAAGTGCCCGGGTGTCCCTCTGCTTTAACGTTAAAGGTGCCGACATGTATCTCGTAAATTACAAGCTCATTCCCCGAGGCCATTTTAAAGTTATCACTACCCCAATTAAACGCTTTAGGGTCGTAGATAATTCCGTTACCAATTGAGTTCGTTACTTTTCTGGCATAAGGGTCAATATGAGAGAATGGAGGGAGCTTCCAATCAACAGGAGTGTGAATCATATATCTGTACTCATCACCCGTTTTTGCTCCCGGCACTTCAGTTGACCAGCAACCGTTCTTCTCACTGGACAGAGGTGTTGAGGTTTTGCTCCAGTTATTGAAGGTTCCGGTCACGTAAACTTTTTCGGCATGGGGAGCCCATACTCGAAAGGTTACCCCCTTTGCATCAGGGATAGCACCCATGCCCGGATGTTTTATCGCGGTATTAGTTTTTGCCGCTTTCAACATTAAAAACGCATCACCTTCTTACGACCAGAACCGGGATTGTCGTATCTTTGTGGATTACGCCATAGGTAACACTGCCAAGGGTCGCAGCCGCTAAAGCGCTTTGTCCATGAGAACCCATAACAATAAGGCCTACCTTTGACTTTTCAGCCTGTTTGGCAATCTCCTCAACAGGATGTCCTTGTTTAATGACAGTCGTTGACTGGACACCTTTTTTTCCGCACAGTTTCTTTATTTCTTTTGTGTATCTTTCAGCGGCTTCCTGTTGATAATCCTCTATGGACTCTGTCACATATCGGCTGGACGGCTTGAAAAGTACTGTTCGACTTATCAGGAATCGCTTATCAACAACGCTCATGACAATTATTGAGGCATGTAACTGCTTTGCCAGGCCAATCGCATACGCGCCTGCCTTTTGAGCTGTTTTTGAACCGTCTGTTGGCACAAGAATTTTTGATATCATAAATTCTCCTTTAGTAAAAACTCCATCTTGAACATCCTTTTAGGCAATATACGCTACTGTCTTTTCACCTTCGTCTGGTGGTATAGCCCCACGAATTTGATGACAAAAAACTCATTAGCCAGGAAACATAAAGATGATAATAGCGTAATCTTCCGTTAAGCGTGATAGATTTGCAAATAGGGGAATTGCTTAATCGGATGGGCCAAATCACTTAGCAGATACCTCGCACATCCAAATTACGAATTCCGGTTCACATCAACCCATAAAAATCCTGTATAATGCCTCAATGCCGATAGTAACATTAAAAGAAATACATATATCATTCGGGCCGCAGGTGATTTTTGACCGGCTCGATTTGAAGATATACCCCGCTGAGAAGGTTGGGCTTGTCGGGAGCAACGGGTGCGGGAAAACCACGCTGCTGAAAACGATTCTCGGGATACTGCCGCCGGATGCCGGCCAGATTCATCAAAGAAAGGCCCTGCGAATCGGATACCTGCCTCAGGAGCCGGTTTTTGGCGGTGAAAAAACCGTTCTCGAAGAACTGCACAGCAGCGCACAGGAAATACTCGACCTGCAAAAAAAGCTGCACGACTTGGCGGAGACATTGAGCGGATTTTCCGGCAGCGAATTAAAAACCGCAATGCGGCAATACGACCGGCTGAGCAGCGAATTTGAAATTATGGGCGGCTACAGGTATGAAACGAAAATAAAAGAAATAGCCGCGGGGCTGGGTCTTGAGGAAAAACATTATTCACTAAAAACAACGCAGCTTAGCGGGGGGCAGCTGTCGCGGCTGGGACTCGCAAAAGTCCTGCTGGCCGACGCGAACCTGCTGCTCTTGGATGAGCCGACAAACCATCTCGACTGGGATGCGACGCTGTGGCTTGAAAAGTTCCTGAAAAACTACGGCGGCGCTGCGCTGATTGTCAGCCACGACAGGTTTCTGCTCGATAGGTTGGTCTGTAAAATCGTGGAAATAAGGGACCGCAGGGCGGATGTTTTCACGGGCAATTACAGCAGTTACAGGCAGGAAAAGGAAAAGCGAGACCTTGAACTGGGGCGTCAGTATGAGCAGCGGCTGGAGTTCGTCGAAAAAACCCGCGACTTTATTGTGCGCAACATAAACCGCAAAGGAACGAAAAAGGTCGCGCAGGGCAGGCAAACGCGGCTCGATAATCTTCTCAAAAACAATCCTGACTTTCTCGAAAAATCTAAGCGCACACGAGAGCTTAGTTTTAAATTTGCCGAGGTGGAGGACAAGGGTAAGCGAGCGGGCACGGTGGTGGAATGCAAAAATCTTACGAAGAGTTTCGGCAACCTGACGCTGTTTGAAAATATGAGTTTCGAGCTTATGACCGGCCAGCGGACAGGCATCATCGGCCCAAACGGAATGGGCAAAACAACGCTGCTGAAACTTGCCCTTGGACAAATCGAGCCGACATCCGGAACAATCGAGCTCAAAAAGACCCTTACTGTCGGTTATCTTGACCAGGCGGGGGCGGAACTGAACTCGGAAAATACCGTGCTTGAAGAGGCGGCTTTGGTAATTCCTGAAATGCTGCCCGAACAGGTGCGCAAGCGCCTCGGGGCATTTCTGTTTGTCAAGGACGATGTGTTTAAGAAGGTGGCGGACCTCAGCGGCGGAGAGCGAAACCGGCTGGCGCTTTGCAAACTGGTTTTGTCCGAGCCGGAAGTTCTTATACTCGACGAGCCGACAAATCACCTTGATATTCCGAGTATCGAGGCGCTCGAAAAAGCGCTTGGGGATTACACGGGGACAATCATAGCTGTAAGTCACGACAGGTTTTTTCTCGACAGGATAGCCCAGCGGCTTATTGTGCTCGGCGCAGATGAGCTGGGCAAAACGGCGCCGGGCAGATTTGAGTTTGTAACCGGCTCATTTAGCCGATATGCAGAACTCTTAGAGCAAAGGGCATTAGAACAGGAAGCAATCCCGCAGGCAGCAAAGCCGAAAAGGCCAAAACAGGACAAGCCGAGGAAGACAACGCCGCCTGAACTAAAACAATTTAATATCTGGCCGGCGGAAAAGATTGAGCAGGCAATTGAGGAGACGGAGGCAACTATAAAAAAGCTGCATGAAAGTTTCGGCGAGGAAAAAGTGTATAAAGATTACAAAATGCTCGCCCGGGTACAAGGCCAGGTCAAGGAAAAAGAGCAATATCTCGAATTGCTTTACAGGGCATACGATATGAAAACAAACAAAAGTTAGCCACAGAGTTTCCGAAGCGGGCTCGTCGCTTCGCTCCGTGTATTAGCCACAGAGGGC
>Ga0187881_10002517_pt1 | contig 17067 bp, 13 predicted proteins | sample June2016WEW_19_1_2_FD_133017 | JGI IMG/M metagenome (GOLD analysis project Ga0187881, IMG submission 133017) | Peatland microbial communities from SPRUCE experiment site at the Marcell Experimental Forest, Minnesota, USA - June2016WEW_19_100 | ecosystem: Environmental > Terrestrial > Soil >...
CGTCGATTCCGAAGAGGCGGACCCCCCGTCTCCACTGCCCATTCGCACACGGCGCGGCTCGGCGTGGGGTAGCCCGCGTAGTAACGCGCGGGCTCAGTCTTGAACAACGCGGTCCACCCGGTGTGGACAAGGAGCGCGTCTCCCTTGCGAAGCTCTTCTTGGTGCGCGGAAAGGGAGCTTTGGACGTCATGCAGGGAGATCTCCCGTGAGCTGCCCTTGTCCGGAGCGTACGTCTCCGACACATCGATAATAACGGCCTCGCCGATCAGCTTTCCCGTCTCCACCATGTGCCACGGCGCATCCATGTGCGTTGCGAAATGAAGGCTCATGGTGACAACGGCGTGCCTGCAGCCGTGGCTGGGAAACATCTGGACGTTCTGGAAGTGCGCAAAGCCGAAGGGATGGTAGGTATCCTCGTCAAAGCCGTGGCTGAGATCGTAGAACGTCATATCAGGCTCCCCTAGTCGGCGTTTATATGCATCCGGCTGTACAGGGAACGGAACTTCTTGGGCGAAAGGCCGGTGAGCCGTTTGAACATCCGCCGGAAATACCCGGGATCCGAGTAGCCGCATGCAAACGCAATCTCGTTGATGTTCTTGCGTCCTTCGGTCCGCAGCATCGCCCGGGCCACGCCAATACGCTTGAGGTGAACGGCCTCGAGGATCGACATGTCGCGGTGCCTGCGGAACACCCTTTCCAGGTAGTCGGCGCTGCGGCGAAGGTCCCGGGCGATCGACGAGGTTGTGATCGGTCCCTTGAAGTTCCTGTCAATGTAAGCCTGGATCTCCAGCGCAAGCGGCGCCTGCTGCTGCGCCCTGGCCCGGGAGGCCGCGCGGGGCGTCCATTCCCGCTCCGTGGGGCCGGCCTCCACCAGCATCAGGGCCACCAGGTGCGCGGCGCTCACCGGGTCAAGGATCCCGGATTCCTGGTCCGAGATGAAGCGGCAGAACATCTCTGTCAAGAGCTCGGGATCGCGTGCCTCCGCAACGCGCTGCACGCGGATGGTGGACCGTGGGGTCCCGACGTCGTGCAGGCGGAAATGAACCCAGTAGAACTGGAGGTCGGCAGAATAGGGAAGGCGTCCCCCGTGCTTCTTGCCGGGGAAAAGCAGCAGGGTCTGGTTCTCCGTCACGTGGAGGCTTTCATCCTCCTCGAACATGTCCAGGCATCCCTGCGCGACGAAGATCAGCTCGTGGGAGTCGATGACGCGCGTGGGGTGAATCCCGAACCCCGGGGAAACGAACAGTCCGCCGTTCAGAGCCTCGATGCCGTTGGAAAGCAGGAACCTGAACCGTCCTTCGGTTGCCTCCACGCCTTTCTCCGTCAGCCGGAGCGCGTGAAGTCGCCGACGAGCCGCCCGGAGTTGGTGGTGCGGAAGGAAACCGGCGTCATGTTGGTTGTCCGCTTGAAGACGCGGCGGAAATACGCAACGTCTGCGTAGCCGCACTGGGCCGCGATCTCCGACACGCGAGTCTCCCGCTGCAGGAGAAGCTGCGCGCGCGCCTCCCGGATTCGCCGCAGATGGATTGCGCTGCGGACGGAGATGCCCCTTTCCCTGCGGTACGTCCGCTCCAGGTACCCCGGACTGTATCGAAGCTCCTGCGCGACGTCGATCGCGCTGATGGCCTCCCGGTAGTGCGCAGCAATGTAGGCATCCACCATGGATGCTATGGTCTCCAGCCCCGAGCTCACCGGCCGGGCGTCCAGCGAGCCGCCGGCCGCCGCAGAGAACTCGCACAGAATGAGGACCAGAAGGTTGTACAGCGCCCACGGCGTAGATCCGCGGCGCCTCTGCTCTGAGATGTAACGGCGCAGCAGATCGGTGATCCTTTCCGGGCTGCATACGGACCCCTGGGCCGGAATGAAAAGCGGAGGGTTGGTCCCCCTGCTGGCATGCTGAATCTCCTTGAATTTCAGGGCATAGAACTCCGCCCCGCTTCCGTAGTGGAACACGATGGCGCGCGATGCGCTGTGGTGCAGGAGAAGGGCGTCACGCGCCCTGAGATGCATCTCTGACCTGTCCGCCGCAACACTGACCTCGCCCCTGGCAATGAAGACAAAGAGGTAGGAATCGCTGAGCCTGAGCATCTGGCTCCCGCTGGAATCGGTGGCGACAAACAGCGAGCCTGCGGGCTCCAGCGTGTGCGCCAGGCCCAGGTCCATGCTTTTCATTCCCGAACCCATACCGTCATCTCCCCCGGCTGCCTGTTGGCCCATGCGTAGTAGGGGATGAAGAGCAGATCCTTGGGCGCAAGCCCGGGCGCGCGTCCGTCCAGGCCGTAGAGCCCGGACGATGGGGTCTTGCCGTCCCAGGCGCGCCCACGCCCTTTCACGACAACCGTTTCTCCCAGCAGGTCATCGCGGCGGGCGCATTCCAGCCGGGCGCCGGGGGGAAGGCTGGCCGTGTGAAGGAACGGGCCATTGTCGGCCTGTTCCAGGCAATAGACCACCGGCCCTCGCTGGACAGCCACTTTTCCGTAGTCCGCCTCCACCCGCGGGTCCGGGTGAACCCGCTGCGCCGGCATGCGCAGGATGAGCTGGACCTGATCGCCCCTGTGCCACTGCCTTGGAATGTGGGCGTACCCCTTTTCCACCGCGCGCGCCAGGTCATAGCGCGAACCGTTGAGAAAGAGGGACGGCCCGCGGCACCAGGACGGGATGCGCAGGGCGAAATCCAGCTCGACAGGGCCGTCCGCCGTGAACTCGAAGCTGACTTCCTCCGACCAGGGGTAGTCGGTGCGCTGCCGGAAGGCAACCTGTCCGAAGGAGATGCTGCCATCATGGAAAAGATCGACATACAGAGCGCCTTCGCCAAGATGGTAGACATACTCCCCCAGGGAAGCCAGGAGCCGGGCGATGTTCGGCGGGCAGCAGGCGCATCCGTACCAGGGCTGACGGCGATACTTCACAAAAAGTCGGCTGGGGTTGTTCTCGCAGAACTCCGGCCGCACAGAAAGGGGATTGACGTAGAAGTAGCTCTGGCCGTCCAGCGCAAGGCCGCTGAGGATGCCGTTGAACAGAGCGCGTTCCATGACGTCCGCGTAGCGTGAATCGTGACGAAGCGCTGCCATCCTGTTTGAGAAAATGAAGAGCCCGATGGCGGCGCAGGTCTCCGCGTACGCTGTGTCGTTGGGAAGGTCGAAGTCCGCGCTGAACGCCTCATTGCGCGCTGAGGAGCCGATGCCGCCCGTCACGTACATCCTGCGCAAGGAGGCGCTCTCCCACAGCCGGTCGCATGCCCTGCCCAACTCCTGGTCTCCGGTCTCCAGAGCGATGTCGGCCATCGCGGTGCACAGGTACATCGCGCGCACCGCGTGCCCCGATGCCTCACCGAGCTCCCGGACAGGCACCCTGGCCTGGCAGTAGTCAAGGTCGTGGATCCCGAAAATGGGAACAAAATCAGGAGATTTTGCCTCCTGCTCGAAGTAGTTGGGCTGCCGTCCCCTTTCGTCAATGAAGTACCGGGCAAGCGCCAGGTAGCGTTTTTCCCCGGTGAGCCGGTAGAGCTTCACGAGCGCAAGCTCCACCTCCTCATGCCCGCAGTACCCCCGGGATTTCCCGCTGCCGGTCCCGAAGCGCGAATCCACGAGGTCTGCCAGCCGGCGGGCCACCTCCAGGATCTTTGTGTCACCCGTGCTTCGGTGCACTGCCACGCTGGCCTCGATGAAGTGGCCGACGCAGTACAGCTCGTGCGCCTCCCTCAGATTTTTCCACTTCCCCCCCGGCTGCTTCACGGTGAAGTACGTGTTGAGATAGCCATCGGGCTGCTGCGCGGCGGCAATCAGGTCGATGGCCTGCTCCACCCTCTGCCGTATCCCGGGGTTCCCGGGAGCTTCGTCGTGCAGCAGGTGGCCTGCGGCCTCCAGCCACTTGTAGAGGTCGCTGTCCTGAAAAACCATTCCGTCGTACTGGCCCGTGCTGCGGCCCGCGGCAATGCGGAAGTTTTCCAGGGAATGGCTCCTCGGCGCTCCCCGGATCTCATCGTTCAGAGCCATCCATTGGTAGGGAATGGTTTTCTCCCGTACGAGGTCCCGGAAGTGTTTCCAGAATCCGCCCTCGATCGAGGCCCGCAGGTAATTCATCCGCGGGTCGACAGGCGAAGAACGTTCCATGAAAGCGCCGGCAGCCTCACGCTGAGGCGTCCCTTCTCCAGTTTCGCGCCGCTGGCCTCCCGCGGCTTCACGTTCTGCGCATCGCGCGTATTGACTGCCTTCGGGTCCCGGGAGTCCAGCACTGTATGGGTGACGCCGGCAAAGGCCTCGAAGCTCCGCAGGTCGCACGAAAGCGCAAGCTCCTCTTTCTGGTCCCGATTCACCGCAAAGATGCTCAGCTCTCCCCGCTCCTCGTCGTGCACTGCGGTCGCCTCAACAAGAGGCACCTCGGTGAAATCCCTGCTGTCGTACTTCGGCGAGTGCACGATGGTCTGCAGGGCTGCGCCCCTGCCGTAGCGGGAGGCGTGAAGGAACGGATAAAAGGTGGTCTGCCGCCACGCGGGACCGCCGGTGGCGGTCATGATGGGCGCGATCACGTTCACCAGCTGCGCGATGCAGGCCACCTTGACCCGGTCAGCGTGCTTCAGCAGCGTGATGAGAAGGCAGCCCACAAGGAGAGCATCCTCGAAAGTGTAAGTGTCCTCGACCTGGGAAGGGGCAAAGCCCCACGGGACGATCTTGCGGTCCGCCTCGTGTGAGTGATACCACACGTTCCATTCGTCGAAGGACAGGTTCACGGTCTTTTTGCTGCGCTTTCTGGCGCGCGTGAGGTCGCACGTCGCAATGACGCTCCTGATGTAGGAGTCCATCTCCAGCGACTTTGCAAGGAAATTGGCCGTGTCGTTCTCCTGGTTTCCGTAATAGCTGTGAAGCGAAATGTAGTTCACATGCTCGTACACGTGGTCAAGCACCGTCGCGTCATAATCTGGGAACGTGGACATCTTGGGGAATGAGCTGCCGCATGCCACCAGCTCTATGCCGGGATCGACCCAGCGCATCACCTTCGCCGTTTCCTGGGCGATCCGTCCGTACTCGGCACCCGTCTTGTGGCAGATCTGCCACGGACCGTCCATCTCGTTGCCCAGGCACCATACCTTTATGTTGTGAGGCTCCTTCTGCCCGTGCGACACGCGCATGTCGCTCCAGTACGAGCCCGAGGGGTGGTTGCAGTATTCCACCAGGGCCCGCGCTTCGTCGGGGCCCCGCGTTCCCAGATTGACGGACATGTTCACGGCGGTCCCTGCCTTGGCTGCCCACCGGGCAAACTCGTTCACGCCCACCCAGTTCGGCTCCACGGTCCGCCAGGCAAGATCCAGCTTGCGCGGCCTCTTCTCCACCGGACCCACGCCGTCTTCCCAGTTGTACCCCGAGACGAAGTTTCCCCCGGGGTAGCGGACAATCGGGATCTGAAGCTCCTTCACCAGGTCCAGCACGTCGCGGCGAAATCCGTCCTCGTCCGCCGTGGGGTGGCCCTTTTCGTAGATCCCGCCGTACACGCACCGCCCCAGGTGCTCCACGAAGGACCCGTAGAGCCTCGGGTCCACGTCCGAGATCACGAAATCCTTGTCCACGATCATCGTCGCAGTCTTTGCGTCCGCCATTCCCTCTCCCCTTCCTTATTTTATTCCCGATGTGATAGCCACTCCCTCCGCCACGCGCCTCTGGAAAATCAGGTAGAGGATTATTGTGGGGAGGGCAGCCAGCACCGCGGAAGCCATCACACGGGAGTACGCGATGCCGTACCAGGATTGCACCTGGGTAATGCCGATGGGGATGGTCATCATCGGCGTGGAGTTGATGACTATGTAGGGCCAGAAAAAGTTGTTCCACGATCCAATAAACAGGATGATGGCAAGCGCCCAGGTGATCCCCCAGTTCAACGGAAGGAACAGCCGGAAGAGGATCCGCATCTCGCCTGCCCCGTCCATGTGAGCAGCATCGGAGAGCTCCTGGGGCATCTGGTCGAAGAACTGCTTGTATATCACCACTGCCAGTGGCGAAACGAGCTGGGGCAGGATGACGCCGAAATAGCTGTTCACGAGCCCGAGCTGGTTCATGAACATGAAAAGCGGTACGACGTTCGTTGCCCCCGGAATCATGAAGCCGGCAAGGATGGCCACGAAGAGGAACCTGCTCCCCCGGAACTTTATCTGCGACAATGCGTACGCGCACATCACCGTCAGAAGAAGCACGGCAACCGTGATTGCCAGGGAGTTGACCACGCTGTTGAAATACCAGCGGATGATCATGGTGTTCTTGATCACGAAGTTGTACCCGTCGAGGACCATGGGCATTGGGAACCACGACGGCGGGATCTGGACGGTCTTGGTGTCCACCGTCAGCGAAGTGTTGAGCGCCCAATACATGGGAAAGATCCATATCAGGGCTAACGCCATGGAAAAGACCGTGACAAAAATGGAAGGGATGGAAACTCGTCGGACGTTCATTCGACCCTCCGGAAACGAAGGAGACGCAGCTGCAGCAGAGACGTGAAGAGGATCAGAACGAAAAGCGCGATAGATATCGTTGCGGCATATCCGCCCCGGTAGCGCGTAAAGGCCTGAATGTACATGTGCATCAGGACCACGATGGTGGAGTTGAACGGCCCGCCGTTGGTCAGGAGGTACACCTGGTTGAAGATCTGCCACTGCAGGATCAGCTGCAGGACCAGCACCAAGGAGGTGACCGGCCAGATGAGCGGCCAGGTGAAGTAGCGAAAGACCTGAAAGCCCTTATGGGCGCCGTCCAGCGAAGCCGCCTCGTAGTATTCGCTCGGGATGGCCTGGAGCCCAGCAATGAACATGAGAATGTTGAAACCCACCGTCCACCAGATCGTCACGAACGCCACGGCGGGCATGGCCCAGACGGGGTCCTGGAACCAGTTGATCTTCATTCGAAAGACGAAGTTGATGATCCCGTACGACCCGCTGAGGAACCAGTTCCAGATCTGCGTTACCACGCTGACAGGGAGAATGTAGGGCAGGAACATGAGCGCCATCACCAGGCCGCGCAGGCGACGCAGCCGCATGATCATGAGCGCGAACCCAAGCCCCGCAGCCGTGTTCGGCACAACCGTGAGAATGATGAAATAAACGGTGTGCCACAGGGAGGACCAGAACAGCGAATCTTTCCAGAGACGGACATAGTTTGCCGTGCCAATGAAGTGGCCCCTGCCGGCGATATCCGCGTTGGTGAAGCTGAGCGTGACCACGCGCACAGTCGGGTAGATGAGGAAAGCGCAATACACGGCAAAGAACGGGAGAACCAACAGGAGGACCGTGGCCCACGGCGTCTTCCTGGGCCTGCGGCGAAGCCTGATAGCCGATGCCTTGGCGCCGGCCTGGTCGATGACCGCACTGCTCATGTCACCCCCTGGGAAAGAACAGGCCCCGTGGGACTCCGCGGGGCCTTGATGCCAGACTACTGCTACTGCGAAAGGCTCTGCAAGTCGTCCTTGAACTTCTGGATGGCATCCGCCACCGTAAGGTTTCCAAGCAGGGCAGGAGACAGGAAGTTGCCCGCAGCGTCATAGGTCGGGGCGCCGACCCCGAAGATGGGGTTCACCGGCTCAAGGCGAACGTCCTTGGCAGCCTGCGCCGCATACTGGTTCACAGGGTAGAGCTTTGCAAGGGTCGGCCCGTTCAGGACCGGCAGGTACGCCGGCAGGTGGCCGCCGCTGGCCCACTCGTCCGCATGCTTCTCCACGAACGCCACGAAGGTCAGTACGGCGTGAACCATGTCGTCGGAAATCGGGGTCTTGGTATTGTTCGGGATGGCGATGTTGTGGGAATCAGCCCACGTCTGCTGATTCGCATAGAGCTTCGGGAAAGCCATGACGCCGAACTTGAAGGGAAGCTTGCCGGACTTTTCCAGGTCGACCATTGTCGGGACTTCCCAGTTGCCGTTGACCATGAAGGCGGCCTTGCCCGAGCTGAAGAGCGCAATCGCGTCTGGGTAAGCCGCATTCGCGGGGATCAATCCCTTGGTGGTCCAGTCAGTCATCACCTGGAGAGCGGTCTTCCCAAGGGTGTCCACCTGATCAAGCATTATGTTGCCTCCGCTTGCCAGGTTCCCGCCCTGCTGGTAGAAGAGCGTGCTCCACATGCGCCAGACAGTCGCCGGGTCATTGGCAGAGGACATTGCCAGGGGGAGCATTCCCGTGCTGCTCTTGATCTTTTGCAGGGACCGCGTGAAGTTCGCCATTCCCGTGAACGCCGAGGCCAGGGGACGGCCGTTGGCGCCCAAGAGGCCGGCTTTCCTCAGGATGTTCGCGTTGAAATATATGATGGAAGTGTGCGTGTCCAGAGGAATTCCGTAAAGGACCCCCTCGGTTCCGTACGCTTTGCTGATGGCCAGGGAGGTATCCACGAGGACCGGATTGAAGTCCTTGTAGGAAAGATCGACGGTCTTCAGCTCGGCTTCGGTGATGGGACGCAGATCCCCTGCCTGGATCCCCGCCGGGAAGTGCGAGAGATGGTACGTCATGACATCAGGGGTTTCCCCCGCAACGACTGCTGTATGCACCTTGGTGTAGAACGGGTCCCCCCATGTCAGGGTGGTGCCCTGGACGTTGATGTCGCTCTGGCCTGTGTTGAACTCATTGATGATCGCCTTCCATCGCACCCCGTCTCCGCCGCTCAGGAAGTCCCAGAGATTCACAGTGGTCTGGGCCCAGATCGCAAGCGGGGTAAAAAGCACAACCAGGAGCGCGACAGTCATTCCGATTGATCGCTTCATGCCCTCAACCCTCCTTGAAATAGAATGGATATCCAAGTTTCAAGATGCCATCAGAAAAGGGGCATCTTCAAGGAACATTTTCTGCATAAAAGAGGGATAATACCGACCTTGTCCACCGGCTTTCCGGGAGAAGAGCCCGGGCTCCTGGCTCCCTTGACCGGGAAACGCTGGTCTGCAACCATGGGGCAAAGCATCATCATGATAGACATCCCTGATCCACACACAAGGCGCCTGTATTTTCTTTTCCTCCTTGGATTTGCGACATTCGGCGCGGTTTTCACCATCATTGGCGCGGCCCTCCCGCACGTCATCAGTGTCTTTCACTGGTCATACACGATGGCCGGTGCGGTGCTTGCCGCGAACGCCGTGGGGTACTTTGTCTCCACGTTTGCGTGCGGCATGCTGGTTCAAAGAGTCGGCCCGAAGAGAGTGCTTGTCATCGGCCTTGCGCTGGGCGCTGTGAGCATGTCCCTGTTCCTCCGCTGGCCTTCCCCCTGGCTGAACCTGGGGTTGAACTTCTGCATCGGACTGTGCCAGGGCGCTATCGAAGTTGTCACGAATCTCGAAGTGATCCACATGGAGCGCAAGGGTCAGAGCCGGCTCCTGAACCTCCTCCATGCGGCCTTCTGCATCGGAGGAGTCGTCGGCCCTGCCTCCGTGGGGTTTCTCCTCGGAATAGGACGCGGCGGACTGGGAGTCTTCTGGGCAACTGCCGTTGTCCTTGGCCTGATGGGCGTCCTGTTCGGGATCTCCCGCTTCCCCCGCCTTCACCTGGAGGAGCTCGCGCATGACGGCGGCAGGAGGCTCGTCATGCAGCCCCTCGTTCTTCTGACCACGTTTTTTCTCCTCCTGTATGTGGGGGCCGAGCTGGGCATTTCCACGTGGATATCGGAGTATTTCGTGCGGGCGCTCCGCGCATCGCAGTTCAGCGGGGCGATTGCGGTTTCCATCTTCTGGGCGGGGATGCTCGCGGGACGCTTCACGCTGTCAGTGGCATACCGGGGCTCCCGCCAGGAATACGTCGTGCTCGGCCTGGCTGCCCTGTCCGCTGCTGCAATCGGCCTGATCCTGGTCCTGAGATCGACGTGGGCGGTCGCCGCGGCGGTTTTCCTGACCGGCGTCGGCTTCTCCGGCATCTATCCGTTGTCCCTTGCCATCGTGGGCCGGTATCACAGGACAGGCATGGCGGTTGGAGCCGTGACCACGGGCGGGGGGATAGGGTCTTTTACCTTCCCGTTCCTGATGGCGGTGCTTGCCCAGACCATGGGCATCCGCGGCGGGTTCTGGTTTTATCTGGGGCTCGCAGTCGTCCTGGTGGGCATAGCGGCCCTTATCATCCGCACGACGCGCCGCGCGCACCCGGCATAACGGGCACAGGGCCGTCAGCATCTCGGGCCTTGCGCCCGTTGCGGACCGACTATATAGTGGCGCACATGAAAGAAGCGACACCAAAGGCGTATCGATACCGCTGGCTGATCCTGGCGGCGTTCATGCTGATCACGGGAATCAACCAGGCGCTCTGGATCACGTTCGCTCCCATCACCTCCGAGGCCATGAAGTTCTATTCGACGTCGGACCTCGCCATCGGGCTGCTCTCTCTGTGCTTCATGGCAATCTACATCCTGATCTTCCTGCCGTGCGCATGGCTCATCGACACGTGGGGGATCCGCCGCGCCGTCTCCCTGGGGGCCATTCTCACTGCAGTGTTCGCCCTGACCCGGGGGATCTTCGCCTCCAGCTTCGCGGCTGTCTTCATCTCCCAGGCGGGCATTGCCGTCGGTCAGCCCCTGATCCTGGGGGCCACCACAAAGCTGGCCGGCCGATGGTTCCCCGCGGATGAGCGCGCCACGGCCACAGGGCTCGGCACGCTGTCCATCTATCTTGGAGTGCTCCTCAGCCTCATTGTCACGCCCATTCTCACGGCAGGCTACGGCATGAAGGGGATGCTCGTCGTTTCGGGCGTCGCAGCCGTGGTGGCCGCGCTGTTCTTCATCGTTGTGGCCCGGGAGAAGCCGCCCACACCGGTCGGCCGGCCGGAGGATGAAGCGCGCTCCCTGATGTTCGACGGCCTGCGCAGCATGATCCGGCGCAGGGATTTCCTGTTCCTCCTGGCCATCTTCTTCGTCGGCCTGGGGATGTTCAATGGGATCACCACGTGGATAGAAGAGATCGTGGGGCCGCGCGGGTTCTCCACGTCCCAGGCGGGCCTTGCCGGGGGCCTGATGCTGATCGGTGGAATCATTGGCGCAGTGGCGCTGCCTCTGGTCTCCGACTCCCTGAGGCGCCGCAAGCCCTTCATCATCATCGCCATGATAGGACTTCTTCCGGGCCTCCTCGGCGTGACCTTCGCAGCCAGCTACTGGCTGCTCCTGTGCTCCTCTTTCGTGTTCGGTTTCTTTCTCCTGAGCGCCGGCCCGATCGGCTTCCAATACGGGGCGGAAATGACGCTTCCTGCGCCCGAAGGAACATCGAACACGCTTCTCATTGTGGCAGGGCAGATCTCGGGCATCATCTTCATTTTCCTCATGGATGCCTTGAAGGAGCCTGGGGGATCCATGACTGCTTCCCTCCTGGGCCTTTTTGCCCTGACGGTGGTGGTCCTGGCGCTGGCGATCTTTCTCAGGGAGTCCCCGATTTCCGCGCAGAAGGGCATGAAAGCAGGGGAAGCGGGAAAATAAGGCTCACCCGGGTCCAATGCTGGGAACCTGCCGCGCAGGCTGCAGCCTGACCTGCATGCACTGGTTCATCGCCTCGGTCACCTCGGCGAACACTCCGAGCACGGCCAGTACCAGCTCATGGCCAGAGGCGGCCCGCACTTCCGCGGCGCTCATGGGATAATACAGCTGGAAGCCTTCCCACTGATCGGGAGGAGCTTTTCTGGCCGCCGCTCGAACGTGCCGGGAAGACTCCCAGCCCTGAGCTGTGAATGACGCCGTGATCCCGCCGATCAGCCGGGCAGTGAAGCCTTCCCGGCGCACAAGCCTGCCCATCTCGCGGTCCAGATCGGTGCCGTTTTCGCATTGCTTCATGAGCCTGTGCCAGTCCCAGTCCTTCCGCAGCGTTCCCGGGATCTCAGCGTCTTCACGGATGGAGCCGCGCTCGATCTGCAGGCCCGCCTGGAACACCTTCTCTTCCCTGTCTGCCGAGATGAAGAACTTGGCGCAGCCGAAATTGACATCATGAGAAACGGGCTTGGCCTCGCGGTTGGCGCGGGGGAGCCAGCAGATCCATTGCCAGAACACGCCGCGGCCCCACCTGTCGGTGACGAACGCCGTGCCATACCTCTGTTCCAGCCCGTATTTGAGGATCTGCGTTATCCTTTCATGGGGCTCGAGGTTCCCGACCCGGATGCCGTGGTCGAAATCGATCCATTCGACCTTGAAGGCTTCACCGGTCGGCAGCTCTGCGGCCGCCTTCTCCGCCCTGGAGAGCGGCAGCCAGTCTTTCTGCGTGGGCCGCCGCTTCACGGGCCTGTCCCCTCGGGAGGCCCGCTGTACAGGAACGGGATGAGGTCCTGCTGCGTCGTTGAGAGCCGGGCGCGGGGAAACCTCTGCTGCAGCGATTGCGCAAGGCTGTCAGCCTCTTCGAGATAGCGTGTAAAAAGCGCGTTCAGGTCCGGCTCATTGTCAGGCGCTTCAGGCGGAGCTCCCTCGGCCTCTTGAGAGCCCTGCAAAGCAAGGTCAAGCCCGAACCGGGCAGGAGCCGGCGGGGACTCCCTGTGCCGCCAGGCGCCTGTGCGGATATCGAAGGCATATAATGGAAGAAACGCGACGCCGTGGTCAGCTATGAAAGTGATTGCGCGGCAAATGAACGCAACCTCGGAATCGGTGTGCAGGAAGTGGAAGTTGATCCGTGTCCACCCGGGCTTCAGGCCGATGTTTCCCTTGGTGATCGTGCGTTCTATCTTGCGCGACTTCCGCTCATCTATTCCGAGGAGCCTGTGACCGTACGGCGCCGCACAAGAGCAGCCGGCCCTGCTCTGGATTCCGAACAGGTCGTTGAGAAGAACGGTCACGAAGCGCGGGTGGAGCCAGGAAGAGCCGACCCGGATCGTGAAGGAGAAGATGGGCAGCCGATGCTCCAACCCCGCCTCTCCCATCAGCATGACCCCGGGGTGCCCGGCCAGCATGCCATAGGCGGTTTTCACCATGTCCTTTTCCCGGGCGGCAATCCGCTCCTGGCCAAGCTTCTCCTTGAGCTCCATGGCCAGGGCGGCGCGGAGAGTCTGGAGAATTCCCGGCGTGCCGGCTTTTTCCCGGGCCTCGATGTCCGGGATGTAGGACTGGCCGTCGAAGTTCACGAACTCAACGGTCCCGCCGGCCCCGACAGTGGGAGGCAGATCGCTCCTGTAGATCCTGTCATGGATGAGGAGGGTCCCGCTGCTTCCGGGGCCGCCCAGGAGCTTGTGCGGGGAAAAGTACAGCGCGTCGAAGAAAGACTCTTCATCCCTGTTCATGTCGATCCGTTCATACGGCGCGGCCGCGGCAAAATCAAAGAGGGCAAGCGCATCGTGCCTGTGAAGGATCCGCGCCACCTCGTGAACCGGGGTCTTCACGCCGGTCACATTGGAGGCGGCTGAGAACGCGCCTATCCTGCGTCTCTGGGAGTACTCCGGCCGCTCGAGCTTTCTGCTCAGGTCATCGAGGTCAAGGAGACCCTCTCCGGTGAGATCGACCTCCACGACTTCCGCAAAGCACTCCCTCCAGGAGACCTCGTTCGAATGATGCTCGAATGGTCCAACGAAGACCACGGGCCGCTTCTCCTGGATCCATCGGGTGAAGCGTTGAAGCTCGTCTGCGGCGAAGCGCTCGCGGAGCAGCGAGGTGAAGAAATCCTTTCCCGCGGGCGGGACGTAGATTCCCAGGATCTGCTGGAGCTGGTGGACCGCAGCGGTGGTGCCGGCGCCCGCGGAGATGATCCTGTGGTGCGGCCCCGCGTTCACCATTCTCTTGATGGAAAGCTCCGCCCAGTGAAGGCCCTCCGATGTGATGGTCCCCGTGGCATCGTCCTCCGTGTGGGTGTTTCCGTACGTCTCCATGAGGCGCCCCATATAGTCCTCGATGAAGGCCACCCCGCGCCCGGATGCCGTATAGTCCGCGTACGTGAGACGTCGAATGCCGAACGGCGTGGCGAGCTGCGTTCTCCCTCCGATGATGGAGCCGCGGACAAAGTCCCAAAAGTCTTGCATTCCTTCCTCCCGGACCGTACTAATGTACCATGACAAAGGGGGAATTGCGCGCCCGGATGGAAGGCCTGCTTGCGGGGATTGCCCCCGCTGACCTTGGCCGGCGCAGCGTCCTGGTTGCCCGGCGGTTCAAGGACACGAAGGCCTGGAAGGACGCAGACGTGATCCTCTGCTTCCTCTCAATGCCGCGGGAGCTGGACAGTGCGGGCCTCATCCGGGCCGCGCATGCCTCTGGCAAGCGCGTGGCCGTGCCTCGGATCCAGGGGGATTCCATCCGCTTCGTCTTCCGTCCCGCAGACGCGGGGGAGCTTCCCCGCGACCGCTGGGGGATCCCCGTTCCGCGCACAGAGTGGGAACCGTTGACTCTGCGCCGCGGGGTGCCCGTGCTGGTGGCCACACCCGGGCTGGCGTTCGACCGATCGGGCAACCGGCTGGGGAGGGGCAAGGGATACTATGACAGGTTCCTGAGAGAGGCGCGCGCCGCGCTTGGCGGGGAAATCACGGCAATCGGCATCTGCCTCTCAGAGCAGCTCATCGACGAGGTGCCTCACAATGAGCGGGACCAGCGCCTTGATGGCGTCACAACGGACCATGAAACTGTCATGGTGTCTTGATTCGCGTGAGGCCAGGGGATTACATTTCAGCAGGAGAACGACACGATGGGAGTCATCAAATCCGCATTTCAGATCGCAATGGAAAACTCAAAGGACATCGAAGCGAACAAGGAGCTGGTGGAAACAAGCCGCCTGCGGGACGAAGGGAAAAAGCTTGTTTCGAAGCTTCTGGAAGAGGCGTCTTTCGACGTCAAGGCGGCGCTCAAGGGGTATGAGAAACAGCAGCTCGCTTCGGTGAGGGAAGGTCTGATCCAGTCTCTCCTGGCAAATCTCGTTCTGCCCGCGGACGAGTTCTCTCTCAAGAACAACAAGAAGATCGGTGATGCGTTCGGCTCCACTGTTTCTGATGCTCGCAAGGTGAACATGATATTCAGCCAGCTGGAAAACTTCTTCAAGGAATACCTGGCCGAACGCAAGAGACTGGTGGAAGCGGTGGACCGCCAGTACGCGCAGATCAAGAAAAAAAAGGAAGAGGAGCTGTCCCGCCAGGTGGGACGGCCGGTGAAGATCAATCCGAACGCTGATCCAGAATACCAGGCCATGGTGCGCCAGTACATGGCCCAGCTGGACATCAAGTACAACGAGGTCCTGGACGGGGCAAAGGAAGAGCTCAGGTCCATTTTCACGAAAAGCCCGGCATGAGGATCGTCGCCGACCTGCACGTCCATTCCCGGTACTCGCGGGCGACGAGCAGTGAGGCTGACCTCGAAGGTTATTTCCGCTGGGCAAGGCTCAAGGGAATCAACGTCGTCGGGACAGGGGACTTCACGCATCCCCGGTGGATGCGGGAGATCTCTGAGAAGCTCATCGAGAGTGACGGTCTTTTTGCCCTGAAAGAGCCCCCGCGGCATTTTCCCCTGGAAGATGTCCAACCGGCTGATGCTCCCGTCCGCTTCCTTCTCACCGTGGAGATCAGCTCGATCTACAAAAAGCGCGGTGAAACGCGAAAGGTGCACAGCCTCCTCGGCGTGCGAACCCTGGAAGAAGCGCGGAAGCTCTCAGCCCGGCTTTCTGCAATTGGCAATATCGCCTCTGACGGAAGACCCATTCTGGGGTTGGATCCCAAGGACCTTCTGTCCATTCTGCTGGAGACTTCGCCGGACGGCTTCCTCATCCCCGCTCATGTCTGGACGCCGTGGTTCTCCCTTTTCGGCTCCAAGTCGGGGTTCGACCGGATAGAGGAATGCTTTGAAGAGCTCACGCCCCACATTTTTGCGCTGGAAACGGGCCTTTCCTCGGACCCCCCCATGAACTGGCGCTGGAGCGCCCTGGACCGCTACCGGCTGGTCTCCAACTCAGACGCGCACTCTCCGCCTAACCTCGGGAGGGAAGCCACCCTTCTGGATGCCCAGCTCGGATGGGAGGGCGTGGTGGGCGCCCTGCGGACAGGGGCTGGATTCCTGGGCACCTGCGAGTTCTACCCGGAGGAAGGCAAGTATCACTTCGACGGCCACAGGAAATGCGGCGTGTGCATGGACCCGGAGGAAACCCTCCGCTCAGGGGGCGCCTGTCCTGCCTGCGGCTCGCCTCTCACCATCGGGGTCCTGCACAGGGTGCTGGAGCTGGCTGATCGACAGGAGCCTCGCAAGCCGGACAGTGGCGGGGACTTCCGCTACCTCATCCCAGTGCCGGAAATCCTTGCCCAGCTCACCGGAACCGGCACGGGGTCCCGGACAGTCGCCGCCCTGCACGCAAAGGTCATTCGGACGTTCGGGAGCGAATACGCCTTCCTCTTCGACGCCACGCCCCAGGACATCGAGCGCGCGCTCGGACCCCTGATCGCCGAAGCCGTGCGAAGGATGCGTGAGGGCAGGGTGACGCCGAGCCCCGGCTTTGATGGAGAGTTCGGCGTCATCAGGATGTTCGATAAGCAGGAGCTGGTCAGGCTGCGCGGACAGGATGAGCTTTTCCCGACAGCTGCACCTCGGGCCGGCCGCGCTCCGCGCCAAGGCAACCTCAAAAGGTCAAAAGCACAGACCGGACCGGGCGCGGAACCGGCCGCCGGATCTGCCGCGAAGCCGGCGACCGAGTGGCCTTTCCTGGACAAGGCGCAGCAGGCGATAGCCGAGTCTTCGCCGGGAAAGATCCTGGTCTTCGCCGGTCCCGGGACCGGGAAGACCCGGCTCCTCACAAGCTGGATTGCTCGCCAGATCCAGACCGGGGGAGCGGGCCCGGAGCAGGTCCTTGGTCTCACCTTCACAAACAGGGCCGCGACGGAGATGCAGGAGAGACTTCTTGCCCTCCTTGGTCCGCGGGCGGGCCTGATCACCGCGTGCACCTTCCATTCATTCTGCTTCGGCCTGCTCCGCGGCCGCGACGCTGGCCTTCTCTCCGTCTACGGCCCTGCTCAGAGGGTCTCCCTTCTGGGTATGCTGCCCAACGCCGCGTCCCCTCAGCGCGCGCGGGAGGCTTCGGAGCGCCTGGAGCGATATTACGAGGGAATCGAGGAGCCGGACCAGGAGCTGCTTGGAATCGTGAGTGCATATGAAACCCTGTGCGCGGAAACAGGAGGCGTGGATGTCTCTGCTCTGGTGACCAG
>Ga0187881_10002522_pt1 | contig 17038 bp, 20 predicted proteins | sample June2016WEW_19_1_2_FD_133017 | JGI IMG/M metagenome (GOLD analysis project Ga0187881, IMG submission 133017) | Peatland microbial communities from SPRUCE experiment site at the Marcell Experimental Forest, Minnesota, USA - June2016WEW_19_100 | ecosystem: Environmental > Terrestrial > Soil >...
GAGACGGTGGGAAGAAAATGCCTGTGCAATGCGTTGCTGGCCAACATCGGTCATGCGCAGAGGCGCAAGAACGATGTTGTGGAGCCGGCCCTGGTCACCATCGGCGACGACCTGAATACAGTGGTGCAGTTCCTGGCGCCTGACCGCGAAAGCTACAGCGCCGCGGACGTGGTTGCGTCCCTGTTGAGCGCCCTGCCTGCAGAAGCGGCTTTCGAGTCCGAATCGATGGTTCTGGCTACTGCCTAGCTCTTCGGCACGGGCGCGACTCCTTGTCCACTGCCCACGTCGAACAACCTCGGAACACGGTCAGCGGGCGCAGGCAGCGCAGGGAATGCCGTGTGCGGCTCGGTCTGGTACCAGTAGGCGGTCGAATAATAATTATCTGAGCGATGGTTGGCGTGCCCATGTTCGATGGTCACGCGAATCGACTTCTCAAAGGTGATAGGGCTCTCGATGTGCCAGCGATAGAGGCACCAGCGGCCTCCCAGCCGCTCCGCGTCCACGATGTAGGGCGCGCCGTTGTGCATGTAGTCGAAGGCCTGGCCGCCAAAGTCCCAGGCGCCGTTGTAGTAGTCCTCGGTTCCGGTGCCGTTGATGGTGGGCAGCGCGTCGCCATCGATGAAGATCATATCGTCGCCCTCGCCGAACCATTGGCCCTGGTTCTGCTCGACGGCGTGGGTTACTCCCACAAAATGTCCCTTGCCGGCAGCGTCAAGAAAGACGTAGTTACCTTCCCCGCTCAGGTTCTTACGGTCGCCGACGGGGGGCTCGTATTCGTTGGTCCAGTCGTTGGTCCAGCCCTTGCAGGGCGCGGCCTGGCGGTACTGCGCGTGAAAGCGGCCCAGGTTGCCGGGCAGGGCGGCCAGGGTCACGTAGTCAACGGCAAAGTAGAGGCTGTGAGTGCGGACCGTGCTCTCGTTGGTCAGCGTGAGGCGGGCTGAGGTTGCAAAGGGCATCTTGAAGTAGGAGTTGAGCGCCTTGATGGGCGCCACGGCCAGCAGAGCCGATTGGTAGGTGTAATACTCGCCCAGGCCGAGGCCGAAGAAGTCGCCGATGGGGACCTCGACGGAAGGCGTGCTCTCGCCGTCCCACCAGGCGCGCAGAACCAGGTTCTTCAGGTGCATGGGGTCCTTGGAGTCGATGGTGAACCAGAGATGGGTAACCACGCCGGCGCCGGTGATATCAAGCAGCGTCGCCGTCTGGCCCGGTTCCACGGGAACCGAGTCATTGTTGCCCCCGGTCCGGTCCCAGCTGGAGGAACGGCGGGTTTTGTAATTGCGCAGGCTGGCAAGCGCAAAGAGATCCTCGGCTCCGCATGGCTCGTGCCCGGGGGGTTCTGTAACAGCGCCGGCGGAGGGGCTGGCCGCGGCTCCGGCGGCGTTCAAGCCAAGGAGCGCGGCGGCGGAGACCATGGAGCCCAGCAGCTTGCGGCGTGCGGGCAAATTCTGGATGGGATTGGAGGGAGGCATGGTGTGGTTCCTTTCCTGTGAATAATTCGGCTTGCCTGCCGATCTCGGGAGCAGCCCCGGCGATCAGCAAGGCCAGGCGCAGCGTTGTTGAGTGCGCCGCGCAGCGCGCCTCAGCCTTTGTAGCTGTGCGGGGCGCCCCCTGTCAATGCGCTGAGCGGCTCGTCTCACCAAGGGCTCACCTGTTATCTTCAGTGAGGAAACTTTCAGATGAATCCACCTTAGGACCCCGCGGGCATGGGTAAGCGTTGGCGAATCCGGATACTGCTGTTTCTGGCCGTTCTCGGCCCCGGATTCATTACCGCCAACGTCGATAACGACTCCGGCGGTATCCTCACCTACTCCCAGGCCGGCGCGCAGTTCGGCTACACGCTGCTGTGGACCATCATTCCCATCACCATCGCTTTGATCGTGGTGCAGGAGATGTGCGCCCGCATGGGGGTGGTCACCGGCAAGGGGCTGAGCGACCTGATCCGCGAGGAGTTCGGGCTGCGGCTGACCGTGGTACTGATGGCGATGCTGGTGGTGGTCAACTACACTAACGTGGTCACCGAGTTCATCGGCATCGCCGGATCGATGCACCTGTTTCACGTGACCAAGTTCATCTCCGTGCCTTTTTGCGCGTTCCTGGTCTGGTACATGGTGGTGCGGGGCAGCTATAAGAGCACGGAAAAAATCTTCATCGCCGCCTCACTGGTCTATATCTGCTACATCTTTGCCGGGGTGCTCTCGCAGCCCAGTTGGCACGATGCGATTCTGGCCACGGTCCAGTTGCCGGCCAGGTCGGTGTGGAGCGACAAAGCGTATATCTACATGGCCATCGGAGTGATCGGCACCACCATCGCCCCATGGATGCAGTTCTACCTGCAGTCGTCGGTTGTGGAAAAGGGCATTCGCGTGAAGGACTACGCGGCCTCGCGGCTGGACGTGATCGTGGGCAGCCTGTTCACCGACATTGTGGCCTGGTTCATCATCGTGGCCTGCGCGGCTACGCTCTTCGTCCATGGAATGGGAGCCATCCAGGTAGCCGCGGACGCGGCTGAGGCGATGCGCCCTCTGGCCGGCGACTACGCTTTTCTGCTCTTCGCCTTCGGACTCTTCAACGCCTCGGTCTTCGCGGCCTCCATCCTGCCCATCTCGACGGCCTACACGGTCTGCGAGGGGTTGGGGGTCGAATCCGGCGTGGATAAAAGCTTCAGGGAGGCGCCGTTCTTCTACTGGCTCTACTCGCTGCTGATTGCGGGCGGCGCGGTGACGGTTCTGTTGCTGCCCGACGCGCAACTGATCAACGTTGCCATCCTTTCACAGGTGCTGAACGGGGTTCTGCTGCCGGTGGTCATCATTCTCATGCTGATGCTGATCAACCGCAGCGACCTGATGGGCGAGCACAGGAACTCCCGGCTGTGGAACGTGATTGCGTGGGTAACCAGCATCATCGTGATCGGTATGACGCTGGTCATGCTCTGGGGGATGATTCCGGGGCACTAGCGTCCTGCCTCTAAGCTCATTTTCATAATAGTGCTGTCATCCTGAGCGGAGTTTGGCGCGCTCTTTGCGCCAAACGAAGTCGAAGGACCTGCGGCTGCTTTCCTTCCTGCCGGAGAAAGAAGCAGCCTTCAGGCCTCGGATATTCACGACAGAGGGAGCAGGGGCCTTCAGGCCCCTGAATACAGCCCCATCCTTTCTGTCATCCTGAGCGCAGCGCAGCGGAGTCGAAGGACCTGCTTCTTGCTCTTCTGGCGAAAGGGTGGGAAACCTCGAACCTCAACCGGTCCTTTCATGAAGAGAACCTCCGCGAAATGCATCCACAGGATTACCATAAAGGGGGCAATGACGATGATGCACAACCCGGCCAGCCCAGGGGAACTGCTGAAAGAGTTCCTCGGCACGAGAACAGCAACTCAGCTTGCCGAGCATATTGGCGTGGCGCGCGCCACCGTTTCCCGTATCCTCAATGGCCGCACCTCTGTTTCGATGGACCTCAGCATCCGCCTCGGCGAAGCTCTGGCGCTCTCCCCAGACTTCTTCTCGAAGGCTCAGCTCCAGCACGACCTGTGGATCGAATCGCAGAAGAAGCGCCCGAAGATCAGGCCGCTGGCCGCTTGACCACCGGCGGTGGGGCCAACTACCTTCAGCGTGGAGTGCGAACAGGCTCATCCCAGGTCTCATGATCGGGACCTGGGGCACCCTGCAGTGAATTGAAGGTCTAGGGTTTTCTATCCTCGGCTACGAACTTGTCCATGAGAGCTTCTGTCTCGTCGTAGGAAGGCAGGGTGGGATCGTGGACGAACCGCTGGAGGCTTTCAGAGAAGATTTCGGCTGATTTCCGATTCCCGTCCCAATATGCATAAGCAAGCATTTCTTTCGTCTGCCCATCATATAGAAAATCATCCCTAACGAACTTTTCTCGCGGTGTTGAAAGATCAGCGGTGGAAACTCCCAGCTTGACGTAACAACGATTTGTCTCTGGATTGTAGCGGCTGACCTGATCATGAGTCAGGGCGGAACCTATGAAGTTCTCCGACAGGATCTTCTCGCCCAGCGCAACGCACTTTGACCTGAGATCGAACACTTCGGTTGCCGTCGGTAGCCGATTTGAAGCGGGCTGATTTTCTGCGGGAGCCTTCTGCTGCCGACAGGAGGAGACAGCGAATGCAGCGGCTGCCACAAACAATACTAGATGGACTCGGCTACGCAAACAGGCGTATGGCGACATGGTTTTCAGTGCTCCTCATCTGCATCTTTCTCAACGTTAGCACTCCCCTTGACCCGGTTGTACGACTCTATGGACACTTCTAATTGTGGGACAGCCTTAAGCTCTTTCGGAAGCTCTCCAAGAAACATATATGGAACTGTCACGGGAAACCTAAAATCGCGTGGAAACTTCTCTTTGAATTCTCCCGGTGCAAATTCAATCCACACGTTCGCTGCAAACTCGAAATACTGCTGCAGTCGCGTGTTCATGTCAGTGTCTTCCTTTTGTTGATGTCCACTGATCGTTGGCAGAAAGTGATGAAGAAAATGGCCTTCACTGTCCCACCTACAGCCGATTATGGCGGGGTTCTGGTGAGCCATATCACGGTAGTCCCTAATCTCTTGGCGAAAAGTCAACTGCTCAAGTTCATCCAACCGCTTCTCGAATGCCCAAAAGTATTTCAGATTGGCATATTCTTTCTGTCCGCGAGTGATAGCGGTCCGCAATGCTTCAAAGACGTGCTCAAGGTGCCACAAAAACGCAGCTAAATGAGTGCGACAGATCATTATATCGACTTGCGCATAGTCCCTCATTTTCTGCTCTTGACCTCTCAACTCGTCCTTGTCCGTTCGCAGAGCTGCTGACTGCGAATATATACGCACGTAAGCCAAGTGGTAGGCAGCATAGTTTATCGAGAACCAAATCTCAGACAAAGCGTCGGTCAAGTCTGGCTTCGGAACATCTGGCATTTCCATTTGGTCGCCTAGTCGTCGGGCCATGTCCAACCTCGCATCCGAAAAGAGTGTACACCCACGTTGCTGGTAATCCAGATCGACTCATCCGATTTCGGTCGTGTGCCACAAGTCTGGATTCTCGAATTCGGGTAGGATCGCAGTTGATCTTCAGACCACAGCCAGACGCTTCAGCTGAATCCGCCCAGCGGGAATCTGCGCAAGTTCGTACTGCGCCTGCTGCGTAATCCAGCTTTGAGCGCTGCCGCCGAAGACCTGAGAGAGTCGGATGGCCATCTCCGGCGAGATGCCGCGCTTGCCGTTGACTAACTCCGAAAGAGTGGTGCGTGTGACGCCCAAGGCCTGCGCCGCTCGCGTGATGGTGAGGCCGAGCGGCTCGATGCATTCGGAAAGAACAACGCTGCCGGGATGAGGTGGATTCTTCATCGGCATGGGGAAACCTCCTTAGTGGTAATCGAGATAATCGACTTCAAACGCATGGCCTTCAACAAATCGAAAGATCACTCGCCAATTGGCTCGTACCGTTACCGCCCAAAAACCCTGAAACGGCCCCTTGAGCGCGTGAAGACTGAAACCGGGAAGGTTCATATCCTCGACGGAACCGGCTGCATCCAGGCGTGCGAGGATATTGCGCAGCTTGGTCAGATGTTCCGCCATAACGCCGCGAGGGTCGTCGTCCTCGTAGAGCCGTTTCAGCCCCTTGTGGCGGAACGATTGGATCATGAGCAAGTGTAATGCGTAACGTAACGGAGGTCAAGTGGATTATTGCAGATGCACGGCAGGGCTTTTACGGATCGGGAAAAGCTACGCTAACAAAATCCTTTTTAGAAACACCTGGCTATTGCCCGTGGCGTTCCCAGAATACAGCCGGAGTAACAATAGGATATAACTCCGAAAGAGCGAGTAAATCCTTATCGCCGGTAACAAGGTAGTCGGCTTTTGCGGCTCGCAGGGTTCCTAAAACTTTTTGATCGGCCTCGTCCCGCAATGCTGCTTCCAACTCGGCGCTGGGCTCGACTATCTCGGCCAGAAACAAGAAGCTGTCTGCCAGGTCGCGGATTTCAGAGGGGGTCAGCGAGATGCGGCGCAGACGCGGCAACACACGAACCATCTCATCCAGAATGTATCGCGACAGAACGAGATCCACTCCGCCTTGCCGCCATGCGTTTAGGATGCGGCCTGGAATGCTGACTGGATACGCGAGTCCCGACACCAGGACGTTGGTGTCCAAAACCACTCGCAATCCGGCCATCAGCGACGCCGTTCCTTCTTTATCGCCGCATCGATCTCCGCCATGCCCTGCTCGACAGGCACGTCCGCATACGCTTCGGCTACACGGTTGCTCAATTGGTCGAATCGATCACGCATGGCGCGAATGCGGGCAAAAAGGCCAGCATCCACCAGAGCTGCGACAGGCTTACCATCCTTGTTCACCACGATACTGTCATTCCGATACTGCACCTGGTTGAGCATCTCTCCCAGGCTCTGGCGAAAATTGACTGCGCTCACCTCGGTAACCATAGCCGCCTCCTGCCAATATAATCAACATGATCAATATGACCATTATGAATAGTATGGCTGATTGAAAGGAATCTGTCTACTTTATGCCCTTTCTACAGGCATAGGACAGACGTAGCGGACAATAAGTCACGGATCGGAAGTGCAGATTTTACAGTAATTTGCCGGCGGCCAGGTCGCGGATGAGGCCGCGGTCGGCGGCCAGGAACTCGTAGCCGGGAAGGTCTTCGAGGCGGACCCAGCGAAACTGGTGGTAGATGCGGTTTGCGATCTCTCCGGAGAACTCGTGGACCGCAAAAAACTGCAAATCGACGGCGCCGCCATGGCGGTAGTTGTGGCGGACGCGGGTGACGCGGGGGCCGATGGTGGCCTTGATGCCCAGCTCTTCTTCCAGTTCGCGGGCCAGAGCCTGCTCGGGGCTTTCGCCGGCCTCGATCTTGCCGCCGGGAAACTCCCACAACAAGGCCATGGGCTGCTCGGGGCGGCGTTGACCGATCAGTACTGCGCCGTCACGTACGATGAACGCTGCCGCCACAAAACGGAGGGCGGGTCCGGCGGGCCTGGCGTTGGGGTCTGGCTGGATCTCTTCCACGGTTCTAGTGTAAACGCGCCAAAAGGAATGCAGAGTTGAATTGAGCCACTTCAACTATTCCCCGGCAACAGCCGCCACGGCGCCCTCGGCAGCCTGGGGACGGAAGTAACCCCAGCCGTTCTTCCTGACCGCCTGAAGCAGCGCGGGGGAGGGGTTGACCGGGAAGGGGCAGCGCGCGATTTCGAGCATGGCCAGGTCGTGGATGGAGTTGCCGAAGGCTGCATCGGGGCGGTTGAGCCCCACGCGCCGGAGCGTGGCGGCCTTGCCCTCATCGGTGGGCACGTCCACGATCTGGCTGGTGATGATGCCGCCGGCGGCGCGGACCTCGGCGGCCAGCACGCGGTCTTCCGGGATGCCAAAATCGCGCACGCCCTCGGCGACCACCCACTTGTTGGTGGAACTGACGGCCCAAAGCTCGACGCCGGCTTGGCGCAGCGCAGCCAGCAGTGAGACCATCTCGGCAAAGACGCGCGGCCGGACAAACTTATCCACATACCGGGCCGCGGCGGCGCGCAACTCCTGCTCACGCAGGCCGGCATATATCTGCACCATCTCGCCGCAGATCTGCAACTCGCTCACATGGCCTTGCATGTAGGCGCGATGGCGGGTATCGATCCAGTCGCTGGTGGAGCGCGAGACCAGGCCCTGCTCCATCGACCAGATCATGAAGCCAAGACCCGAGTCGCCGCTCCACAATGTTCCATCACAATCGAAGACCGCAACCTTTGGATTGCTATCGAGAACCAGCCGCTCTAACTCCCGGGCGGTCCATTTGGGGGATTCTAACTGCGTAGGCGTCACGCTTTCCTCAATCCGACTCGAAAAATTCATCCAATTCTATTTTCTCCCAAAGGAGCCGCCTTTGCACGTGAAGCTTTGATGAAGCGACCCAAAAGGGGCAACGCGATCTATGAGTTACAGGCACGGGGTAATGAAGTTGATTCCTTGATGAACGAGGTTCGGCAACGGCGCCGGGCGCGTTGAAGGAGGTTTGCGGCGGGGATAATCGGGATTGTGGACACCATGGGCAATCTTCCGCTGTTGAAGGACTACCAGGCATATCTGCGCGTGGAAAAGGGGCTGCGCCCGCTGACCTGCGAGGCTTATAACAGCGATTTGAAGACCTTTGCCGAGTTCATGGAGGGCCGACACAGCGTGCTGTCGGCGGCGTTGCAACCGGATGTTTCAGCGTTTCTTGAAAATCTGCGCGGACACGGCATCGACTCGCGGTCGGCGGCGCGCAAACTCAGTTGCCTGCGGGGCTTTTACAAGTGGCTGCTGCTGGACCGGCGCATTCATCACGATCCAACCGTAAATATCGAATCGCCCAAGGCGTGGAAGGTGCTGCCCAAGTCGCTGGCCGAGCCGGAGGTGACGGAGATGCTGGAGCGGGCCGGAATGGCCGCCGAGCATCCGCAGGCGCGGGCCACGGCGCTGCGCGACCGCGCGATTCTGGAGCTGCTCTACGCGGGCGGTCTGCGGGTATCGGAGGTGACGGATCTCTCGACCGGCGACCTGGCGCTGGATGCGGGGCGCGTGCAGGTGCGCGGCAAGGGCGACAAGGAACGGATTGTGCCGCTGGGGCGCTCCGCACTGGAAGCACTGGAGACTTATCTGCGCGAGGGCCGCCCGCACCTGGCGCGCATCAGCTCGGCGCGGAAAGCCAATGCGGCGCGGCAGGACGCCACGCGGCTGTTTCTCTCCCTGCGCGGCATGCCGCTGACGCGCCAATGGGTCTGGCACGTGGTAAAGACGGCCAACAGCGCTGCTAGTCCGCACCGGCTACGCCACAGTTGCGCAACTCACATGGTGGAACACGGAGCCGATCTGCGCAGTGTGCAGCTTTTACTGGGCCACGCCGATATTTCCACCACGCAGGTCTATACGCACCTGGCGCTGGGCCGGCTGAAGGCCGTGCATCGCGAGCATCATCCCCGTGCAACGCGGAGGGGGGCGGAGGTGGAGGCGCGCCCTGAACAGCATGGGGGTCTGCGTCTTGTCCCGCACGACCATCCGGATGAGGAGACAGCATGAGCGCGACGGCTGAGCCGGTAGTAGCTTTGCCGCTGGATTCGCTGGTGGACGGTTATCTGCGCGTGCTGGCCAATGAACGAGGCGCATCGGCGCATACCCTGCGCGCTTACCAGCGTGAATTGCACGGATTTGCCGGATATATCGCCAAGCATTACGGCGAGCAGCAGAGCGTGGACCGCATTGAGCACACACACATCCGCGCCTACCTGGGTATACTGTACGACCGCGGGCTCTCGAAGGCTTCGGCGGCGCGGGCGTTGGCGGCCATTCGCAGCTGGTTCAAGTGGCTGGCGCGCACCGGCCGCGTGGAGCAGAATGCGGCCTCGCTGGTGGCCACGCCGCGGCTGCCGAAACATTTGCCGCGCGTGCCCTCCATCGAACAGATGAACCGCCTGATCGATTCTATGGTGGATTCTGTGGGCAAAGACGCCGCGAGCTGGCTGGCGCGCGACAAGGCGATCCTGGAAATGCTGTACGGCTGCGGCATCCGCAACGCGGAGTTGACGGGCCTGAACCTGGACGATATTCACTGGGCCAACGAGGCCGTCCTGGTGCGCGGCAAGGGCCAGAAGCAACGCTACGTTCCGCTGGGCGACGCGGCGGCCGAGGCGCTGCGAACGTATCTTACGGAGCGCTCGGCGCTGTTGGCGGCGGGCGGCGAGGCTAAGGGATTCGCAACGCCCGCGTTGTTCGTCAACCTGCAACTGCGCGGGTTGGGCAAGCTGGGCGGAGAAGCGCGGTTGACCACGCGCAGCGTGGGCCGCATCGTCAAGCGCATCGCTATCCTGCGCGGACTCTCCGCGGACGTGCATCCGCACACGTTGCGCCACGCCTTTGGAACGCATTTATTGGAGGAGGGCGCCGACCTGCGGGCTATCCAGGAACTGCTCGGCCACGAGCGGCTCTCGACGACGCAGCGGTACACGCAGCTCACCACGGCACAGTTGACGCAGGTCTACGACAGGACGCATCCACGGGCAAGGTAGAGACTGATCCTGCTTTGTGATAACATTGTTATTACATAGAGGAGAGGCCGATGCTTGCAACAATTAGGCGTTTGGGCAATTCGCAGGGCGTGTTGATTCCTAAACCGTTACTGCAACAGGTTGGGCTGGTGGACCAGGCGGAGATGCGGGTGGAGGGGGATGCGTTGGTGTTGCGCAGGCCCAAGGCCGCGCCGCGCACCGGCTGGGCAGAGGCGTGCAGGAAACTGGCGGCGGTTGGCGACGATGCCTTGGTTCTTCCCGAGTTTGCGAATGAAGGCGACGCGGGGCTGAAGTGGTGAAACGCGGCGAGATTTGGCTGGTGAATCTCGACCCCACGATCGGCAGCGAGATTCAGAAGACGCGTCCCTGCGTGGTGATCTCACCGCCGGAGATGCACGATCACCTGCGCACCGTGATGATTGCCCCCATGACTACCGGCAGCCACCCGGCTCCGTTTCGCATTGCTGTCCGGCACGGAGGCAAGGATGGACTGATTCTGCTGGACCAGATCCGTTCGATAGACAAAGCGCGGCTGGTTAAGCGCTCTGGAACGTTGACCGCAGGTACATTGACCACAACGCTGGCCACGTTGCGCGAGGTCTTTGAAGAGTAGCGGTTCCAGTCGGCATCAAGAGAATCTTTCGTTCCCGTCAATCCATTAACGAAGCTCCAGCACCGGAATGCCGTTTTCCCAGAGAGCTTTTTCAAGGGGAATCCTGATCCCTTTGCCGCTGGGGTGGAAGGCCAGAGGTTTGCCGGTGGCGACCAGCTTTACCCGGCTCACTGGGTGGTGGAGATGGGGAACGATCACCTCTGTTGCCGCCTGGTCCATGACAAAAACGAAGATGCTAGCGCCGCGAGCGGTGGTGCGGCAGGACTGCTGGCCCTGGATGGGGCCGTAGGTGCTGCCATAGATGGCCGCCGCATTGCGCCGGGTCCACTGGCCCACCGCTTCAAGGCGTTCCACGAATTCAGGCTGGATTTGGCCGTCCGGCTGCGGACCCACGTCAAGCAACAGGTTGCCGCCGCGGCTGATGACCTCAATCAGCGCGCGGATCAGAGCATCGGAGGTTTTGAAGTCGCGGTCCTGGGGCCGGTAGGCCCAGGTCTGGTTGATGGTCATGCACGACTCCCAGGGCTGGAACTCCCCGGGACGCGGCACGGTAATGGCCATCTTGTCGGCTACCGAGTGGTCGGGACTGTCAAGCCGGACTCCCTTGACGGGGATGGCCCTGGGAATGAACTGCTCGGGAGTGGCGAAGTCGCCGGGAACCCCCAGGCGGTTGTTCACCAGAGTGGCCGGTTGCAGGCGATGGACCTGGTCGACGAATCGCTGGCCGTCGTAGCGCTGCTGCGTATTGGAGTCGGCGGAGTCGAACCACATTTCGGCTACCGGACCGTAGCGCGTGAGCAATTCATCGAGTTGCAGACCCATGTATTCCAGATACAGCGGCCACTCCGGCCGTTCCGGCTCGCCGCGGTAATTGGTGGCGGAGAGCTTGGACGTATCGCGGAAGGCGGGGTGGTTCATATCCGGGGGCGAATAGTAGAAACCCAGAGGCATGGCATCCGCGTGGCAGGCATCGGCCAATTGGCGCACAATGTCCTTGCCGTAGGGCGTGCGGGTGATTTTGTAGCTGGTGTACTCGGAATCGAACATGCAGAAGCCGTCATGGTGCTTGGTGGTGAAGACCATATAACGCTGCCCGGCGGAGCGGGCGAGCGCGATCCAGGCGTGAGGGTCGAAGTGCTGGGGGTTGAAGCGGGCAGGCAGCGCGCGGTACTCGGCTTCGCTGATCTCGGCTGTCGGCGTGAGAATTGGCCAGGAAGCTTCAACACCCGCCACTGAATATGGACCCCAGTGGATAAACATGCCGAATTTGGCTTCATGAAACCAGCTCATCCGGTTGGCGTCGGCTGCCATGGCGCGAAGCAGAGGCATCCGGCCCGCCACGGCCGCGGTTGCCGCGGCGCGAAGAAAATCTCTTCGATTCCAGCGCATGGTTCTCTTCCTCCTGACAATGGAAGAGTTAGTGTAACGCCGGAAGCGAAGAATGTCTGTGGCGGCCGGCCACGGAAGCCGAACTTCCGCCGCGGTGCTATTCTGGCGGGACTGAGGAGGAAGATTCCTTTTGCGGCCCGGCAAGTTCTTACGCGTACTTTTGCCTCTTCTGCTGTTGACCGCGCTTGGTTTTCTGGTGATGGGGTATCACCCCGGCGCGGAAGACGACAGCCTCTACCTGGCGGCGGTCAAGGCTGACGTCCACCCAGCTCTTTTTCCCCACGACGCGGCTTTCTTCCAGCTTCAGATGCGTTCCAGCGTCTTTGCCACTTGGATGGCGCACTTTGTTTTGGGAACCGGAATGCCGGTGGCCTGGGCGGAACTGCTGTGGCAGTGGGTCTGCCTCTTCCTGGTGATATGGTCCTGCTGGAGCATTGTGCGGCGGCTCTTTGAAGAGACCGCTGCCCGCTGGGCCGGAGTGGCCATGGTGGCGGCCATGCTTACGCTGCCGGTCTCCGGGACGGGGCTCTACCTCATGGACCAGCACCTGCATCCGCGCAATCCGGCAACGGCTCTTATCTTGTTTGCAGTCTCGCGGATTTTGGCCGGCAAACGCTGGCAGGCCGTGCCGCTGGTTGCTGTGGCATTCCTGCTGCACCCGCTGATGGGGGCTCTGGGCATTTCATTCTGCTGCGTGCTGGCGCTGACGCTCTGTGAGCCGCTTCGCGCGCGCCTTCGTTCTCTGTATGGCCAGACTGGAACCGCACCCGTTGCCGCATTCTTTCCTTTCGCATGGGTCTTCGGCAAACCCTCCGAACCCTGGCTGGAAGCAGTGCGGACCCGGCATATGTTTCTGCTTTACGAATGGAATTGGTACGAATGGCTGGGCGCCATCGGGCCGCTGCTGCTGTTCTGGCTGGTGGCGCGCGTGGCCCGCAAGCGCGGCGAAGCCGCACTCTGCCGCTTCGCGACGGCGATTCTCATCTACGGCGTCTTTCAACAAGCGGTGGCGCTGGTGATTCTGAGCCCGGCGGCGCCGATCGGCATGACCACACTGGAGCCGATGCGGTATCTGCAACTGGTTTATTTTTTTCTGGCGCTGATCGGCGGCGCAAACCTGGGCCGGTATGTGCTGAAGGCTCGCCTCTGGCGCTGGGCGGTCTTCCTGCTGGTCGCCAATGGAGGCATGTTTGTGGCGCAGCGGCAACTGTTTGCCGCAAGCCCGCACATCGAATTGCCGAACATGACCACCGCAAACCCCTGGCTCGAAGCCTTCGACTGGATCAGGCGCAACACTCCTGAAGACGCGTACTTCGCACTGGACCCGAATTACACAAACGCTCCCGGCGAGGATTGCCATGGATTCAGAGCCCTGAGCGAGCGCGGCATGATGGCCGACGCCAACAAGGACACATCCACGGTAACCAAGCAGCCCGCGCTGGCATCGGCGTGGAAGAGAGAGGTTATGGCGCGGGAAAACTGGAGCAGCTTCAAGCTTGAGGATTTCGAGCGGCTGAAGGCGGAGTTTGGCGTGGATTGGGCGCTGGTCTCCTATCCGCAGCCGGTGGGGCTGGACTGCCGCTGGCACAATGGGAGCCTGGCGGTTTGCAGGATACCGTAATAAATAGGGAACAGGGAATAGGGAACAGGGAACAGGAGGCAGTACTTGGGAGAGTCATTCAAGGATCTCGTGGTTTGGCAACGAGCGGTTCAACTGTCCATCGCCATTTACAAACTTACTTCTTCTTATCCGGCATCCGAGCGATTCGGCTTGACCAATCAACTACGGAGGGCATCCGTTTCTGTCGCCAGTAATATAGCGGAAGGATATGGAAGGTCGACAAAGGGAGAGTATGTTCTTTTTCTTGGCCATGCAAGAGGTTCAAATTGCGAAGTCCAAACTCAACTTGTAATTTCAAAGGCACTGGGTTTCGGTTCGGAACAATCGCGACAATTGGCTGAAGGTCTTTCTGAAGAGGTCAGCCGGATGCTCGTGGCCATGATGAACAAACTGCGAAAATGAGCACTGTTTTTCTGTTCCCTGTTCCCTGTTCCCTGTTCCCTACTTTACGCAGCGTAGGCATGTCCTCCAGAATGGATGAGTAACTCTTTGCCGGTACGGAGACCTGGCCATGCTGAACCTTTCGCAGCGATTGATTCTCGGCTGTGTGCTGCTTGCCTGCCTGACGGTGGGGCTGGTGGCGGCGACTCACCATGCATTGGAGGCGGCGGGGCAGATCAGATTGGCATGGGGCTGCGTGGCGGCCGCACTGCTGATCGAGCTGGGGACGGTCTACTTTGTGCTGCGGCCCATCCGCATGCTGGCCCGCGATGCCCACCGCATCGCGCAGGGCAACCTGGAACACCGGGTGGAGTGGAGCAGCCGCGACGACTTTGGCCTGATCGCCGTGGAGTTGAACCGTCTGGCGGTGAGGCTGAGGGAACTGCGCGACTCCGAAGCCGGACGCCGGCAGATGGAGTTTCAACTCTCCGACGCGGTGCTGCAATCGATCTTCGAGCCCATCATCGTGACCGATGGCAAAGGCCACGTGCTGAAGGTGAATCAGTCCGCGGCCGAGCTGCTGGGCGAAGCCGCCGGCGACCGCATGGCGCTGACCAGCACACCGGGCGGGGACAAGATTCTGAGCGCCATCCGCGATGCGGTCCAAATGCAGAAGGCGGTGGCCGCGGAGGACGATGCGGCGATGCTGCCCATGCGCATCGGCAAGCAGGAACGCAGCTACCGGCTGCGCACCACGCCCATGCGCGACTCCGAGGGGCGGCTGCTGGGCACGGTGACCACTCTCGAAGACGTGACCAGCCTGCAGGACACCGACCGCTTCAAGACGCAGTTCATCACCGTGGCCAGCCGCAAGCTGCGCGATCCGCTGCTGCAGTTGCGGCGCGGACTTTATTCCCTGGGGCAGGGCTTTGGCGGGGAGTTGCTGCCGCTGCAGGCGGAGCTGGTGGCCGCGGCCAGTCACGAGTCAGAGAAGCTGGACGATCTGATGGGCGACCTGATCGAGGTGGCCGAACTGGACACCGGCAAGCGCGAGTTCAAATACGAGCGGCTGCGCCCGCTGCAGGCTCTGGCCGAGGCCCGCGACCGTTTTTGCGACGAGGCCGCCCACAAGCGCATCCGGGTGGAGGTGCGCGCCTATGCCGATCTGGCCGTTGTGAAGGCTGACCGGAGGGCGTTGAGCTCGATCCTGAATAACCTGCTGTCCAATGCGCTTCGCTATACGCCGGACGAGGGCGAGATACTGCTGGCGGCCGAGGAGATCAAGGAGTTTGTCCAGTTCACCGTGCGCGACACCGGCCGGGGCATCGAGGCGGAGCGGCTGAGCACCATCTTCGACCGCTTCAATGCATTCTCAGAGAGCGGCTCCGGACTAGGACTGGCGCTGGCCCGGCGGCTGGTTGAGTCGCTGGGCGGGCAGATCGCCGTGGAGAGCAGGCTGGGCCACGGAACCACCTTCCGGTTTACTCTTCCCGTGGCGGCGGCCGAAGCCGTCCGTCATCCCGTAGAGGTGGGCTGAGCCATGGCCGAGATCGTCCTCGAAAAACAGCAGGAACCTGCCAGGCTGCGCGTCTATATCGGGGCGGCGCCGGGCGTGGGCAAGACCTACCAGATGCTGAACGACGCCTACATGATGAAGCACCAGCAGGACGTGGATGTGGTGATCGGCCTGGTAGAGCCCCACGGGCGTAAGGAGACCGCGGACCGCATCCGCGACCTGGAGATCATACCCCAGCGCGTTATTCCCTATCGCGGCGTGAATCTGAAAGAGATGGATCTGGACGCCATCCTGGCCCGCCGTCCCCATACCGCGATAGTGGACGAGCTGGCTCACACCAACGTCCCCGGCAGCAAGAATAAGAAGCGCTATGAAGATGTTCTGGAGCTGCTGGATGCCGGCATCAACGTGATGACGGCGGTGAACATCCAGCACCTGGAGACGCTGAACGACGCCGTCAGCCGCTCGGCTAACACCACTATCCGCGAGACCGTCCCCGACAACTTTCTCAAGCGCGCCGACGAGGTGGTGAACATAGACATCACCGTGGACGAGTTGCGTTCGCGCCTGCGCCAGGGCAAGATCTACGCCGCGGAAAAGGTGGAGCAGTCGCTGGCCAACTTCTTCCGCAAGGGCAACCTGAACATGCTGCGCGAGCTGGCCCTGCGCACCACCGCCGAGCAGGTAGGCAACCGCGAATCCGAATACCGCCGCACCCAGGGACTGGAGCAGGCGCCGATGCCGGAGAAGGTGATGGTGTGCCTGAGCACCCGGCCCGGCACCGAGCGGCTGCTGCGCATCGGCGCCCGCGTGGCCGGCCGCCTGGCCAGCAACTGGTACGCCGTTTACGTCGCCCGCCCCGACGACAGAGGCCACAGCGATCCCGAGGCCTACCACCGCCTGGAAGAGTACCAGCGCATGGCCAGGGACCTGGGCGCGCAGGTGGTCACGCTCACCGGCCGCAACGTCTCCGACGCCCTCATCCGCTTTGCGCAACAGGAGAGTATCTCGCACGTGGTCTTTGGCCAGTCGGTGCGCTCGCGCTGGAACATCTTTCTGCACGGCTCGGTGCTCAACCGCTTTCTCTCCGAAGTCCGCGACGTGACCGTGCAGGTGGTGCCGATGAATAAGCCGCTGCGCCGGGTTTGATCCGGCGCCTTATCCCCATCCCTCAAAAATCGGCTTCTATCCGGGTTTATGGCACCGTGAAGGGGCGCAGGCCGTCGTTGGGGGGGAACATGGGGAACAATCCGGTGGGACCGGCTACCGTGGACGGCTGCGAGCGGAAGAGGAAGCGCACATAGAATCCGGCGGAGACAGCCGCGTAGTTGCGGGAGTTGTTGGCGCCGAAGAATCCTCCGGCAAACCAGTGGGGGCTGATCTGGTAGGCCGTCTGGCCGCGCACGTCGTAGTTGGGGCCGACGCTGGTCTTGGCCGGGAGGGCCAGGTCGCCGTAAGTGGGAGCGCCAGTATAC
>Ga0187881_10002530_pt1 | contig 17006 bp, 11 predicted proteins | sample June2016WEW_19_1_2_FD_133017 | JGI IMG/M metagenome (GOLD analysis project Ga0187881, IMG submission 133017) | Peatland microbial communities from SPRUCE experiment site at the Marcell Experimental Forest, Minnesota, USA - June2016WEW_19_100 | ecosystem: Environmental > Terrestrial > Soil >...
CCAGTGCCACGAGGGTAAACAGAGCGCAGAGAAGAATCTCCAGGCTGAGCCGGGAATTTCCCAGGTTGGCGAGCGCCCTCCAGGCGGCGAGCGGACGTCCGAGGTGGAAAAGCGAGGCCAGCAATGCGAGGGCGGCAACGGGGAAAACCGAGATGCCCACGGGTCGCATCGGCACGAGATCCGGCCGCCGAACCATGCAGTCGACCAGAGTCGCGGCCATTGCCGATCCGCAGGCGAACTCCAGGAGGACCGTAAAAACAACCAGCGGCCACTCGTTCATGCGTTCAGTCCGATGCTGTTAAGTTAAGCACAATTTGAAAAACTTGCCACAGATTACACAGATTTCACTGAATATTCTCTCCCGCCACATGGGCTTTTTCGCTTTTGAATCTGTGTAATCTGTGAAATCTGTGGCAAGCTTTTTCGCCCATGTGCACTAAGTCGGCCTTAACTTGAAGGCATTGGGTTCAGTCCCTTTAGCGCTTCGGGCCGCACTTTGTAGCGGCTGGAGGGTTTGGTCATCTCCGGCGGCGGCAGGCAACGGATTGCGATCGCCGCGCCCGGCCGCGCTCCGATCTCTGAAAGCGGCCCGACTTCGATCGCACGCGTCGGGCAGGCCCCCACGCAGACCGGACCTTCACCTGCGTCGGCGAGATCGATACACAGGTTGCACTTCTTCATCGTTCCGGTCCGGGGATCGAATTGCGGAGCGCCGTACGGGCAGACCCAACTGCAGTAGCGGCAGCCAATACAACGCGCGGGGTCGTGAATCACGATGCCGTCCGCCGCCCGCTTGGTGTAGGCCCGTGAGGGACAATTCCGGACGCAGGCCGGATCTTCACAATGGTGGCAGGAGATCGAGATGTTATAGACCGACACGTTCGGGAACTCACCATCTTCGAAAGTACGCACGCGGCGGATCCGCAGTCCGACGGCCAGATCGTTGATATCCTTACACGCAATCTCGCAGGTCTTGCAGTTGATGCATCTGGTCGTATCGATGTAAAAACCGACTTGCCCGTTCACCGCGCCTCCCGAGGAGCCCGTCCGGCTCCTAAGCTCTCTCGACCTCGACCAGAATCGTGTGCTGCGCGTTTCCGTGCGCAAGCGGCGTGGGCCGCTGGCTGGTCAATACATTGATGCAGCCTCGCCGGCAGACCCCTTTTTCATCCGGCGTGTACCACGCGCCCTGCGAAATCGCGATCACGCCGGGACGAATGCGCTGCGTCAAATGAGCCCTGATCACCAGCGCACCCCGGTCGTTGAACACCTTGGCCAGGCTCTCTTCCACAATGCCGCGCGCAACGGCATCCTGCGTGCTGATCCACATCCTCTGCGGCTCCGCTTCTTCCATCCAAGGCGTCTCATCGAATGTCGAGTGTGTGCGGCGCTTCGCGTGCGGGCCGATGCACTGGAGCGGAAATCTGGCTCGCAGCGGATCTTCCGGCCCTTCCCATGCCGGAATGTACCTGGGAACAGCCGGAATCGTGTCGGGCATGTTCATTTCATACAGTGTCGGCGAAAAAATCTCGATCTTTCCCGAAGGGGTCTTGAAAGGATGACCCGCAGGGTCGCGGATCTCTTCCGAAAACGCCACGTACTCTTCCGGGTCCTTTCTGTATACTCCTTGCTGACTGAGTTCCTCATACGTCGGGAAATCAGGATCCTTCTCCCTGGCCTCGGCGACGATCTCCCGCAACCAGTCCTCCACCGTCTTGCCTTCCGTGAACTTCTCGACCAGTCCCAGTTTTGCGGCAACCCTGCTCAACCACCAGTACTCGTGCCGGCATTCGAACGGAGGCTCCACCACTCTATTGCCAAACACAACATATCTCTCTCCGGTCCAGGGCACACCCACGTCGCAGCGTTCCAGTGAATTATCGGCGGGGAGCAGGATGTCGGCGAATTTTGCGCTGGGAGTCATGAAGTGATCCGACACCACGATGCACTCCACCTTACTCTCATCCCGCAGGATGGAAGCCGTTCGATTGATGTCGGCATGTTGATTGATCAGGGTATTGCCGGCGAGATTGAAGATGAACTTGATGTTGCTCGTCAGGGGGCCGTTCTTGACCCCGTCCTTCGCGGTCATTTCCGTTCCGCGCACGATAGCGTCCGTCCAAAGGAAAACGGGAATGACGGCTTTTACCTTGTTTTCGCCGGCAGGAAGGCGCCCGATGCCGAGGCCCAGGTTCCTGCTTCCTTCGCCGCCGCCCCAGCCGCCGCCGAGAACGCCGAAGTTTCCCGTCATGCAAGCCAGCACGATGCCGCTGCGCACGGATTCCTCACCGTAGGCGTGCCGTTGAGGACCGAGCCCTTGAATCAGTTGGGCCGGCTTTAGCGTCGCATATTCACGGGCCAGGTTGCGAACGACGCTCGCTTCAATGCCTGTGATCGGTTCGGCCCACTCCGGAGTCTTCGCCACTCCGTCGGCAAGTCCCAGCACATAACTCTTGAACGAATGATCTTCCGGAACGCCGGCCGGCATGTGTGCTTCGTCGAACCCAATGCAGTATTTGTCGAGGAAAGGCTGGTCGTGCAGGTTCTCCGTGATCATCACGTGCGCCATCGCGATGAACAGCGCGGCGTCCGTAGTTGGCTTGAGTGGCACCCACTGATCGCCGAAAGTCGCTGCAGTTTCCGTCAATCTGGGATCGATCACGATGACCCTGGCGCCAGCCTCCTTGGCCTTCGCCAGATAGAGGTTCGAGTTGGTTTCGAAGATCGTCTCGGCCGGATTGAAGCCGTTCAGAATTATCAGCCTGGAGTGAATCAGCGTTTGATAGCTGCTCGTATCCCGATAACCGACTATGTAAGGGGCCGTGTATCCAAGGCATGCCGAACTGTAGCTGTTGTAGCTGCTCAGATGGCCGCCCATGAGATTCATCAACCGCCGGGCCGCCGCAACCCCGCTAATCGCGCCGCCGTTCCCGGTGCCGTGCTGAAGGTAAACGGCGCCGGGTCCATGCCTGTCGACGACCGATCGCAAAGCGGTCGCAATCGTCTCGACCGCCTCATCCCAGGAAATGCGTCGGAATTTTCCTTCTCCTCTCTTGCCCGTGCGCTTCATCGGGTATTTGAGGCGGTCCGGGTGACTCAGCCGGTTGCGGAGGGCTCGTCCTCGCAGGCAGGCCCGCAACTGAGGCCTTCCCGCCGAATCGGCGGCATCGTCAGTCGTGATCCTTACGACCACGCCATCCCGGACGTGGGCTTTGATCAGGCAGCGGCCGCCGCAATTGTTATTGCACACCGCCGCAATGATCCGCACGCTGGCCGCGGCGTCGGCCGGCAGGATACGCTCAAGCAGGCGACTGCCGAAGATTTCGCCCGCCGTCACCGTGCCGGCTGCCGCGCCGCTCAAACGGAGAAAGGATCTTCGGTCGAGACTTACTCTCATTGGCGCTCGCCCCTCAGTGTATCAAGCCCGGCCTGTCCGGCTGCCATGCGCTTCGGCTCCCTGACACGGCGGGAGCGCCAGAGCAGATTGTGCGGCGTGACAGTCGGGGGGACAAATTCGACCACCTGGGTATGATAGCCCGCCGCTTCCAGGCGCCAGGTCCGATCGGCATCCACAAACGCTTGGATAAACCTGCGGCGCACGGGCGCATGACGCGGGATTCCCAGGCGATCCGCATTTTGCGCGGCAACCCTGGCGGCAGGAACCGCGTGGCTGGTGCAGCAGGGAGCGAGAAGCAGTATCTGCGCTTCGCTTACGATGGATCTTTCGATGATGGCGTCCGCTGCCTGGCCGCATGCATGCAGGGCCACGACGATAGAGGGACGCGCGGGCCAAGCTGCGGCATCAGCAACATCCAGCGCACGGCATTCGATGGGCACCGTAGTCTGCAGGCGTTCTGCTGCCCGGCGGCTGAGATCCATGCGCCGGGGATCACGTTCGATTGCCACCAGGCTCGAGGCCTGCTTCAGTGGTTCCAGGAGAAGCTTGGCCGCAAGCAGGCCAAGGTAAGACTTCCCCGCCGCGGCATCCACCAACACCAAATGGGACCTGCGCGACACGTGCCGCAGGCTCTGTTGGATTTCCAACAGCGCAGCGGCCACTTCCATCGCCTTGCGGCGATCCTCTTGGCGCAGGGTGGCGCCTTCGGCCGCCACATAAAGGAAATCCAGCCACCGCTCGACCTCGGGCACGAGCGCCGCGACCTTCCCTGGGTCAGTCATGCCGCTTATCATCGTCAACCGCCTGTACGGCCCATAGCGGATATGGCAGCTTTGTCCCTCTCATGGCATGCCAAAGGATGCGGTTGAGAGTATCTTCCGGGCACTGATCCGCCCTCACAAGAGGCAGGCGCGCGGATATGATGGCGTCGCGCCGCAGAGTCGGATCGGATATTCTCTCCGGCCTCGGATTTAGCTGATCGAGGGGCACGTTGTTCTTAAGGGACACGAAAGGAGTCATGTCCGGCGCATCCATAAAACAATCAGACATCGGCGTAGCGGTGGCATCGAGCTGGTTCATCGGCGGCAAACCCAGAATCAGCTCAATGGTGCGCAACAAGCTGGTCTGATTGTACTGTGTGTGGACAACCTTTTTGCGCTGCGTGTAGGCGCTGAGCACATAGGCTGTGGTTCGATAGCCGCTCACGTGATCCCAGCCTGCCTGAGGGTCGTCCTCAATTGCGAAAATGCACGTCTCCCGCCAAAACCGGCTGTGACTCAGGGCCTCAACAATCTGGCCGAAAGCGAGGTCATTGTCGGCCACCTGTGCCGCGGGCGTCGGAGAACCGGCTTTGGTTCCGCTCGTGTGATCGTCCGGCAGGCATATGATCGCCAGGTTGGGGAAACTGCCGGTGCGCTCGAATTCTCTCAATTCCTTGACGAACTGCGCGGCGCGAAACACGTCGGGGACGTTTAAATCCCAACCCACGGTATCCGTGTCCATGTACGGACGCAGAGACTCGATGCCGGGCTCGCTCCACAACGCAATTGTGTCGGTTCCGTTGAGAAACTCCCGGTAGTGATCCAGGAAGCGCGGCTCGCCTCTGCGCTGGGGATCCTTCCATCGCTTTCGCGTGATGGCGAATTCACCGTAGTCGCGTAAAGTGCGGCCGTGGGAAAGCGCGTCGTCCCAGATAAAGCCGGCAGGCGAATACGCCAGGGCATCCACGTCGGTGTCTTCCATGCCGTCAGGGTAGCTGCGCGGAAACTCGGAGAATGATTTTTCCAGGTAGTCGGTGACTATCCCCGAATCTGCCCACTGATGGCCGTCGGCGCTGAGGATGCCGGAGCAGTAGGTATTGTCCAACAGGACGAAGTCGCGCACCATTTTGTGCTGGTTCGGGGTAATGTTTTCCCCAAAGACGCACAGCTCCGGATCGCCGTTTCCTTCCTTGACGTCACCCAGCACCTGATCGTAGCTGCGATTTTCCTTGATGATGTACACGACGTGTTGGAACACGCTGGGTTCGCCGACGCGCTCCGGAACCGGCCGTGGCGGCTGCCCCGGCCGCGGCGGCAGCGCCGCCTGCTTGAGCAGCGGATAACGCATGTTCGCCATAGCCATGCGCGTGTACCCCGCGAGCTCACGCGCAGAAGGCTCCTGAATCAAGGAAAGGGATCCATCAAACATGCGCGAGTTGTATTCCGTCTTCCCATTTGATTTTCGCGGACGACCGGGACTCAGTCCTTTGATGTTGGCAACATATAGAGCATGACGCCCACCATCGTACGCGATGGCGCCGGGAAACCAGCCGGTGGGAATCAATCCTGCCAGCTTGGATTTGCCTGGCTTGAAATCGATAACGGCCACTGCATTCTGAGTCCCATTGCAGACGAACAGTCTTCCTCCCGTCTTGTCGAAGGTGAGCGCATTCGGCTGCGCGCCAAAGAGATCTGCCGGGTCGTGCCGCGTACAAATCGTTTCGATGATCTTTCCCGTGCGCGTGTCGATGACGCTGAGCGTATCGCTACCCGCGTTCGCCACGACGACGTAGCGTCTGTCCGGCGTGAGCACGAGCGCCGAGGGATGCAGACCGACGGGAATTTCCTTGAGATCAGTCGCTCCATTTCCTCCCGTGACGCCAGCAGCCAGATCGACGATCGAGACCGATCCCTCAACTGCAATGTGGCGAACGGCGTCGACGCGAACTCTGCTGCCCTGCCCGGCCGGACCTGTGATGCTGCCGGTATCCGGGCGCCGGCCGCCCCAGTTGCTGACGAACGCCTTGCCGCCGACAAGGACCACTTCGTACGGCGCCACCCCGACATTCCAGGTGCGCAGGACGGCTCCGGAGCCGGCATCCAGTTCCAGAAGCCGGTTCGAAAGGTTGCCGCAAACGTACAATTTCTTCCCATCCGCTGAAATCGCGATTCCAGAGGGGATTTCTTCCGTGCGCTTCAAGCCGGGGACCGGCGGAAGCGTGATTGAAAAGAGGCCGGCGATGTGTCCGGCCCGGTTCACGGTAAACACCTCGACGCTGCCCTTGACATTTGACAGAAAAATCCGTGATCCGTCCGGAGAAAAAGCGAGACCGGTGTAACTGATCTGCCCTAACTTGTCTTCGTCCGGAGACGGGATCTTCTGCAGATCCGACGGCAGGTAGACGTGCTCCCGTATCACGCCGTTCGCGGGATCGACCGCCAGGAGCTCATGCGTTGCCCCTGCGACCACAAGGAGGCCGGCATCGGGACTCAAGGCCAGCGCATGCGGCCGCAAGTCGGGCAAGTCGACCTGCAGACCCGCGGGTGTGAGGATTTGATTCACGGGCGTATAGAAGCGGTTCTCGCCCAGACGGCCGACTATTTCATTTGTGGACTGCGATCCTTGCCGGCCGCTGGCGGCCAGGACGCACGCCATGGCGGCCACAAGCAGACAGATCAAGGGCGCCCGTCTGACGGAAGGATAGAACTTGAGACCGTTCATTCGTTTCTACTTTGCCGCGTCTGCCTTCGGGAAAAACTTTGCGAGTTCCTCAGGCTTGGGCTTTGGCGTCAACAGACTGACGATAATGAGCGACGCCAGCGATGCAATCAAGGACGGGTAGATGAGCGGGATACCCCAGGGGTCGCCATCGGGGACCAGTTCCGGCGGCAAGAGCTTCGACATGATGAAAAACACGAGACAAACGACCGTGCCGGCGATGATGGAGGCCAGTCCGCCGGCCTTCGTGGCGCGTTTCCATGTCAGTGCCGCAAGGAGCGCCGGAGTGATTGCGACGCCGTAAATCGTGTAGGCGAATAAGCTCATCTGGAGAACGCTCGTCAGTTGGGTCGCGAGCAGGAATGCCAGGACGCCGATAATCACCACAAGAATCTTCTGCAATGCGACCATGCCCTTTTCATCAGTTCCCTTCCTTATGAATCGCTGATAGATGTCGCGCATGATCGTAGTCGACGGGGAGAGCAGATAGTTCATGCCGGTCGAAAGGACCACCGCGCAGGCTGCGCCCAGAAGCAGCACACCAACAACCGGGGGCACCATGCTGCGCGCCGCCATAAGAACCACTTTGCCGCCTGCCTTCGGAATACTGAGATCGATCTGATCTTTAAACTTGCTGTAGGCGAATACGGCAATAACCACGACCACGGTCTCCACCACAATTGTCCCGATGGTCCACCATGCAACCGCCTTTTTGGCATCCGTCGCCGACTTGGCGCTATAAAACTTCTGATACATGCTTTGCACGCCAAGGAGCAGGAACATGGTCGAAAGAAAGTATCCGATCGCCTTGAGCCACGGATGGGCTCCGAACTGATTGTTCACGATGGAGAAGTACCCTGGGTTCAGGGCCGCGTGCGCGCCTGCGAGACCTCCCGCCGAGGAAACGACAAAAGGAACGGCCAGCAGGCAGGCCACCACGATGACGATCCCGTTCGGGAGATCCGTATAGGCAATGGCGACCATGCCGCCGAGCATCGTGAAAAGGATGACGAAAACGGCCGCGACTATCGTGCCCGTTGATTCGGAGATCTTGCCGTCGGTAGCCACGTTCAGGATGAATCCGCCGGCCACAAACTGGTACGAAACGATTGAGATGAAGGACAGGATCAGGGCAATGGCGCCGAAGAGCCGCGCCGCCGGCCCATAGCGAACCTCGAGGACATCTCCGACGGTATACTGTCCAAAAGTGTGAATCTTCGCGGCCAGGAAATAGATGATGATGATCCCGACCCAGGCGCCCGCGGCAAGCCATAGGGCAGAAAACCCTGCCTTGGAGGCGAACTCTGCACCACTGATGAAAGTGCCGGACCCAATCCACGTGCAGATCAGGGTGAAGACCATCACCTGCCATTTCAGGCTGCGGCCGGCGACCATAAACTGCTCCTGGCTCTTGATTCGCCGGGATCGAATGAAGTTCAGCACCGTGAGGCCGAGCAGGTAGAGCAGAATGATGTAGAGATAGAACGACATGTCCCGCTCCTTCTAGAGAGATTTTGTGGATGGATCGATTTCCGTCATGCCGACAAGGTGTGTTTTTATCCCAAGACAGTTCACGGCACAAGCGAAATCCCGCACGGCCAGGCAAAGTTGCCGGACTGGCGGAGAAACTGGAGACAGTCACCTTTTTTCGCCGCGAGTATCTCGGCAGATCGGCGACGGGATCGCGAAAAGAAGCGACTGTCCCCAGTTTCGCAATACTCTTCCGTCCTGCGCGCGACCTTGCCGGGGCCGTGTTATTCTACTTGACGCGCAGTGACTTCTAACTTCTAATTCATCTTTGCTCTGCGACCTGGGTTCGGCTCCGATGGACTGCGCGCCGGTCGTGGCTGCGCCAACCAGGTACGAAAGGCTTCTATGCCTCAAAAAGGGGCGGCCGTTTCCCGCAAACCGCGCATCAGTGCCCGCGAGCGTGAATCTCTGCTGGTCCTCGCAAAAGCGGCCACGATGCGCTCGTACTCGCCCTACTCCAGATTTAAGGTGGGAGCTGCCGTGCTCACCGAAGCCGGCACGATTTACTGCGGATGCAATGTGGAAAACTCCTCTTACGGATTGACCAACTGCGCCGAAAGGACCGCCATCTTCGCCGCAGTGGCCACGGAAGGGGCAAAAATGCGCATGCGCGCGATTGCCGTCTGGAGCCGGCCCGAGAGGCCCTGTTCGCCGTGCGGAGCATGCCGCCAGGTAATCCTGGAATTTGGGCCGGACGCGATCGTGTTGTTTCAAGGACGGAATGGCATAGAGGAAGTTGGGGCGTCCGACCTCTTGCCGTCAGGATTTCTTTTTTAAATCGGCCGCGCGCGCTGATGCCTTCTGCAACCCAATGAGAATTGCGACATGCGTCCTGTGGACATAATCCGGAAAAAGCGTGACGGTCTCGAACTCAGCGGTGAGGAGATCCGATTTTTTATCTCGAGCTACACTCGGGACGAAATCCCCGACTATCAGGTTTCCGCGTGGTTGATGGCCGTTTTCCTTCGCGGCCTGAGCCGCGCCGAACTGGCGGCTCTCACAGAGGTGATGCTGCACTCGGGAGAAGTCCTCGATCTCTCTTTCATGCCGGCGCACAAAGTGGACAAGCACTCCACCGGAGGCGTTGGGGACAAGCCCTCCCTGGTCCTTGCGCCCGTCGTGGCGGCCGCGGGCGTGCTGGTTCCCATGATCAGCGGGCGCGGGCTCGGCCACACGGGCGGAACGCTCGATAAGCTCGAATCGATTCCCGGTTTCAATGTGAATCTCTCCACGGATGACTTCCTGCGCGTGCTGGGCGAATGCGGGTGCGCCATGGCAGGACAGACCGCGCAAATCGCTCCGGCCGACAAGAAATTGTACGCGCTCCGCGACGTGACCGGCACGGTGGAGAGTCCCGATCTGATATGCGCCTCGATCATGAGCAAGAAACTGGCGGAAGGGATCGATGCGCTCGTGCTCGACGTGAAGACCGGCGACGGCGCCTTCATGAAACGAGAAGAGGAGGCGATCCATCTCGCCAAGCTGATGGTGGAGACCGGCAAGCGCATGGGCAAGAGAACCGTGGCGCTCATCACGGACATGGATCAGCCGTTGGGAAGGGCGGTCGGAAACGCCATCGAAGTCGCCGAGTGCATCGATGTGCTCCGAGGCGCCGGACCGGAGGATCTGCGTCAACTCTGCATTGAATTATCCGGCTGGATGCTCTATCTCGGACAGCGGACCGCCAACGTCGACGAAGGCAGGCAACTCGCGGAACAGATAATTGCGGGCGGGCGCGGGCTAGAGAAGTTTCGAGAGATGATCCGGCTTCAGGGGGGCGATCCCGGTGTGATCGATGATTATCGGAGGCTGCCCCAGGCGCTTCACACGGCGGACCTGAAGAGCCCGAACGCCGGCCGCGTCGTCGAAATCGCCTGCGAAAAGGTCGGTATTGCCGGGGTCGTTCTGGGCGGCGGCCGGGAGAAGAAGGAAGATTCTGTCGATCCCGCGGTGGGCATCCTGCTCCACAAAAAGGTGGGAGAAATTGTGGCCGCGGGTGAGCCGATGTGTACGGTGTACTACAACTCGGAGGCACGGCTGGCGCAAGCGCGTGCGCTGCTGGAAGCGGCGTTTCGGGTCGAGCCTGGCGGCAAACCGGTCTCAAAGCCGCTCGTCCGCAAAGTGATTGACGGGAGTTTATAAACGGTCACGCCTGCGCCTGCCGAATGCGCCGCGGGCGCGGAACTGGAAGAGGAGCACATGGATCGCTGGATCGGATGTATCGGCCTTTTGACCATGATCGGCTTGGCGTACGCATTTTCGACCAACCGGCGCGCTATCCGGGTCAAGACTCTGCTGTGGGGCCTCTGCCTGCAGTTCGTATTCGCGGTTCTCGTCCTGCGCGTCGAGGCGGGCCGCAAGGTAATTCAGATAGCCGGAGAAGCCACCAATCGACTGCTCGACTTCTCTTTTGCCGGTTCGGAGTTCGTTTTCGGAGAATTGGGCAAGCAGTCCAGCAAGGTGGGACTGATTTTTGCGTTTCAGGTGCTGACGACGATCATTTTCATCTCCGCGTTCTTTGCCATTCTGTATCACTTCGGCATCATGCAGTTCGTAATCCGGCAGGTGGCCAGAATCATGACGCGGCTGATGGGAGCCAGCGGCGCCGAATCCCTCGACGTGGCCGCCAGCATCTTCATCGGCCAGACGGAAGCCCCGCTGACGATTCGTCCGTTTTTGCCGAGTTGCACAAAATCCGAGTTGATGACGATCATGACCGCAGGCATGGCTCACGTTTCCGGAGGCTTGCTGGGCGCCTATATTCTCTATGGCGTCGAAGCCAAACACCTGCTCGCCGCGGTCATCATGACCGCTCCCGGCACGATCCTGATCTCCAAAATGCTCGTGCCCGAAACGGAAAAACCGCTGACGGCTCGCGAGAACGAGCGCAAGTCGACATCCGGGAATGAGCCGGTGCCGGCAATGGACGCCGTGGAAATGCCCAGGGACGCGAATTTTCTGGGAGCCATTTCCCGAGGGACAACCGATGGCCTGCATCTGGCGCTGAACATGGCCGCCATGCTGGTTTCCTTTCTGGCTTTGATCGCTCTCACGAACGGCTTGTTGGGAGGCATCCACAACAGCCTCGCCAGGATCGGCGTATCCTGGTTTCCAGTCTCGCTCCAATCCATCTTTGGGTACATCTTCGCGCCCGTGGCGTTCATTATCGGGATACCTTGGAAAGACTGCATGAACATCGGCAACCTGTTGGGCACCCGTATGGTCATCAACGAACTGGTCGCGTTCTCCCAACTTGGGCCGATGAAGTCGATCCTCGATCCGCGCTCGTTTACGATCGCCACATTTGCGTTATGCGGATTTGCGAACTTCAGCTCCATAGGGATCCAGATCGGCGGCATCGGCGCGCTGGCTCCAGGCAAGCGCGACCAGCTGGCGCGCCTTGGTTTTCGGGCCATGCTGGCGGGCACGATGGCCAATCTGATGTCCGCCTCGATCGTAGGGATTCTGTTGCGCTAGAAGCCCGTTCGAAGGAGCGAGGAGAAACCAATGATCGACGGGACGGGCAGCCACGACATCAGCGGCCCCACGACATCAGCGCCTTACCTCATAGGAGTCACAGGTCCGTCCTGTGCGGGCAAAACCGAGCTCTCCCGGCATCTGGCGGCGCACCTGGGAGCTGTCGTATTGCCTCTCGACTGTTACTATTGGGATCTTGCGGATCGTACCCTGGAAGAACGCGCGCGGTTCAATTTTGACGAACCAGGCGCCCTGGATCACGACCTTTTTCTCCGGCATGTGCGGGAGCTGAAGAGTGGCAAGGAAGTCGCGCGCCCGGTGTATGACTTTGCGATCCACACGAGAACGAAAGGCCTGCAGCCAATGCAGCCGTCCAGGTTTGTCGTCGTGGAAGGATTGTTTGTTCTCTATTGGCAGGACGTGCGCTCCCTGTTTGACACAAAGGTCTTCGTGGATTTGTCCGACGAACCCTGCCTGCAGCGCAGGATTTTCCGCGATGTGCGCGAGCGCGGACGCACTCCAGAGTCCGTTCGGCGCCAGTTTGCGGAAACCGTGCAGCCCATGGCGGCGCTTCATGTTCATCCGACCCTGGCGTTCGCCGACCTGGTAATCGCCGGAGATAACCCGATTCAGCATTCAGTGGAACTGGTCGTAACGCATATCAAACAAAAAGTGCGGAGTGCCGAGTATCGGGCAAAGACATAAACGCGATGCCGACCTCTCCGCTCCGTTCGACTCAGCACTCGGTACTGCCAGGAGTCCCTCCTAATTCTCGGAAGGGCTCCCAGCCAGTTTGGCGAGGTTCGGTTCGAAGCAGCGGCGGCAACGGGCCTCGTACATTCCTCCGGCGCCCACGACGATCAGCTCATTGCTGGCAACGAGGCGCTGCGTGTGCTTGGCGGGATTCCCGCACTGAATGCAGATTGCAAGCGTCTTGGTGATTTCATCGGCCACCGCCAGCAGCTCTGGTATCGGATGAAAGGGACGTCCCAGGTAATCGGTGTCGAGCCCGGCAATAATGATGCGTTTGCCGATGTCTGCGAGCCGCACGACCAGATCCACCAGTTCCTGTCCGAGGAATTGAGCCTCATCGATGCCGATCACCTCCGTCCGCCGGTCGAGCGCCGCTTCGAGTTCAGCCGCATCCTTGACGCTCGCGGAACGAATCTTGAGTTCACTGTGCGAGACAATGTGGTCCTCGGCAAAGCGCTGATCGATCGCGGGCTTGAAAATCTGCACCCGCTGGCGGGCGATCTCGGCGCGGCGCAACCGGCGGATCAGCTCCTCACTCTTGCCGCTGAACATGGGACCGCAAACCACCTCAATCCAACCCAGATTTCCCTTTGCGAAATTCATGATTGCACCTCGATAACAGAAGCATGGCGCAGCACCCGAAAACGATCGCAGGATGCGCGCACTTATTCCTCCAGGAAGGGTATTTGTAACGCGGGAGCGCCGCGCGGAGCAAGCCGGAAATGAAGGCAGATGCATTTCAGCTACTGCGACGAGTCCCCGACAGCATTGACAAAGCCGATCATACTGCTTACGCTGAAATTCTTTTCCGATGGAGTATCGAATGGAACTCTTGGATGTGAATCGCAGCATAGTGCTGATCATCGATCTTCAGGGCAAATTAATGGAGATGATCGAACGTCCCAGGCTGGTCGTGGCCGCGACGAAAAGGCTATTGAAACTGGCGGACTTGTTCCAAGTGCCCGTAGTGCTGACGGAACAGTACGCGCGCGGATTGGGCGCGACACATCCAGAAGTCCGGGCCGCCTTCGATTCCCTGACAACCCGCAAGCGTTACCTAGACAAAACCAGCTTCGGTTGCTGCGGCGATCCCGGCTTCGAGAGACTCCTCCAGGAAGTGAGGCCCGAACTGAATCCGCCACGGCGCCAACTGGTCGTCGCTGGGATTGAAGCTCACATCTGCGTGATGCAGACCGTGCTGGAACTCCTGAAACAAGGAAGCGAGGTACATCTCTGTTGGGAATGCATCAGCGGACGCGGCGCGGAGTATCGCCGTCATGCGCTCGATCGCATGGCTCAGGCCGGCGCGGTGCTTACCAATCACGAGTCTGTGGCATTCGAATGGGCGCGCGACAAGAATCACGCGCACTTCAAGGCTGTGAACGCCTTGTTCAGAGAAGGCCAGCTCACGTAATATCCGGCGTGAAATTCCCGTCAAAAATCTACTAAATTCTCTTGAAGAATGCTCCGGTACGTGATGAGCGTCAGAAATTAATGCGGAATTCATTGGATCCCCCACGACTCTGGTGTAGAATCCTGCCGAATCGCAGCGAAGTTCTGACGATTTGGCTTGCCGCAGCCGGGTCTGACCATGGCGCAAGGGAAAGCTGTTTATTGGCAGCATGCCGAGGCTCCGCGCGCGGCTGAGAAGCATCGAAACGCATTTTTGAGGGATTCAAAACCAGCGCAGCCGTTGAGTGTGACTCAGGAAGAGAACCTGGCTCTTCCAGCCGCAAGGTGCACCGCGCAAGTCACTCCGTAACCGCTGGTGTATGACCATTTATTGGAGGCAATCGATGAGAATCAGCGGGGTTTGTGCACGAATCATACAGTGCCTTTTGGCGTTGTCGCTAGTTACAGTTCTAGCGGGCAGTGCGCTGGCGCAGTCCACTACGGAAGGCGCCATCAGGGGAACTGTGTATGACGCGAGCGGCAAGGTTGTGCCCAACGCGACGGTCACAGTGAAAAACAATGGAACGAATGCGACGCAGACAGTAACGACGGACGCTTCGGGCTACTTCCGAATTCCTCAGTTGCGGCCGGCCGAGTACACGGTCACGATTACAGCGACCGGCTTTACGACATACTCAGCTTCTCCGGTCACCGTACAGGTCGGTACTTCTACAGAGCTTTCGCCTCATTTGCAGGTCGGCGGAATAACAACGACCGTTGAGGTAACCTCGGAACTGCCGCAAGTCAACACATCGACGATGGATTTTGCTCCGGTGGTCAACCAGGTGGCGATTCAAAATCTGCCGATCAATGGCGGGCGCTGGTCCGACTTCGCGCTGATGACCCCCGGCGTGGTTAATGACGCGAGCGGTTTCGGCTTGCTGAGCTTCAGGGGAATCAGCACGCTCCTGAACAACAACACCATTGACGGCGCCGACAACAATCAGGCGTTCTTCTCCGAAGAACGCGGCCGTACACGCGCGGGGTATTCGAGCGCGAAGGCGGCGGTGCAGGAGTTTCAGGTCAACACTTCCAACTATTCCGCTGAATACGGCCGGTCGGCGGGCGGCGTTGTCAACACGGTGAGCAAGAGCGGCAGCAACACGCTTCACGGCGAGGCCTACATCAACGACCGCGACAACGCCTGGGGATCGATGAACCCATTTACCTTGCTGACGCAGCAGACCTCTCCGGGAATTTTTCAGTCTCTTCCCTACAAGCCAGAGGATGTTCGCAAGATCGGCGGCTTCGCCATAGGCGGCCCGATTATCAAGGACAAGCTGTTCTTCTTCCTGGCATGGGACGATTATCACAGGAATTTCCCCGGCACTTCGCTACCCGGTAGCCCAGCCGCATTTTACGCGACGCCGCAGGCCGACCTTACCAATTTCGGCGGATCGTGCAGCAGCTTGAATACGGCAAGCTTCTCGTCTCTTACGAATGGGTCCAATATTCTGACCGCGACCCAGGGCGCATGCAACCTAATGACGCGCCTTGGCTTGGCTGATTATCCGACGGCAGTTGCGAAATACAATGCCGGGCTGGCCGGCCTGCTGTCGGAAACGGGTCCGGTACCCCGCACAGGAGATCAGAACATCCTTTTCCCTAAGATCGACTGGACAATCAACTCCAAAAACCATGCTTCGTTCGAACTCAACCGCATGCGCTGGGACTCTCCCGCAGGCATCCAGACCCAGGCGACCAACACCTACGCCATCGACTCCTTCGGCAACGATTACGTGAAGGACACCTGGTTCGTGGGTCAGATTAGCTCTTCCTTGACGACGAATTTGCTCAATGAGGCGCGCTACCAGTGGGGCCGTGACTTCGAGTATGAGTTCGCCCAGAACCCGACGGCATATGAGCAGCAGAACTTCATAAATCCAACCGGTTACTCGAATCCTCTGGGCCTGGCGCCGGATATCTACATCACCAACGGCTTCGACATGGGCGTGGCCACGTTCCTGCAGAGGCCCCATTATCCGGACGAACGCCGGCAGCAGTTCGCCGACACCATGACCTGGATGCATGGGAAGCACAGCCTGAAGTATGGCGTGGATTACACCCACGTGAATGACTTCAGCGAGAACCTGATCTATCAGTATGGGTATTACAGCTTCAGCAGCATCGGCAACTTCCTGACGGATCTGTATGCACCCCAGTACGGCAAGCAGAACGTCGGTTGCAGCGGCAAGCCCTGCTGGTCGAGTTACACACAGTCGTTCGGCCCTCTGGGATCAAACTTCAACACCAACGACGTCGCGTTCTTCATCGAGGATCAGTGGAAGATCCACCCGCGACTGACGGTGAACCTCGGCCTGCGGTATGAGTACGAAATGTTGCCGGATCCGATCAGCACTCTCGTCAATCCGGCAGTACCTCAGACCGGCCAGTTCCCCCACGACAAGAATAACTGGGGCCCGCGCATCGGCATCGCGTGGGATCTGACCGGCGACGGTAAGACTGCTTTGCGCGCAGGATACGGCATCTACTACGGCCGGATCATCAATTCCACCATCTACAATGCCCTGCTCAACACCGGCATGCCTGGCGGGCAATTAACGTATTCATTCACGACATCGACAGCCGGACTTCCGACGTTTCCCCAGATTGTAGCTTCGGCGGCGGTTGCGGGTAAGCCCAATATCGTCTACTTCGATAACGGTTTCCAGGCGCCGACAGTGCACGAGATGGATCTGACCCTGGAACGGGATCTCGGATGGAACACCGTCCTGTCCATTAGCTATCTGGGTAGTCTCGGAAGGAACCTGCCGGATTTCGTGGATCAGAATCTCGCGACTTCAAGCTCGCTCACCTACACGATCGTGGGTTCGGCGGGACCGCTGCCGTTCGGCACCACATTTTCGACTCCCCTGTACAACACGCGGCCCAATTCGAGTTACGGCTCGATGACGAA
>Ga0187881_10002539_pt1 | contig 16955 bp, 14 predicted proteins | sample June2016WEW_19_1_2_FD_133017 | JGI IMG/M metagenome (GOLD analysis project Ga0187881, IMG submission 133017) | Peatland microbial communities from SPRUCE experiment site at the Marcell Experimental Forest, Minnesota, USA - June2016WEW_19_100 | ecosystem: Environmental > Terrestrial > Soil >...
ACCTTACCTGGCTTCCCTCGTATTTCAACCGGGTGCAGAACCTGAACATGGAGCAGTCCAGCCTGAAGACGGCCTCTGTGATGCTCTTTGCGATCATCGGCGCCCCGCTGGGGGGATTCCTTGCAGACGCGTGGATGAAGCGCCGCCTCAACGCGCGCCCCTTGTTTGCGGGATTTTCCAGCCTGGCGGCCGCCGCGATATGGCTTGTTTCTTTTGGCCTGCTCCAGGGAACGGCACAGTGGATCGTCATGATGGCAGGGGCCATTGCAACAGTATGCTACCTTTCGGCAGCGTCCGCCGTGACACAGGATGTTGTGCACCCGGGACTGTGGGCCGTTTCATACAGCATCTGCGTGATCGTGCAGAACCTTCTGGGCAGCTCGATGGGTCCCATTGTGCTGGGAACGATCTCTGACGTGTACGGCCTTCAAGTTGCCATGTTGCTGGCTCCGCTGACGTCGGTGTTCGCCGGGATCCTTTTCCTTGCCGCGGCGGCTTTCTACAGGCGGGACCTTGCCAAGGTGGACAAGGTGAAAGTGGAGATGGAAGCCTAGCCCTGGCACGGCCTCCGCACAACTGGCCTGTGCCAGGGCCGTGCGGAGGCTGTGCCAGGGCCGTGCGGAGGCCGAAGGCCGTGTTAGGGGTAGAGCGCCCCTACCGGTCTATGTACTGCTCCGCAAGCTCCTTTGTGATAGACTCCACGATCTTGCGCGCCACCGCCTCAGGCGGATCCACGGGCACGGAACCCGACGCCTGGCTGCGCTGGCGCTGGCGGAGCCCCTGGTTGCCGATGGAGTTCTTTCCGAAATCCGTTGCCGTGGTCCGCGGGAAGACCGTGATCACCTTGATCTTGTCAGACTCCAGCTCATAGCGGGCGGTCTCAGAGAGCAGGTTGAGGGCCGCCTTGGTTGCCGCATACGCGCCCAGGCCCGGGATGTGCATCTTGGAGACCATGGAGCTGATGTTCACGATGACCCCGGAGCCTGCTTCCCTCATGGCCGGGATCACGGCCTGCATGGCCAGGAGCGGGCCGTAGACGTTGAGCTCAATGATCTGGCGGAAGTCAGCCAGCTCCACATCAGCCACCAGGCCGGCGGCTGCCTGTCCGGCGTTGTTGATGAGGATGTCCACCCTGCCGTACCGGTCCTTTGCCTCACGGACCATGGCCTGCACTTGAAGAGGGTCACGCATGTCAGTACGCACCGTGATGGCCTCCCCGCCCCTGGCTTTGAGCTCGGAGGCCAGCCCCGCCAGCTTGTCCGTTGACCTTGCCGCCAAAACCAGCTTTGCCCCAGCGGCAGCAAGCTCCCGCGCGGTGGCCATGCCGATGCCGGCGGACGCTCCCGTCACTATTGCAACCTTGTCCTTGATATCCATCTGGTTCTCCCTTTATTCGACCCGCTCGCCTCTATAGCGGGCGCCAAAGCGGTTTCTGTGCACAAAATCCGCCACATCCCTGCGCACCCTCAGGTATTTCGCTCTTGCAATTGCCGGGTATCCCAGACGGCACGTGAAAGCTATCTGGAGATGCTGGGGGACCCCGAGGATCCTCCTGATCTCCTGCGCAACCTCGGGGACGCTCCAGGAGCTGACCACCTGGAGGCTGATCCCCAGCGAATGAGCCGCGAGCCACATGTTTTCCATGACGCAGCCAATGCTCATGATCCCCAGGAAATCTCCTTCGGAGGCCGGAGCTCTTCGTTGAGGATCGTACAGGACGATAAGGAGCACGGGAGCAGGCATGGAGGGCATCCTCCGGGAGGTAAGCGGGGCGCCTGGTGTCCTCAGGTAAGGCGGAAACATCGTCCCCAGGAGGCCGACCTTCTTCTGCGCCAGCTCCTGCTCTGAGGAGGAAAGCTGCTGGTAGTTCTCCCGAACAAAGGCCTCGGAGACGGGCCTTTCAATCGCATTGATGGCGCTCAGGATGATGCGGTCGTCCACCACCACGATCTCGAAGTTCTGCATGTTGTGAGCGGTGGGCGCCCACCGGCCAGCCTCAAGGATCTGACTGAGGTCCTGCTCAGGGATCTTGCGCGCCTCATTAAAAGGGACCCTGTCGGACTGCCGCTGCTGAATCAGCTTCATGACTTCATTCATTTCGACCTCCTCATCCTGAGATTTTCAGGACAGCGCGGAAATGCACCGTGGCGTTCATCATCTTCTCGAACGCCCGCTGCCGCCTCTTCCAGGGGGAATGCTTCCACCAGGGGCGTCACGCCCGCAAAGTCGCTGAACTGCAGCGCCTCGTCCACGCTCCCGCACACCCAGCCCCTGATGCCGCGTCCCCCTCTCAAGGTATGCGCGGGTAGGAAAGGCCGGGGAAATGCCCCTCCCGCACCAGAACGTCCCCGTGGCAGAGGCCGCATGCTTCGACCTTGATCAGGACCTCGTTTGTTTTCGGCTCAGGGATTTCCTTTTTCACCAGCTCAAAATCTGCCCCCGGGGCTTTGACCTGGATTGCTTTCATCAACGGCAATGAAGACCTCCCTGCATCACGCTTCCGTGCGGCCTTTGGGCACGTAGTCGAAGAAACGTTCTGTTGTGCGTCCGGAGGTCCACAACGCCCGAAGCCTGGTTTTTCGTTCAGCGCGGCGCAGGGCGGAGAGCAGGTCCTTGTTGAGCTCTCTGGCGCTTTCGCCGCTCATTGTCGCCTTCACGTGAAAGCCATCCGGGGTCGGCTCGATGGAAACCGGGCCGACCATCTCCTCCAGGACCGGCCGGATGGCCTGGGGACTATCGCTGCTTATGTGGGCATCGAGTCGGAAGCTTTTCTTTGCCACGAAGCGCTCCTCTGTTCTTTTCCGCGAACGAATGAAAACCCTGCTGCGACGATGCACAGCACAACCGAGACGATGAAGGCGCGATGAATGCCCACCACGAACTCCTGCATGGGTCCGGACCCCAGTGAAACGCTGGTGCCGACGAAGAGCTTCATCATCACGTCCTTGGGCAGGCTTCCTGCCGCCACGGCAAGGGCAAGCGCAAAGCTCGTCACCATTCCCGTCTGCCTCAGGGTGGCAAGGGTGGCGGAGGCAATGCCCAGTCGATCCTTGGGGGCGCCGTTCATGGCAGCGCTGGTGTTGGGGCTCCAGAAAAGGCCGCCGCCCAGCCCAACCAGCACCAGACCCACCACAATGGAGCTGTACGGCGTTGTGGGAGTGAGCTTGAATATGAACCAGAGAAGGGAGGCTGCCTGCAGCAGCAATCCAGCCGTCGCGGGGGTGCGGGCGCCAATGTGGTCCGCCAGAAGGCCGCTGAGAGGGCCCACCACAGAGCTGACCACGGAAAGCGGTATGAGCAGGAGGGCCGCCCTCAGCGGGTCATAGCCGCGCACTGCCTGGAGGTAGAAGACAATGAGGAAGTTCATGGCGAACATGGCAAGGGACTGGAGCATTGCGGCAAGCACGGAGAAATTGTAGACGCGGTTGTTGAACAGGGACAGGTCCAGCACAGGCTTGGCGGCGCGCCGCTCCCAGACCAGGAAGACTATGAGCATCACGACGAAGAGTCCGAAGAGTGACAGAATTGGCGCTGAGATCCAGCTGAACTGGATCCCGAGGGTCAGAGCGAACAGCAGCGCAATCAGGCCAACGCTGAAGGTGAGGGCTCCCGCGGGATCGAACTTCTCTTCGCGCTTTCGCACCGTCATCTCTTTCAACGCGTAATACCCCCACAGGCTTCCCGCCACCCCGATGGGGACATTGATGTAGAATATCCAGCGCCAGTCTGCGATGGTGAGGATGAGGCCGCCCAGGAGCGGTCCGACAATGCCGCCGATTGCCCAGGTGATGCCGTTGATGCCCAGCGCGCGTCCCCGCTCATTGGGAGGGAACACCTCGGTGATGATGGCGGGGCTGTTCACCATCATGAGCGCCGCTCCCGCGCCTTGCACCAACCGGGACAGGATGAGGTGAGTGGCGTTCTGCGACAGGCCGCACAGCCCGGACCCGACGGTGAAGATCACGAAGCCCAGGTTGTACAGGCGCACCCTGCCGAACATGTCCGCGATCCGGCCGAACGTCAGCAGAAGGACCGTGCTCACCAGGATGTATGCCATGATGACCCAGATCATGCGGACAAGGTCCGCGTGGAGCTTCTCCATCATCTGGGGAAGGGCAAGGATCACGATGGTGCTGTCGATGGACGCCATCAGGGCCCCGATGGTCGTGACGCTCAGGGCGACCCACTTGTACTCTATCCGTCGGTGCACCCATCTCTGTGAAGGCGTCTGTGTCAACGATTGCTCCCTCCCGGTGAATCTACAGATTCCGGAAATTTAGGTCAAGTGATTGATTGAAATTGGATTGCTAACGTGCCATTCCTCCGTTGCTGTGCGGTGACAGCCATTGGCGGACCTGCTCAAAGATCGAGTCGGTGGAAGGGTCTTCCCCCGTGACCAGGAAAATCAGCGCCCTGCCCAGAAGCAGGCTCTGGAGCGCTCTGGTTGTGTTGAGGCCGTCTGAATCAGAGGAGATCTGCCCTCCCCGCACGCCATCCTTGATGAAGGACGTGAAGTGCCTCTCCCATGTTTCGAGCAGCTCCCGGACAACGGGCCCCAGCTTCCGATCGTGGAGAGATCTCGTGAACAGCTCCATCACCACTATGTAGGTGGCAGGACGCCTTTGAATCACCTGGGTCTGGTCTGAAAATGCCTTGCGCAGCAATCCCATGGCGCCAGGCTGGACGCCCTCCGCCTCAGAGGCCGCCTTGAACTCCGAGAGCAGGCGCTGCGCCACGCTGCGCACGAGGTCTTCCTTCGACGCAAAGTAGTAGTGCAGGGTGGAAATGTTGAGCTTTGCCCGAAGCGCGACTTCCCGGGTGCGAAGCCCTTCGAACCCTTGTTCCGCAATGATGTCATACGCGGCGTTCACGAGCTTCTGTTTCTGTGCCTCCCCCCGCTCCGTATGGCGTTGCTTTTGCTTGAGCACTTTTCCCGGTTTGTCATGCATGACTGTAAGGTATCACCGACGCGTCTGGAGGTGAAAGGGAGCGCACGGCCGCAGCCTTCATTTTTCGCGCCTGCGGACCGGCCTGATCCAGACCCGCGGCGCCCGCGGCGCCCGAATGTCGAAATAGGCAAGAAAGCTCCGTACGAGCCGGGATCGGACAGCTGCGCTTGTGCGACGCCTGGTCTCGATGCGGATTTCTTCCCGTATCCTCGCCGCCTTGGTTTCCCCCACCAGCGCGTACAGCCGGGAACGAGTATCTTCTGGAAGAGCGGAAAATCCGGCCGCGCACACCTTGTCAGGGATGCGCATCAGGATATTGGAAAGCGTGGTCGCATGGGTCCTGGCAACCAGGTCCCGTATGGACCGCTGGTGGTCAATCATCTGCGCGGGGGCCATTCTGCGGGTTTCCGCGACGCGTTTCAAGACCGGCCCTTGAAACACCCATGGCTACTGATTCCCCCGTCCGCCCCTGAGGATTGATCTCCCTGGCGCATCGTGCTTATCTTCTCACTCAACCGACATGAGAGCAGAACCATCCCCGGCCAGCGCCGATTTCGCGGTGAAAGCGGCAGAGGCGACGGTTTTTCCCATACTCATCGCGATCAGCCTCTCTCACATGCTGAACGACTCCCTGCAGTCTCTGATCCCGGCAATCTACCCGCTGGTCAAGGATGCGTTTCGGCTGAACTTCGCGCAGATAGGCCTGGTCACATTCACCTTTCAGATTACGGCCTCGCTCCTGCAGCCTGCAGTGGGGGCGATCACGGATCACCGGCCGCAGCCTTTTTCCCTGGCCTCTGGCATGGGGTTCACCCTCACCGGGCTCATCCTCCTGTCCCTTGCCCACAGCTACGGCATGCTCCTCCTGGCAGTCGGCCTTGTCGGTCTGGGCTCCTCTGTCTTCCATCCCGAGTCCTCCCGCGTGGCGTACATGGCTGCAGGCGGCCGGCGGGGGCTGGCGCAGTCTGTATTCCAGGTCGGCGGCAATTTCGGGTCTTCTCTTGGTCCGCTTCTGGCAGCAGTCATCATTGCCTCCCACGGCGCGTCCCACGTGTTCTGGTTTTCTCCCCTCGCACTGGCGGCAATCGTGATCCTGTTCTGGGTGGGGAGATGGTACCGGGGGCGGGTTGCGGTCACGGGTGGAAAAGCGGCGCACAGACGGCCGGAAGCAGCGGCGCTCTCCAGCAGGCGGGTCGCTGCCTCTGTTGTCATCCTCCTTGTTCTCATATTCTCGAAGTTCTTCTACCTGTCAGGCATGACCAGCTACTATACCTTCTACCTGATAGACAAGTTCGGCCTGTCCGTGCAGTCAGCCCAGTTCCACCTGTTCCTATTCCAGTTCGCCGTTGCGGCCGGCACGGTGATCGGAGGCCCGCTGGGAGACCGGATCGGGCGCAAGTACGTGATCTGGGGATCCATCCTCGGAGTGGCGCCCTTCACGCTGCTTCTTCCCTACGTCGGACTGCCTGCAACCACGGCGCTGGCCTTCCCCATCGGGATCATTCTTTCCTCCGCCTTCCCTTCCATCCTGGTGTACGCGCAGGAGCTCCTTCCGGGAAACCTGGGACTGATCTCAGGTCTCTTCTTCGGCTTCGCGTTTGGGATGGGAGGCATTGGCTCTGCCGTGCTCGGCTTGATCGCGGATCGCACGAGCATCCAGTATGTCTACAGGCTGACAGCGTTCCTCCCGCTCCTGGGCCTGATCACCGCATTCCTCCCCGACCTGGAGTCGCGAAGGCGCACGCGGCCGAGAGACGTCGTGTCTTGATCCAGGGCCGCCGCCCCTGTATCATCTGGGGCGGAGGTGCGCCGCAACATGAAGATCATCCTTTCGATCGTGGTGTTCGCCGCCATGACAACCGCAATGTTCGCCCAGGACATCCCGCTGAAGGAGCCGCAGGCAAAGATCGGGATGGACCTGTTTGACTTGATAAAGGCCAGGGCTGCCGAACGCAGCTTCGTGAGCCGTGACATTCCCATCGCAGATCTTTCCACCATCCTCTGGGCCGGCAACGGCTTGAAGGGCGCGGACGCCGTCTCAGGGGCCTCGAAGGCGGGGCGGACCATTCCCTACTCGGGCGACAACGTGTACATGAACATCTATGCGCTCACTTCAAAGGGCGTGTACCGCTATGAGCCGGAGGCCAAGGTCTTGAGGCAGGTCTCCAAGGGAGACATGCGCGCGCAGTTGACGCCGGAGTACATCCAGACATCGTCGCTGATGCTCCTTTTCACGTACGACTTCGCCAAGGCTCCCAGCTTCCTGAAGTCGAACCCGACGCTCTTCCGTGAAATGGCCAGCGGGACAGCGGGCTATGCTGCGGAGAACATCGCCCTTGCGGCAGCTGCCTTCAAGATGGGATCCATCATCATGTACAACATCAAGCCGCCAGCGGCAGCGTCTGCTGCCAGACTTGGCAAGGATGAAAGCCCGTTGTTCATCATGCAGGTAGGCTACCTGCAGTAAAGGAGGCGCCCCTAGACAGGGATGTCGAAGGTCGGCCGAGGCCAGGGATGGCCGAAAGGCCGACCAGAGGTAAGGGGTCTAGGGGCGTAAAACGCGCGCGCGAGAACTGGCGTTGTGTCCTTGGACACCTGCGCGCGCGGGAGGGAAGGAAGGGGGGTCCTGAAACACCGCAACAGGTGGCGATCTCCCAGAAGGCCTTTTCAGGGGTTCGATTCCCCTGCCCTCCATATGGGCGTGCACGCGGAAGTGTGGACCATGGGAGAGCTGCTGGTGGAGGTCATGCGGCCACGTCCGGGCATGAGCCTCCGGGAGACGGGGGACTTCCTTGGCCCTTTCCCCAGCGGGGCGCCCGGGATCTTCATCGACACAGCGGCCCGCCTGGGACATGCATCGGCCATCATCAGCGGCGTCGGAGAGGATGACTTCGGCCGCTCCATCCTGGACAGGCTGCGCGCGGACGGCGTCAGCGTGGACCTTGTCCAGGTCTTCCCCAATCGCTCAACGGGCGTCGCGTTCGTCATGTACCAGCCGGATGGGTCCCGCACCTTCATCTTCCACTGGGATGGGACCCCGGCCGTGATGGCCGGCGCACCGGACCCAGCCGCCATTGACGGGTCCCCGCGGTTTTTCCACGTCATGGGCTGCTCCCTGATGGCAAACGACGCGTTTCGGGGGCGTGTGTTTCAGACCATGGAGCTTTTTGCTGCCAGAGGCGCGCGGATCAGTTTCGATCCGAACATCAGGTTCGAGCTCCTTGCCGGACGCACAGTGGAGGAGGTGACGGGCCCGGTGCTCCGCCGCTGCTCTATTCTCTTTCCCGGTGAAAAGGAAGTCGCAAGCCTGACCGGCCGGCAGGACGTGGACAAAGGCGTTGAGTTGCTCATGGAGCGCTATCCCCTGGAGCTGCTGGTGCTCAAGCGGGGGAGCAGGGGTTGCACCGTCTTCTCCCGGGACGGCCGCACGGAGGTGCCCGCTTTCCGTATCAAGGAGGTCGATCCCACAGGAGCAGGGGACTGCTTCGACGCAGGGTTTCTCTGCGGGCAGCTTGAGGGGAAGGACCCGCGGGAGTCGGCGAGGCTTGCCGCAGCGGCAGGCGCTCTCAACGCCCAGGCCTTTGGTCCCATGGAAGGGAAGATAAGCCCTCGGTCTGTGGCCGCTCTCATGAGCTCGAAATAAGGCAAAGTGGACACGCTCGGGTTCTTTCGCGGCATGGTGGCGGCCCAGAAAAAGGGATCCGCCGTCGGGGTCTGCTCAATCTGCAGCGCGCATCCACTGGTTGTGGAAGCCGCGCTGGCTCACGCTCAGCGCGCCGGAGGGCCCGTACGGGGGTACCCGTTCGGCCAGTCCGCCGTCCTGATCGAGTCCACCGTCAACCAGGTCAACCAGCTCGGCGGCTACACCGGAATGACTCCGCGCGATTTCCGCGCGTTCATCGAATCCGGGGCCGCCTCTGCCGGCTTCCCGCCGGACAGGATCATCCTTGGCGGAGACCACCTGGGGCCCTACCCGTGGCGGACAAGACCGTCAGGGGAAGCCATGTCTCTTGCGCACGGGCTGGTTGCAGCCTGCGTCCGCGCCGGCTACTCCAAGATTCACCTTGATGCCAGCATGCCCCTTTGTGGTGACCCGGTGGACGGCGCGGGCGGCCTTGATCCCCGGCTTGCCGCGCAGCGGGAGGCTGAGCTCGCCCAGACAGCGGAGACTGCATTCCGGGAATACGCAGGATCCCACCCGGATGCCTGCCCTCCCGTGTACGTCATTGGCACGGAGGTCCCGGCACCCGGAGGAATGGGAAGCGGACATGAAGGAACGGACGTCACGGATCCCCGGGAGTTCCTCCAGACGGTCTCACTCTGCGAGGAGGCATTCCGCAGCCGTGGCCTTGCGGGTGCGTGGGACCGGGTCATTGCGTGCGTTGCCCAGCCGGGAGTGGAGTATGCGGACCGATCGGTCCATCGCTACAACCGCGCCCTGGCCGAGCCGTTGTGCAGGACCGCGCGCTCCACGCGCGGGCTGGTGATAGAGGGTCACTCAACCGACTACCAGTCGGCGGCGAGCCTTCGCGAGCTCGTTGAAGACGGAATCGCCATATTGAAAGTGGGGCCTGCCTTGACATTCGCCATGCGGGAGTGCCTCTTCGGCCTGGAGCTCATTGAGCGGGAGCTGGTTCCACCTCACGGCGGAAGGCGGCTCTCGCTGCTTGCCGAGACTCTGGACATAGCAATGCTGGAGAATCCGGAGCACTGGAAGAGCTACTACGCCGGCAGTGAGGAGCAGGAGCAACTGTCCCGCAAGTACAGCTTTTCTGACAGGAGCCGCTACTACTGGGCCGTGCCTGCTGTGCAGAAATCGCTGGGCGTCCTGATGGCAAACCTGCGCGCCATCGAGATACCGCTGCCTCTCCTGAGCCAGTATCTGCCCCTGCAGTACCGCGGGGTCATTGAGGGCAGATGCGGCTCGGACCCGGACACGCTGGTCCGCCGGAGCATTATCGCAGTTCTGGAGGACTACGCCTCTGCAACGGGATCCTAGACCGCCTCTGCCGCGCCCGTGAACTGGCTCTCGTACAAGTCGGCGTAGAACCCGCCCCGCGCCAGGAGCTCTGCATGCGTGCCGGTCTCCACGATCCGCCCATGGTTCATCACGAGGATCAGCTCGGCGTCGCGGATTGTCGACAGCCGGTGCGCAATAACGAAGCTCGTCCTCCCTTTCATCAGGGAGGCCATGGCCTTTCGGATCAGGACCTCCGTCCTGGTGTCGACGCTGCTGGTGGCCTCGTCCAGGATGAGGATGGCGGGATCCACCAGGACTGCGCGAGCGATTGTCAGGAGCTGCCTCTGGCCCTGGGAAATATTCGAGGCTTCCTCGTTCAACATGGTGTGGTAGCCGTCGGGGAGCGTGCGGATGAAGTGGTCTGCGTGCGCCGCCATTGCCGCGCTGCGGATTTCCTCATCAGTGGCGCTCTCCCGTCCATATGCGATATTGTCCCGGATTGTTCCATTGAACAGCCACGTGTCCTGCAGGACCATTCCGAATGTCCGGCGCAGGTTCCCGCGGGCCATCTGACGGATGTCCACGCCGTCAATCGTGATCCGGCCGGCCTGGATCTCGTAGAACCGCATCAGGAGGTTGACCAGTGTCGTCTTGCCCGCGCCGGTCGGCCCTACTATGGCGATCGTCTGGCCCGGCTTCACCTCGATGTTCATGTCTTCCATCAGCGGCTCTTCGGGCTTGTAGCTGAACCGGACTCCTTCAAGCCTCACCTCGCCTCGCGTGGCGGTCATGGTCCGTGATGCCGGAGAATCCGGCTCCTCTTCCGGCTCGTCCAGCAGCTCGAAGACGCGCTCGGCCGATGCGATGGTGCTCTGGATGACGTTCGCGATATTGGCGGTCTGCGCGATGGGCCAGGTGAACTGCTTGGAATACTGGATGAAGGCCAGGATGTCGCCGATGGGGAGAGCCCTGCGAAGCACCATGATGGCACCTGCCACCGCCACGGCCACGTACCCGACGTTGTTGACAAACGTGATCAACGGCATCAGGAGCCCGGAGATGAACTGGGCCCGCCAGCTTGCCTGGTAGAGCTCCTCGTTGATGGCGTTGAACCTCTCCACGGTCCTGCGCTCCCGGCCGAATGCCTTCACGATGGCGTGTCCCGTGTACATCTCCTCCACGTGCCCGTTGAGCGCTCCGAGATTCTTCCACTGTGCCGCGAAGTGCTTCTGCGACCGGGGGGCAATGACCCGTGTGATCAGGATGCTGAGGGGCAGCACGCCGACAGTGATCAGGGTGAGCAGCGGGCTGATGGTGAGCATCATGACGACAATCCCCACAATCGTGACCAGCGACGTGATGATCTGCATCAGGCCCTGCTGCAGGGTGGCTGCCACGTTGTCGACGTCGTTTGTGACCCTGCTCATGATCTCCCCGTGGGTCCTGCCGTCATAGAAAGAGAGGGGAAGCCTGCTGAGCTTTTCGCTGACGTCACGGCGCATGTCGTACACGGTCCTCTGCGCCACCCCCGCCATGACGAACTGCTGCAGGTAGCTGAAGACGGAGCTGACCACGTACAGTCCTATGAGGATGAGGGCCGTATGCCAGAGGAACGTGAAGTCCACTCCGGCTTTCGTTCTGATGCCGTCCCATACCCTGGTGGTGGCCCCTCCCATGAGCTTGGGCGTGAAAAGGCTGAAGAGGCTTCCCAGGATGGCCAGCGCAAACACCGCCACCAGCGCGGCCCTTCGGGGCTTCAGGTAGCCCAGGAGCCTGTTCAGCGTCTTTCGGAAGTTCTTGGGCTTCTCCGCCGGCATGCCGCGCATCATGTGGCCGCCGCCCATGAAGCCGCCTCTGCGATGGCCCCCGCCCGGGGCGCCGGGTGTGCCCGGCGCCTGCGCGGCCTGCGGCCGCTGGACGGGGGGCTGCCGTCCCTGTTCGTCGCTCATGCCAGGGCCTCCTCGGTGAGCTGGGAGGCCACGATTTCACGGTAGACCTCGCACGTTCGAATGAGCTCACGGTGGGTGCCCTGTCCCACAACCTCTCCGTCGTCCAGGACAATGAGCCTGTCCGCATCCATGATCTTGTTCACCCTCTGCGCAACGATGATGACCGTTGCATCAGCGGTCTCCTTCCTGAGCGCGGCGCGAAGATCGGCATCCGTTCGGAAGTCGAGCGCGGAGAATGTGTCGTCGAAGACGTAGATCTCAGGTTTCCTCACAAGGGCCCTCGCTATGGCCAGGCGCTGCTTCTGACCGCCGGAAAGGTTTGTTCCTCCCTGCGCGACCACCGACTGGAAACCATCCTGCATCTCCAGGATGAATCCCTTGGCCTGGGCGATCTGGGCCGCGCCCGCCACCTCCTCATCGGTGGCGTCTTCCCTGCCGTAGCGGATGTTGCTGGCAATGGAGTCGTTGAACAGCACTGCCCTCTGCGGCACGAACCCGAGCTTGGCGCGCAGGCTTTCCTGCTCCATTTCGCGGATGTCAACACCGTCCACCAGCACGCTCCCGCTGTCCACATCGTAGAACCTGGGAATGAGGTTCACGATGGTCGACTTGCCGGCGCCCGTGCCGCCGATGATCGCCGTCACCTCCCCCGGTCCGGCGCTGAAGGAGATGTTGCGGATTGCCGGCTCTTCTGCGCCCGGATAGCTGAAAGTGACGTTTCGAAACTCGATGAATCCCCTCTCTTCTTCGGCAGTCCTGGTCTGGGGCCGGTCCCTGATTTCAGGCTCGATGGCCAGCACCTCGTGGATCCTGCCCGCCGAAACGGAAGCCCGGGGCAGCATCACGAAGAGGAAGGAGACCATGAGGACGGAGAAAAGGATCTGGATGGCATACTGGAGGAACGCCATGAGGCTGCCCACCTGCATCTCGCCGATGTTTATCCGCTTCGCGCCGAACCAGATGATGGCGACACTAGTGAAGTTCATCACGAGCATCATGACGGGGAACAGAAGGGCCATGATCTTGTTGACAGTGATCGAGGTCGCCGTGAGGTCCTTGTTGGCGTCGTCGAAGCGCTCTTTCTGATGATCCACCCGGTCGAAGGCCCGCACCACCCGGACGCCGGTCAGGCCTTCCCGCATCACGAGGTTGATCCTGTCGATCTTGGCCTGGATGGCCCGAAAGAGGGGAAGACCGCGCGAGGCAACGAGGATGATGATGGCCGCAAGGAGCGGGATTGCAACGCCCAGCACCCAGGTGAGCCGCGCGTCCTTCTGGAAAGCCATGATGACGCCCCCGATGGCCATGATGGGCGCCATGATCATCATGCGCATGAGAACCATTGCAAAGTTCTGGACCTGGGTGATGTCGTTCGTGGTGCGCGTGATGAGGGACGGGGTGCCCACCCTGTCGAACTCATGCAGGGAGAAGCCCTCCACGTGCGTGAAGACCAGGCGGCGCAGATCACGCCCGTATCCCATTCCCACCTGGGCGGAAAACCAGCTGGCAACAACGCTGCACGCCACGCCGCCCAGCGCAACCAGGAGCATGATCCCCCCGACCCTGAGGATGTAGACGACATCGCCCTTCGCTATCCCCGTGTCCACGATGTCGGCCATCAGCGTGGGCAGATACAGCTCGGAAAGGGACTGCAGAAAAATGAGACCCAGAACCAGCGCTATGGGCGCCGCATACGGCCTCAGGTACCTGGAAAGCTTCAGCATTCCTCGCTCCTCGAAATCCAGTCGAACTGACAAAGAAGATATTGCATAACAGAAAATTAGCGTTTTTTCACCTCCGGTTCATTGGCCATATGGCGAGGGATGGATACGATGTGACTTTCCGCGGTTGCGGGATGCTCTTGAACGGAAAGTTATCCTCTTTTCATGCACCTTTTATGGAACCCCGGCAACCTTTCGTTGATATTCGTCAGTGGAGGCTCTCGACGTGATGAAAAAACTTCCTGGATTCAAGACCCTGTGCCTGCTGGCAAGCGCATTCTTGGCCATGAGCGCGGGAGGCGCATACGCCCAGCAGTCGGCTGACCAACAGACGGCCCCGCAGCAGCCGGGTGCCCAGCAGCCGGCCGCCCAGCAGGCGCCAGCCGCATCCCCGCAGACCGTCACCCTTGATCAGGCTGTCGCTGCTGCGCGGGCAACGGCTCCAGGGCTGAAGCTGGCAACGATCACTGTCGACACCGGCCGCGCGGCGATGATCCAGACGCAAGCTGCCAACGGCCTGTCCCTGGGGGCGAAAGGTGACTACTTCCATCAGGGAACCCTCCTGGGCTCCTCGACCTCCACGTCCGCAGGAGCTGCCGCTGCGGGCGCCAACGGTTCAGGATCCAACGGAGAGAACGTGCAGGGCGGGCTCACGCTTTCCGGTCCCGCCACGAACCTCGGCTTGACCGCCCTGCACACCTTTGGAGAAGGGGTCCCGGGCGACCAGGTGAGCTCGGCCAGCCTCTCTGCCAGCCAAACGGTGTTCGACGGCTACCCGGGCGGCAGGGCGGCGGCTGCCGTGCAGCAGGCTGACTATTCCTATCGCGCCGCCCAGGTGTCCTATGATGCTTCCTTGAAGAGCGTCCTCTACCAGGTCAAGCAGGCCTATTACACGCTGCTGGGCGATCAGGATACGCTTCGTATTCGCCAGGCTACCGTCAGCCAGTCGGAGCAGAACCTCGCGTATTACAAGGGCCTGTTCACGGCTGGGCGGGCCACCCAGCTGGATGTGCTGCAGAACCAGGTCACTCTCACACAGGCGCAGCTGGACCTGCGCAGCGCCCAGAACACAGTGGACGTGGACCGCAAGAACCTCTCTGCCGCGGTCGGGTGGCCGCTGGACAAACAGTACGCAGTGGCTGAAGCCCCGATGCCGGACCTGCCGTCGCTGGCGCCTGAGGATGCGTTGAAGACAGCCTTCCAGAACAGGCCCGAGCTGCGGACCTTGGAGCTGAACCTCGCCTCAGCGGACGTGAACCTGTCACTTCAGAAGAGCCAGACGCTTCCTGTCGTCTCTGTCAACGGGTCCCTGGGCGTGAGCCAGGACTGGTCCGCCAACATCAACGCGGGTAGCTTTACAGCAGGGGCTTCCATTGCACTTCCCGTGCTCGACGGAGGGCTTCGAAACTCGCAGGTGCGGCAGGCGGCGGACCAGATTGCCTCGTACAAGGTCCAGCAGGACCAGCAGGGGCAGAGCATCACCATCGCGGTGCAGAATGCGCTCTTCGGCGTCCGGGACGCCCATGACCGTCTTGACCTCTCGGGACAAAGCGTCAAGGCGGCGCAAGGGCAGTATGATCTGCAGAAGGCGCGCTACGCGGTGGGGCTGGTGACCACTCTGGATGTGCTGACAGCATTCCAGGCATTTACAACGGCGCAGGTCGGGCTGGAGCAGGCAAAGAGCAACTACGTCCTTGCCCTGCTGAACCTGGACAGCGCCATGGGCTTGTAAAGGGGAAGGAAATGAAAACGGGACCAAAGGTTATTATCATTGCAGCAGCGGTGGTTGTCGTGGCAGTGGTCGCGGTGATCGCTCTTCGACCTCTCTTTGCGCAGCGCGACGGGGTACACTATGTCACTCGCCCGGTGGATTTTGCGGATATCTCCGCCACGGTGAGCGAAACGGGAACGGTCAACCCGGTGAATACGGTGTCAGTGGGCGCCGAGGTTTCGGGAACCATCAACATGCTCGGTGCAGACTATAATTCCCGGGTGAAGAAGAACCAGATCCTTGCAACGCTTGACCCGACCGACTACCAGGCAGCGGTGGATTCCTCCAAGGCCAATCTCCGCCTTGCCCAGGCGAACCTCAACAGCGCAAAGGTCAATGTCGGCAAGATGAAGGCGCTTCTGGATATGGCAAACCTCACTGTTCAGAGAGATGAGCCGCTTCTCAAGCAGGGCCTCATCAACCAGAACCTGATGGACACGGACAACACCGCCGCTGTGACCGCAAACCAGGACTACCTGGCCTCGCAGGCGGCTGTCCAGGTGGCGGAGGCTCAGGTCGCGGTGGCGCAAGGCCAGCTTGACCAGTCGCAGTACAACCTGTCGAAGACCGTGATCAGAAGCCCCTGGGACGGAATTGTCATGGCCCGCAACGTGAGCATCGGACAGACCGTGGCTTCATCCTTGCAGACTCCAACACTGTTCACTCTGGCAACGAACCTCACGGATATGCAGGTTGATACTTCGGTGGACGAAGCGGATGCGGGAGGCGTACGCCAGGGAGCATCCGCTCATTTCACAGTCACCGCCTATCCAAACGAGACCTTCACCGGAACCGTTTTGCAGGTGCGCGTCAACCCGATCATCACGCAGAACGTCGTGACCTACGACGCCGTGGTGGTGGTGCATGACACGTCCGGCCGGCTCCTGCCGGGAATGACAGCCCAGGTGTCAATCGATATTGGAAAGCGCTCGCACGTACCGGCCGTGCCCATCGCGGCGCTTCTCTACAGGCCTCTGGCCGCGCCGAGCGGCGGTGGCGGCGCCTTCGGCGGATTCGGCGCCGGACTGATACAGAGCTCCGGCGCAGCTCCCGGAGCCCAGGCCGTTGCGGGGGCGCCCGGGTCGCAGGTGACCGTATGGGGCCTTCAGAATGGGCGCCCCGCGCCACGACGCGTCGTGATCGGACTTTCGGATGGCAAGAACGTCGAGATCACCAGTGGCGACCTGCGATCGGGAGATCAGGTCATCATTGCGCAGTACCGCGGCACGGCCAGGAGGAACGCGTCCCCGAATGGTGGAGGCGCGGGCGGACCCGGAGGACCGGGAGGCGCAGGAGCTTCGGCCGTGGGCAACGCTCCGGCCGGGGCGGGCTCCCCCCAAGCAGGCACTGTGCCCCGAACAAGGCAGGCCCAATAATGGAACAGAATGAAGAGGGGACAGTGGGAGGGGGGGCGGCTGTGGCAACTGAGTCGAAACGCGCGCGGGCGAAAGCGTCCCACGAAGCGCCTCTTATCGAGGTGAGGGACATTACCAAGGTCTATGGGGAAGGGGAATCGATGGTGCATGCCCTTCGGGGAGTGAGCCTCTCCATTTCCCATGGCGAGTTCGTGGCGATCATGGGACCATCGGGATCCGGCAAGTCCAC
>Ga0187881_10002543_pt1 | contig 16948 bp, 15 predicted proteins | sample June2016WEW_19_1_2_FD_133017 | JGI IMG/M metagenome (GOLD analysis project Ga0187881, IMG submission 133017) | Peatland microbial communities from SPRUCE experiment site at the Marcell Experimental Forest, Minnesota, USA - June2016WEW_19_100 | ecosystem: Environmental > Terrestrial > Soil >...
CGGTCTGGAGAAGGTGCCGGCCGCGGAAGGGGGTGTGACCCACGCGGCGGTCACGCTCCTCCTGCGTCCGGCAGGTGAGGGTGCAGGCAGCGACGCAGCAGGCGATTCCGCCGAGATCCTTTTCATCAAGCGTGCGGTGCAGGCCGGGGATCCATGGTCAGGGCATCTGGCATTTCCCGGCGGTCGGGCGGAGGAGTGGGACGCCACGCTGGTGGACCTCGCGATGCGCGAAGCCGCGGAAGAAGTGGGAATCGACGCGCGACAAGGCGGCAGACTGCTCGGCAGGTTGCCAACGGTCCGTCCCCTGAGCGTCCGCATTCCTTCGATCACCGTGACACCTTTCGTCGCTCTTGCACCACTGGGAGCGATTCCCCGCCCTCAGCCGGAAGAGGTCGAGGAAGCTTTCTGGATGCCCATTGGGGCGCTCAGAAGAAGCGGGCGCTCCGCTACTGTACGTTGGGAAGCCAGGGACGGTACGCGGGAATTGCCCGCCTTTCCATCTCCCAAAGGTCCGATCTGGGGCATCACCGAACGCATCCTCTCTCAATTCCTTGCACTGGCTGAATGATGGTCCAACAGACTTGATAGGCAACGTGGCGGGAGCTACCGTGGCGGCGTACGCGGCAGCGTTGGCAGCGGCCTTGCGCTCGCGGATCGAAGAGGGGAACAAATGACGTACCGCACGCTGGGAACATCAGGCATCGAGGTGTCAGCGGTCGGCCTGGGATGCATGTCCCTGGGAACTGAGAAGACCAAGGCAGAGCGCATCCTTCGCAGGGCCCTCGATCTGGGCGTAACGTTGTTCGACACTGCGGACCTGTACGATCACGGCGTCAATGAGGACCTGGTCGGAGGCGCGCTCCAAGGCGTCCGAGACAAGGTTGTGATCGCGACCAAGGTCGGAAACCGATGGCGTCCGGACGGCTCGGGATGGGACTGGGACCCTTCCGGTGAATACATCCTGAGAGAGGTCCACGAGAGTCTTCGCAGGCTCCATACGGACTACATCGATCTGTACCAGCTCCACGGTGGGACAGTCGACGATCCGACAGAGGAGACGGTACGGGCGTTCGAGCGGCTCCTGCAGGACGGTACTGTCCGCGCCTGGGGAATATCTTCAATCCGGCCGAATGTGGTCAGGCAGTACACAGCTATGGCCCGCAGCGGCACGATAAGGATCTCTTCGGAGATGGTCCAATACAGCGTCCTCGACCGCAGGCCGGAGGCGGAGATCCTGGACACAGCTGGAAGCGCGGGAATCGGCGTCCTGGTGCGCGGGGCGGTAGCCGGTGGCCTGCTCGCGGGAAAGCCCCCCGCGGCGTACCTGGACCTGGCGGCATCAGAAGTGCGGGCAGCCCAGGAGGCGCTTCGCGCGATTTGCGGGTCCGACATGGATCTGGCCCGCGTGGCCATTCGGTTCGCGTTGAGCCATCCCGCCGTGACCGCTGTAGTGGCGGGGGCCAGCAGCGTGACCCAGGTAGAGGCAAACGCCGCGGCGTCCGACTCTCCTCTCCTCGGGGAGGACGATCAGCGGGCACTGAGGGACGCGGTCCGCCAACTGCGCTACACGAGCCATCGATAGGGACCTGAGGGACAACCTGTCACGAGGCTTTCCCTTTGGAAATGTGAGCTAGCTTCTCGGAGCTTGCCATGAATCTTTGGGGGGCGTCCTACTTCTGAGCGGCGAGGAACGCTTCGATATCAGCCGGCTTGATGAAGCCCAGCGAGACCGCGATCTCACCGAAGTGACGCGCGTCGCCGGTTGTCTTTGCGCGCACGACCTCGTCCACCTGGGATTGATTCATCGCGCCCGTCCTGATCATGTAGTCGCCCATTCGCTCTGACATGGCATTCCTTTCTCTGGAGCACAGCTCGCTGGAGTATAGGCGGAGCCGGCGCTGGTCGCAAGGCGAAGGCTCTCCGCTGGACCCGCACCGACAAGCCGTCGGTCAAATAGCGGGCCCGGCGGGTGCCCTCCCGGCCTTCCCTCCGGGCGGGGCATGCCCTCCCCCCAAAAAAACTGCACCAGAGGGTGTTGACAAGGCCAGTTAACGGTGTTAAAGTAACGACGTTAAGAAGGCATAGCATAGCAATGACCAGAGCAGCCAACATCGACCTGCCAGCCAGGATCCTCGAAGAAGCCGAAAGAGTCGTGGTGGCCTCCGGCTACCAGGGGATCAACATGCGGCGGCTGGCAAGCAAGGTAGGCGTAAGCGCAACGGCAATCTACCACTACTTCCAGAGCAAGGAAGCCATGCTCTGGAAGCTGAGGATCAAAGTGACGGAGAAGCTCAACGACATGATCCGCGCAATCGATTCCAGCCTGCCGCCGCAGGAGTTCCTCAGAGAGCTTGGCCGTCGGTACCTGGCATTTGCCCGGGAAAACCCCAACCTGTACCGGCTCATGTTCGAAGCTCCTTTTGACCCGCAAGACAAGGCCGAGGGTCACCCGGTTCTGTACTTCACCTACCTTGCGGCCCGCGGCGCGCTGGAAAAGATGGCGCAGCAGGTGCCAGGCCTGGGTGATCCCCGGCATGAAGCCATGATGGGCTGGATGAGGCTGCACGGCTTCAGCTCTCTCATGATGTCGGGGGTGCTGCCGCAGGCAGAGGGCATGACCAGGGAGTCCCTGCAGGAGTTGTTCATGCTCCATTACATGCACGAGCCGCCGAGGTGAGCCGTAAGAAGAGCTGGCGGCGATCCCCTTTTTTACCAAGGAACTTAACACTGTTAATATAACGGTGTAACAAATAAGGAGGAGAATCATGAAGATCGTAGTCCTGAATGGAAGCCCCAAGGGTGATGTAAGCGTGACTCGCCAGTACGTCCTGTACCTGGAAAAAGCATTCCCCCAGCATCAGTTCGTCGTGCTGCATGTGGCGCAACAGTCCAGGAAACTGGAGAGGGACGCCGCGGCGTTCGATGCGGTCATCCGCGAGGTGCGCTCCGCAGACGGGGTGATCTGGGCGTTCCCGTTGTACATCCTGCTGGTCTGCTCGCAGTACAAGCGGTTCATCGAGCTCATCACGGAGCGCGGCGCTCAGTCCGCCTTCAGCGGCAAGCACGCCGTGACGCTTTCCACATCCATCAACTACTACGACTCCAACGCGCACGTGTACATGCGCTCGGTGTGCGAGGACCTGGGGATGAGGTTCGTCGGAATCCACTCCGCAAACATGCATGACCTGATGAAGCCGGAGGAAAGACGCCGCCTGCACCTCTTTGCGGAGGACTTCTTCACCTCCATCGAGCGCGGACTGGAGTTCCCGCGCCTTTCCGCGGTGCTGCCTTCAGCGCTCCCTGGGGAGCCTCCCCGCCCCTACCGGCCCGTCTCCCCTGTGCGCCCGGCGGACGCGCGCGGACGGAAGATCGTGATCCTGACGGACGCGCGGACGGACGCGGGGCCCGACGCTCGGCCTGAAGCGCGGCCTGGCCAGGAAAGCCTTCAGGCGATGACGGCTCGACTGGTATCTGCCTGGGGAGGCGATGCACGCGTGGTGAACCTCCACGACATCGACATCAAAGGCGGTTGCCAGGGATGCCTGCGCTGCGGCGCCGCCTACCAGTGCGCGTACACGGGGAAGGACGGCTTCATCGACTTCTACAACTCCGTTCTGGTGCCCGCCGACATCATCGTGTTTGCGGGGGCCATAGTAGCGCGGCAGCTTTCGTGGAAGTGGAAGGAGTTCTTCGACAGGAGCTTCTTCAACACTCACACGCCTTCCCTGGTGGGCAAGCAGTTCGCGTTTATGGTGGCGGGACCGCTCAGCCAGCTTCCCGAGCTTCGTCAGACCTATGAGGCCTGGACCGAGCTGCAGCAGTCGAACCTGGTCACGTTCGTGTCTGATGAGACGGCGCCGACTGTTCTGGACGCGGCGCTGGACCAGCTTGCGGAGCGGCTGGTCAGATTCGCAGAGGCGGCGTACATCCGGCCCCGCACTTTCCTGGGCGTGGCGGGCATGAAGATCTTCCGCGACGACATCTGGTCCAGCCTCAAGGTTGTCTTCCGCGCGGATCACAAGGCGTACAAACGGCTTGGCTTCTACGACTTCCCCCAGCGCAGGGTTGGACGCCGAACGCTGATGGGCCTGGCGTGGTTCATCACCGGGCTGCCCGGGATCAAGAGCAAGTTCCGTTCGATGATGAGGACGCAGATGATCGTCCCCATGCATCGCGCTGCGCTGGCTGCTACGCCAGGAGGCTCCAGTCGAAGATGATTCCGATCTGGCCGGCAGCCTGATTGCGCAGGGAGGAATACACATCCTGAGCATCGCGCGGGCAGCGCCTGCTTGTGGTCAGCGAAAGGACGTCCAGCCTCTTGTCCATGAGGAGCTCGAAAAACAGGCCGGCCATTTCCTTCCAGGTCCACGGATTGAACTGCGTTGCAACGACAGGGACATTGTTGCCATGCGCGCCGATGATGCTGATTGAATCGCTCACGACGTTCGGCCCGAGAAACTGCTGCGACGGCATGGTGTTGTCCCCCAGAAGCACCACCTTTCCCATCCGTCGGACCATCTGGGTGGCTGCGGAGAGGACCATGGGCAATCCTGTGACGTCAAAAACGACGTCCAGCATCCTCCCGGTGGTGAGGGCGCGGATTTCCGCGACGGCCTTGTCAGCCGGCATGGCAAGGCAGTGGCGGGCGCCGTTTCTCTTTGCAAAATCCAGGCGCTCTTCCCGAGGGTCAATGGCGATTATGGCTCGCGCTCCGCAAAGCCTGACGTACTGGATCACGAGCTGACCCAGGGCGCCCGCGCCGATGACCCCGACAAGGTCGCCAAGGTGGACCTTCGCCCGCCGCACCCCGATCTGGGCGACCATACCAAGAGGCTGCCAGGCAGCTTCTTCCCAGCTCACCTGCTCGGGCACCCTGACGAGGTTGTCAACGCTATCCAGGGAATACTGCGAGTGCGGCAGCATCGCCACAATCCTGTCACCTGGCTTGAACTGGCTCACGTCCTTTCCCGTCTTCGCCACGGTGCCAGCCATGGAATAGCCGGGCTTGAAGGGATACTGGACCCAGCCGCTCCAGTTGGTTCCCTTGTCAAACCGCCCTTCCAGGCATCGAAGCTCGGTCCCCGGACTCACCAGAGATGCCCTGGCCTCGATCAGCACCTCCCCGCCTGAGGGCTCCCCCACCTCCTCCTCTTTCACGGCGACCTCCAAGGCACGCGGGAAAACGATGTTCACCGATTTCATGGCTTTCATCCTTTCATTGAGCTGAAAAGCGACGACAACCCAATCATGCGTGAGCGAAGTTCGCGCTTACTTCAACTCGCACGGGCAGGGCGGCGAAGTCGAAGTGGCAGGGCGGAAAAAAAGGTTGAAACCCGCTGCTTTCCATGCCGTCATTCCGCCGTCCAACATGTAGATATTTTTGAATCCTTCCTTCAAAAGCTGGCGTACGGCGATTCCCGACATGCGATTGGTCAGACAATAGATCACGATCTTCGAGTCTTTGTCTTGAGGATAGTCTGCGAGCCGCGCCTCTGTATCCAGGTAACTGATCAGCGCGTCTGTCCCCGGGATCTCTCCCGCGTACGGCACATGCACGTTTACAAGGAAGAAATCCTTTGAAGCAAGCATCTCAGACAGCTCAGCCGCACTGATGCTGCGGTAGGTCCCTTCCTGAACGCTGACCGGCGTCCCGCGCTCTGCCACGGCTGAGACAGAGGCCATGAGAAGGAGCGCAGGAACGATTGCCGCAATGGCAGATTTCCTGCGGCTTATCAATCCGCCACCATCACATGAACGCCATGCCTCTCGAGATCGCTCAGGATCGTTTTGTCAATGGTGGAATCGGTGACCAGCGTTCCCACGTCCTCGATGCTCCCAACGAAGGAAGCTTTGATCTTCCCCAGTTTCGAGCTGTCCGCAACGATGATGAGTTGCGGAGCGAAGTGCACCAGCACGCGATCAAGGATGGCCTCAGGGAGGAACTCGTTGGTCAACCCTCGCTCGGGATGAATTCCCTGGATTCCGATGATCACCTTGTCAGCCCGGAGCTCTGAGAGCGCCTTCTCGACGATATGGCCGATGAATGACAACTCCGGTCTGCGCAAGGCTCCGCCCGTCATGACCAGATCGATGCCGGGATTATCGACCAGGATGTTGACGATGGGGAGAGAGTTCGTGATGACCGTCAAGTTCTTGCGTTCGGCCAGATTCTTTGCAACCTCGATCACGGTGGAGCCGGTCCCGAGAAAAATGACTTCTCCGTCGCGAACAAGCTCGGCGGCTTTCTTTCCGATCCGGCGTTTCTTATCCGCCTCCAGATACCCGCGCTGAGCAACTGAGAGCTCCGAGTTCGTTTCGTCCAGGCTGACGCCGCCGCGTATCCGCTTGAAACCGCTCTCCTTCAGGAGGGCCAACAGATCGCGCCGGATGGTTGCGTCGCTTGCGTTCAAATAGGGGCCCAAATCCTTCACCTCGGCCTTCCCATTGAGCAGCAGGTACTCCCTGATTTTCTCCCTTCTGAGCGCATTTGTTACCGACATCTAGTGTCCTTCCGGTATCCCCTATCCACAGAATCACTTATACAGAGTCTTTTGGCTAATTGTCAAGCATAAAATTGATTGAATGATCTAGAAAATGATTTTAATAGGTCAAATTGAATAAGTAAAATGACAAAATAGTCACCAAGATGATTGACAAACTCCCAAACTCCACATTATGATGTCCTCAATTCGCGCCACTTTTTCGCTTGAAGGAGTTGCTCGTCGTGACGGATGCGCCTGTTAGGGGCAGCGATTACTCCGCAAAAATCCAGATCGAGCATTTGAGCTTCAGCTACCCGGACGGCCGGCAGAAGAGCGTCAATGTAATCGAAGATTTGACCCTGTCCCTGTATGACCACGAGTTTCTGGCAATCGTCGGTGCTTCCGGATGCGGGAAAACGACACTCCTCAACGTCATTGCTGGGCTTCTTCCACCGCGAGGCGGAAGCTTGACGCTGGATGGCCAGGAAATTCAAGGACCCGGGCTGGACAGAACCATGGTGTTTCAGGATGACGCGGTCTTTCCCTGGTACACCGTTCACCGAAATGTCGAGTACGGGCTGAAAATCTCCAACGTCAAAAAGGAAGAAAGAGATCGACAGGTCGCGCACTACCTCGATCTGGTCGGTCTGTCCAGCTGCGCTGCTCTTTATCCCCGTCAGCTTTCCGGAGGCATGAGAAAGCGGGTGGATGTGGCGCGAGCCATCATCACAAAGCCGAAAGTTCTCCTGATGGACGAGCCCTTCGCCGCCCTGGACGTGATGACGAAAGAGAAGCTCCAGGAGCTGTTCTTGAAGATATGGAACGAAACACGAATGACGGTGGTGTTCGTGACCCATGACCTTGAGGAAGCGCTCTTCATGGCGGATCGCGTTGTCGTGATGGTGAGCCATCCGGGGAGAATCTCGAGAATTGTCAGCGTACCCTTTGACAGACCACGGACGAAAGACCTCAAGACCTCCGCGGAGTTTCAGGCCATGAGAAGGGAACTGGGGCATGTCCTGGACTCTGATCAGGAGCGCAACGCGTGAGGGACAAAAAAAACCTGAGTCTGGAAACCGGGAGGAATCGACTGTCGGATTTCCTCCCCAAGCTTATCGTTCCCTTTGCGCTCCTTGTCCTCTGGATCGTAGTCTCCGAGCTCCGTCTGGTGCGGGCCATTTTTGTGCCGCCACCGGAGAGCATGTGGAAATCCTTTGTCGGCATGTACGGGCTGCTGCCGAAAGCAATTCTCACCACCGTGGTGATGACTCTGAGCGGTTTCGGGATTGGTGTGGCTTTTGGCACCATTTCCGGACTGGCAATGGCTTACAACAAGACCCTGCGGGACTTTCTGGGTACGATCTTCGACTTCACCAGGCCTGTGCCGGTTTTCGCTCTCATTCCGCTCTTCATCCTCTGGTTCGGCATCGGGAGGGCCCCTCAGATCGCGTTGATTGCCCTGGGAACTTCAGTGGTGCTGGGCGTCACGACGCTGGAGGCAATCCGCAATGTTCCCACCATCTACATTCGGGCGGCCCTTACCCTCGGCGCGGGTCGGCAGAGGATTTACGTGACGGTGATCGTCCCCTACATCGTGCCCCACCTGATCGGCGCAATCCGTGTCGCGGCCGCGGCCTCCTGGGGACTTGACGTGGCGGCTGAGTTCATGGGCTCCCAGGCCGGATTGGGATACCTGATCATCATGCAGCAAACCTATCTGAGAACAGCCGGCATCGTCATGCTCGTGGCCATCTATAGCTGTCTGGCTGTCATGTTCGACGCTCTGATTGCGCGGTTGGAGGAAAAGATCACGCCGTGGACTGAGAGAAGGTCGAGCATCGGGGTCGTGGCTTCAATCGTAGGGAGCAGATAGAAGGAGGAGGTGAGGCAGGATTCCCGTACGCTTTTTTAGGTATCACGAAATCGTTTCATAGTGGAGGAGGTAAAGGATGACTCGGAAATCTCTGGTGTTGATCGTTGTGGTAATGGCCGCTGCGCTTCTTTTCGGTGCAAGCAGCGCGGCGGGCGCGGCGGGGAAACCGGTCGTTGTCCGCGTCGGGATGACGCCGTTTTTCGACTACCAGTTCTTCGCCGTTGCAAAGGAATATGGCTGGGATAAAGAGCTCGGGCTCGATCTGCAATTCCAATGGCTCACCCAGAGCGGCCCATCAATCCAGGCATTGGCGAACGGCTCGATAGACACGGTGAACACGTGCGTCGTCTGCAACTTTCCGTTCTACGAGTCGGTGCCCGAAATGCAAAACTTCCTGACGGTGAACCAGTTCAAAGGCTTCGTTGTACTGGGGCGTCAGGGAAAATCGAAGTCTTATAGCGAGCTGCTCGTAGAGACGGGTGATGCCGCCAAGGCCAGGCAGGCCACTATCGGGCAATTCAAGGGGAAAACATTCCCCATTTATCTCGCCAACTACCGGCCGCTTTTGACCGCCGTTCTGGAACAGGCCGGCATGGATTTCGGGGATGTAAAGACCATCAATTTCGCGGATGATGAAAAAGCCGCGCTGGCGGCCATTGGCGGGAATGGAGACTTTTATATTGGCGGTTTGCCGTCGGAGATCAACCTGCTGATGAACCACTCTGATCAGTTCAAGCTGATCGGTGGCGCGGAGATACTGGGCCCTGCGGGTCTCTGGTACAGCAACGTTGCGGCCACGGAAAAATGGCTGGCGGCCAACGAGGACGTCGCTCTGAAGATCATGGCGATGTCGTATCGCTACAACCGATACGTGCAGGAGAAGATCGATGCCATCATGCCGATTGTCGTGAAGGCGATGAACGATCACTCGGGCGTAGCGACCGACATCAACTCATTGAAGTTCATCTTCGACAAGTTCCTCGAGTTCCGCACGTATAAGCAGGACGCCGACACGACCTACAATCCCAGCTCTCCGCTGTTCTGGGAGAACTCCGCGAAGTACTATGTCGCAAAATCGACAGAGCTGCCCAAGGGAGCGGATTACGCCCTGAAAAACCCGCTGAACGCCTGGTACAAAAAGTTCATTGCAAAAAAGGACCTTCTTGCATGGGTTGACGCGCCCCTCAAATAGAGGCGAAGCATCGTGTTGTATGGGAGGCTGGGCCTGTTTTCCATGCCAGCCTCCCTTGCCCGGTCAGACGCGGTGATGGCATCACGGAGAAGATCATGACACAGTCCGAGTTCTTTACGTTGAAGGAAATCGCTACTCAAACGACCGCGTGGGCTGAAGCGATTGACAGGGTCATGGAGAATGCCCATGCCATCAGGGCATTGGACATCGCGTCGTATCGTCAGGTGCTGTGCGTCGGGTGCGGCAGCACGTACTATCTGGCGCTTTCCGCGGCGTCGCTGCTCCAATCACGTTTGGGCGTCATCGCGCGGGCGTTCCCCGCCTCGGAGTTGCTCCTCAACCCTCAGAGCGCGTACGTGGAGGGGAAAACCCTGCTCATCGCCATTTCGCGATCCGGTACCACCTCGGAAACGCTGCGCGTCGTGGCTGATTTCAAGGCGAACCGCTCCGGGACCGTCATGGTTCTCACGAATTACGGCAACTCGCCTCTCGCAGATCATGGGGACATCGTCCTGTCGATCGGGGACGGACAGGAAGTGAGCGTAGCGCAGACGCGCTCGTTTGCGTCCATGCACGTCGCCGCTGCCGCCGTGTCCGACATCCTTGGACCCAATGCGCTGCTCTCTGCATACAAAGACGCCCTGATCGGCTGCGGAAACAGGTTAATACATGATCATGATTACCTGGCGCGAACCATGGCCAAAGACAAGAAGATCAGCCAGGTCTTTTTCCTCGGCAGCGGCCCGCGCCATGGGTTGGCGAACGAGGTGAGCCTCAAGCTGAAGGAGATGAGCCAAACCGTTTCCGAACCATTCCATTTCCTCGAGTTCCGCCATGGGCCGATATCCATGGTGGACCCCCACACGCTCGTTGTGGGAATGATATCCACAGCGGGATATGATCGCGAGATGGCGGTCGTAGAGGATGTCCGGCGCTTGGGCGGGAAGACTCTCACCCTGGGCGAGGAAGGGACCGACATCGAGTGGAAGTCGGGGATTGCGGAGCACGTGCGCAACGTCCTTTACCTGCCGATTCTCCAGCTGTTCGCGTACCATCGCGCCACATTCCTGGGAAAAAACCCGGATAAGCCACGCAACCTGGCCGCGGTTGTCGAGCTGGACCTCAGGGATTGACGGATGAGCGGTTCGAAATTCGATGTCGTGGCGATCGGGGAAATCAACGTTGACTTGATTCTCTCTGGCAACGTGCAGCCTGTATTCGGGCAGACGGAGAAGCTGCTCCGGGAAGCGAACCTGTGCATCGGCAGCTCGGCGGCCATATTCGCCTGCGGGGCGGCGCGCCTGGGGCTGAAAACGGCGATCGTTGGAAAAGTCGGCAGGGATATATTCGGCCAATTCATGACGGATTCCCTGGCTGCGAAAGGAATAGATACCTCCGCTTTGGTCACCGATCAGGAAATCCGGACCGGCGTGAGCGTGATCCTGTCTGAAGGCCAGGACCGTGCTATCCTCACCTATCCGGGGACCATCTCAGCGCTTCGGTTTTCAGAAATAGACTTCGTAGTCGTCCATCGTGCGCGCCATCTCCATCTGAGCAGCTTTTTCCTGCTTGATTCTCTTCGTCCGGATATCCCTCGATTGTGCCGTGAGGCCCATGAGGCCGGGCTGACCGTTTCGCTGGACACCAACTATGACCCGGCGGAAAAGTGGAACGGCGGATTGCACGAGTCGCTGCGCTACGTTGACATTTTCCTGCCGAATGCCGCCGAAGTGAAAGCCGTTGCTGGTCAAGAGTTGGTGGAAAATGCGGTGGAGATCCTTGCCGAGAAGATACCCTTCGTGGCGGTCAAGCTCGGCGAACTGGGAGCCATGGCGAAAAAGCGTTCTGCATCGGCGATATTGCTCGGCTCGCAGAAGGTCGATGTTGTTGACACCGTCGGTGCAGGGGATTCCTTTGATGCCGGCTTTCTCTTCGGCTTCCTGCAGGGTTGGGAGCTGCGGGAAACTCTTGAGCTCGCAGTATGTTGTGGATCGCTCTCCACGAGGAAATCGGGCGGAACAGAGGCTCAACCCGACCTGAATGAGGCGATGCAATTCATCCGGGCGAACAGACCTGGACGGGCTTGAGCATGAGCAGGAGATTCACCATCGCCGCACAGCTTTCCAGCGTTCACTCGACTGAGGAGGATCTCGACCCGCGGAGGGTCGCCAGTTATATCGGCGCAATTCTGGATGAGATCTCCCTCGATATCCTTGTCCTTGGATGGGAGGAGCGGCCGGAGCTGTACAGAATGCTGACCGTGCCAAAGACACGCCCCTCCAAGGAGGTGTTTCTGTGGTATCCCCTGCTCTCGGATTATCCCGGCTTCGATCCTTCCCATCTTGTTATGACCAGCAATGCGATGAGAAGCAGGGGCTGGGGAGGATACGAGGGGACGGGGATCGCGGAGACGTTCAAGCAGGCTTGCCCCAACAATCCGCAAGCGGTTGCGACATCGCTCGCGTACCTCGACAAATGCATGGCCGCCTATGAGTTCGACGGGGTCTTCATCGACAAGATCCGCTTCCCCTCAATGGCGAATGGATTGCGTGACGTGTTCTCCTGCTTCTGTCCGTTCTGCGTGCAAAAGGCGGCACAGTCGGGTCTGGACCTGGAGCAGGTAAGGGATGTTCTTGAGAAACGGGCAGATCAGAATGCCGCAGCGTGCTCCCACGCGACATCGAAGATACCCAAGGGCGCAGAATGGTTGGAAGAGCTCATCGAAGGACAGCCCCTTCTGCAACAGTTCGTGCGATTCCGCGCAGATTCGATATACGATCTGGTCGCCGTGGTCTCGAAGCGCATGAAGAAGATCGGAAAGAAAACGTCCCTGGATGTATTCTCTCCCGTGTTGGCTCCACTTGTCGGCCAGGACTTCTCCGCCATGGCGCATTACACGGACTGGGTCAAGCCAATGATCTACAGGTTCGGTAGCGGTCCTTCAAGCCTGCGGACGGAAATCCCTTCCCTTGTTCGCGAGTTGGGCAGCTACCTCGGATGCGACGAGAAGTCGGCGATGAGCTGGGCTGCCGCCCGGGTGGAAGGCCTGGAGGGATGCACCGTCGAGCAGGTGGAAAAAGTCGCGCCCTTGAGCCTGATCCATGCAGAAACAGTGAGGGCGGTTCGTCTGTTCGCGGGCACGCCGCTGTACCTTGGCCTGGAGAGTGTCTCAATCCCCGGTCGAATGGAGGTGCGGCCACGGCACGTGGAGGAGATCCTGGAGATCGGGACTCAGGCAGGGGTCCAAGGATTCGTTCTCTCCTGGGACCTTCTTCACACGCCTATCGACAATGTCGGGCCTCTGAAAACGCTGCAGGGCGCACGATGATTGGGAAATATGCGCAATCGGCGAAGTCTCGGTCAATCATGGGTCCGACGGACTGTGCGTGCCCTTGCGACGAGGAATGGTTTATGGTTTCGACGACCGGTTGGCTGGAGTTAATATGAACGAACAAGCATTGCGAATAAGGAGTTTCATTCGCGCAAACCGAATGGCGGACGATGTCAAAGCGCTTGTGGCCCTGAGCCCCCGTCATGCTGGAACGGAGCGGGAGCATCAGGCTGCGGAATATATCGCCAAACAGTTCGCTGCCGCGGGAACAAATGTGCGTCAAGACCGCGTCGAAGGCATTGCGGCCTGGAAACTCAATGATTGCAGGGTCAAAGTAGTTGAGCCTGTGGAGCAAGAGCTGACTTGCATCGCCCTGCTTGGTTCCGGGTCAACTTCTCCAGATGGAGTGACGGCGGAATTGTGTTACGTCGGAGATGGCCGAGTCGCCGACTTTGAGGGTGTCGACATCTCGGGGAAAATCGTCATGCGCAATCCGCCCAGAGCACTCATGCTGGACAACACTTCGGATGAAACTGGTTCGCAAGGCCCAACAGAGATGTACATCGAGAAGAACGTTGCAGGCGTTATCGAACACTCGCGCCTGACGGGGCGGATCCTGCAGATGCCGTTATTGTCCGGACCTCAAGGTATGCCATTCCCTGCCCTGGCAGTCACCTACGAGGATGGTCAATTCCTGAAAGAACTCCTGCGCGAATGGTACGCGATTCCCCGGGGATTCAAACGCACGCGCGAGCGCCTGCCAGTGAAGCTGCGACTTTGGGTGGACGCGGAAACCAGACCGAGCTACGGGCTGAATGTAATGGGACGCATCGAAGGGTCTGGAGAATGGAAAGAGGTCGTCGCTTTGATCGCTCACCACGATAACGCTAACGGGCCGGGGGCCTGCGACAACGCGACTGCTGTGGCTGTCAATTTGGAAACTGCCAGGGTATTGAGCATGATGCCCAGACCGAAGCGAACAATCGAATTCATATCGGCAACGGGAGAAGAGTACGGTGAGATCGGCTCGGCCGCGTACGTAAACACGTATGTCTGTCCGGATCCTTCCCGGTACAAGGGCTGCATCAACCTTGACATCATTGGCAATGGCGATCACCTGTACTACATCGAAGAATCCATCTGTCTCGGCAAGTTGGTTCGAACCGACTCGAGACTAAACCATAAGATCTCAGCGGTTTGCGCAGATCTGGGCTATTGCATACGCTCTACTCCACTCGAATACGCTGGAGATGATGGCCCATTTATACTGGCAGGGGTTCCGACTTCGTATTTGGCAAAGCTTATCTCTTCCAGTTGGCCCTGGCTCCACACCTACATGGATGATTTCGAAGTAGTAGATGTTAACGGACTAACGGTGACCGCAGAGATAGTGGCCAACAGCATTTGGCAACTGGCGAACGACTAAATTGTACCTCGATTGCGTAACTTGGCAGCGGTGTTGAAAACCAGTCGCAATTCAATGGGTTTATCAAAGACACATCATTCACGTGCTTGGGGATGAGCTCCGAGACGCGGCCCCCCGGTGGTCAGCTAAGCGGGCGAAGCGGAAAGCCCGCAGCCGCCGAATCAGGCGCATGGCGCCCGGCTGCGATACGCGTCCTCTGCCGGCCGGAGCGACGGTTCGGCGAGGACTTGAAGCGGAGCACGCGACCCGCACGCCGCCGGTAACGGGCGGCGTACGGAACGACCGGGCGCTGCCGCACTCCCCTTCCGTTCGGGCGGGGCACGCCCAAACTCTTCGCGGGCCACCTCTGGCGCGCGTTGTCATTCGCGGGCAGGACGGCTATAGTCCCGCCCGTGAACATCCTGTCTCTGGACGGCGTGAGCAAGACCCTGGTGGATGCGCCCCTGTTCGAGCAGGTGACCCTGGGGATCGATGCCGGCGACAAGATAGGATTCATCGGACGGAATGGAGCGGGCAAATCCACCTTCCTGAAAATCCTCACCGGCGAGCTCCCCGCGGACGCTGGCAGCGTGTCGCGAAACCGCGCCCTGACAATGAGCATCCTGCCCCAGCGGCCGCTGTTCCATCCCGGCACCTCGCTGGAGGAGTATTGCTTCCAGGAGAACGCGGACCGGGCGGCCCTCAGCCCCGAGGAGCACACGGCAGTGGCGGATGTCTACCGGTCCCTGTGCCGCGAGCTCGCCCTGGATGACCCGTCCGCTCGCATGGAGACTCTCTCAGGAGGCATGGTCCGCAAGGCCTCCATTGCCAGGTGCCTTGCGCGCCGCGCCAATTTCCTCCTTCTGGACGAGCCCACCAACCACCTGGACCTGGACACCATCGAATGGCTGGAAGCGCGGCTGCGCGGCGTGTCTTTCGGATTCATCCTCGTCACGCATGACCGCTACTTCCTGGACGGCGTTTGCACGGCAATCATGGAAATCGATGACCGCACGGTGCGCAAGTACGCCGGAAACTACTCCGTGTATCTCGAGCGGAGGGCGGAGCGTGAGGAGGTGCGGCAGAAGGATGAGCAGCGCAGGGCCACCATCCTCAGGCGTGAGGCGGAGTGGCTGAAGCGCGGCCCGCGTGCCCGCACGGGGAAGGACAAGGGCCGCAGGCAGCGTATCCAGGACCTGCTGGATTCCCGCGTGCAGGCGGAGATGGCCATGCGGGAGTTCACCTCCACGCATCGCCGGCTGGGGAAGAAAGTCCTTGAGATGCATGCGGCGACAAAAAACTATGACGGCAGGCAGGTCCTCCTCCCCTTCACCTACAGCTTCAGGCGCGGAGAGAGGATCGGGGTCATCGGGCCCAACGGATCGGGAAAGACCACGTTTCTCAAGCTGGCGGCGGGAGAGGTGGAGCCGGACAGCGGCAGCGTGATCAAGGGGGGGACCACCGTGTTCGCGCACCTTCCCCAGGCAGGTGGTGAGGGTCGGCGGGAAATCACGGTGCTGGATTTCATGCGGGAGCTTGCAGAGCGGGTGCCGCAGGAGCACGGAGGCTCGCTGTCCGCGGAGCAGTTCCTTGAGCGCTTCCTCTTTCCCCGCGGCATGCATGCGGTCACGCTGGACCGGCTTTCAGGCGGAGAGCTGCGCAGGCTCACCCTCGTGCGGCTCCTTGCCACCGCCCCGAACTTCCTGATCCTGGACGAGCCGACCAACGACCTGGACCTGGATACCATCCGGCTCCTGGAGGATTACCTGGCGGAGTTCGCGGGGTGCATCCTGCTGGTCTCCCATGACAGGGCGCTGCTGGATCGGCTGACGGATTCGCTCTTGGTGTTCGATGGGGAGGGCGGCGCGCGCGGATTCGTCGGGACGTATGAGGAGTACCGGGAGGCGGCGGAGGCAGAGGCGGAAGAGCGCGCAGGCAGTCCCGCGGTGGAAGCGCACGAGTCGCAGCCTGAACCGCGGCGGCCTGCACGGACTCAGAAAGCAGGGCTGACCTTCAAGGAGCGCAAGGAGTACGAGGGGCTCCTGGCGGAGATCGAGGCCCTGGAAAACGAGCAGAAGGCGCTGGAGGAGGCATTCCAGCAGCAGTCGGGGAGGTCGGCAGATCCCGATGCGAGGGCAAAGAACGCCAGGCGATACCAGGAGGTCCTGCGCACGATCGATGAGCGGCTGGCAAGGTGGGAAGAGCTGGCCGGCCGCGCGGGGGATTGAGAGATTACATGACTTTGAGGTGCTATTTTGTTCACGTCGCCCACTTATCGCCCATATTGAACTGGTCAATGACGAAAACGCAGAAATGGCGCGGAATCTTGCGTTTTTTGCGTTTTCCCAATGTGCTGGACATCGGTCCCGGATTCCGGTCATTGACATGTGGCACCGGGTGGCGTACGATTTTAGAAAATATTGTTCGGCTTCGTATTGGTGGGGAAGCACATGAAAGTCAGGGCGCAATGGGCGCCGATCCGGAGCGTTCAAGATCCTCCGACAGGTTGATCTCTACCAGGGCCCAGGGTTCAATCCCTGAGCTTGGATTTCCCAAATAAATTAACGGAACAGCAAGAAATTCATAGCATAATTCATTACCAATAAAGGCATAAGGTTATTCTACGACGATGAAAAGTAGAGAATCTAATGGGTGAAGGTCGAAA
>Ga0187881_10002544_pt1 | contig 16943 bp, 14 predicted proteins | sample June2016WEW_19_1_2_FD_133017 | JGI IMG/M metagenome (GOLD analysis project Ga0187881, IMG submission 133017) | Peatland microbial communities from SPRUCE experiment site at the Marcell Experimental Forest, Minnesota, USA - June2016WEW_19_100 | ecosystem: Environmental > Terrestrial > Soil >...
ACTTTTTGACGTCGAGATCAACCCATTTTTCCGCGTGGGCAACATCGATCAACTCCCCTAGCTTCCACTCATGGAACTGTTTCGGCTTGCCGGTTTGCGGATGCTTTGGGCATGCCTGAGATTGGTTCGCTTGCCGCGGATTTGCCTGGCAGACCGCGAGCAACATGCCTTCTAATAGACTCCCCATTGTAATGGTCGCCGCCAGGTAGGCACGGCTCTTCACGCAACGATCTGCCTCTTCCCACCGCAGCGCGAGGACTCTGGCGATATTTGGGTCAAGACCCAGCTTGCCGAAATCAGGGGGTGGGAGCGGCTTTAGTTCTTCTTCGGCCGGCGGCTCCTCCCTTAGTCCGGCTTCCACGCGGCGGAGTTTAGGTTCAACCCCGTCAAGATATACCTCCAGGCCCTCGACCTGAAGGATTTCGTTTAGGTTGGCAAAAGCATGATCGACTTGTGCCTTGTTTCCGCCGTACTCTTTTGGCGACGCAAGGCGCAGCAGCACACGTTGGAGCTCTGGCCCCGTGCAATTCTGCAGGGAATGTAGCGTCCACCACTTTCGGGTCGTCCCATCGTGGACAAACCGGGGGACACCGGCGCGGGAAAAGAAGCGTGTTAAATCGCTCCCTGTACGATAGACAGGATACTTTCCCCCTTCTCCGCAAACCATTTCCGCGATCTGTTCCAGGGTGAACGGGTCTATATGTCACCTCCCGCTTTGATTCTCCCACAGTCCCCGCCCATGTTCACGCGCATCCTGGACCGCCTTCCTAAACCGTACGCACATTCGATTGGAATGCACGTAGGGATTCTACTCCGATCCGGAGCTGCCTGCAACCCCCCAATTATATACCCTGCAAAGGCTGACAAGGAAAATCTTGAGGCTGTTTTCCCGAATTAACCCGACCTAAATATTTTGTGTATTTTATGGGACGTTGCTCAAAAACATCAAAGTTATTTCCCTCGCTCCACTTTTCGAATCGCCATCGCAATCGCCGCTGCCCCCACCCCTAAATGGCGGGCAATCTCCGCCATGGATATCCGCTTACCTCGAAGGGGGCGTTCTTTCTGAATTGATTTGACGAATACGGATGAATTGTCTAAAGATAGATTATGCCGAGGCAGCCAAGACTCGATGCTCCCGGAACATTACACCATGTGATGGGGCGGGGGATTGGGGTACAAGAATATTCAGGAAGGATACGGATCGGAAGGATTTCCTTTCTCCACTTGGAGAGCGGTGGGGAAGATGGGATATCCGGGTGCGGAGGTGGCACGGTTTCTGGGAGTAACGATACCGGCGGTAATCTGTCCTGACCTACTCTTGACCTGACAGACAGTGTCAAATTAGCTACAGGTTAAAATCTCGGCTTCACCTACCTAATGCTCGGTCGAGGGAGGCTTTCGGGACTGATGATTACTGGTAGAAATGATGCACCCCGATTCAATATATAAAAAGTATATCGAAACATTTTCGGTGATCGGAAAAACAGAGGAGATATAGCAGAACACACAACCTTTTGCCCAAAACCCTGAACCGCTATATATTGGGGCACAAAAAAAGGACTATAATGACATTGTCTTTCAACATTAGCCAATTGTTGCCTATTTCTTCACTTCAGCCCCGCCTTGCGCAAGGCGTTAGAAAAATTATCTCTTGCCGATTGGTCCTTCGTTAGAGATCTCTTTTCCACGAAATCGATTGAGAACTTGGGATTTATCCTGAGAACTTCCGCAGCTTCAGCACGGGCTTCCTTCTCACGGCCCATCTTAACGTATGTAGCCGCCAATATCAGATGAGCCCACATATAATTGGGTACATGCTGAATTGTTTTCTTAAGTGCCAAAACCGCCTCCTCATACCGCCCCGTCATTAAGAGGGCGACGCCAAAGGTTTCATAGTACCAGATCGGACCGTGAGGGTTGAGTCGGATTGCTTTTTGGTATAACGGAATGGCTTCTTCCGACCTGCCTGCGTATTGTAGAATTTGGGCATATACGGCAAGGATTGTGGCCCCACTGGGGTTGAGGGCCACAGCCCGTTCCCCCTCAGCAATCGCCTTGTCATACTCCCTTTTTTGGAGATAGAAAACACTCAATACACTGTGGCCTTCGGCAAAAGTATCATCCAGGGCAAGGGCTTTTTGTATCATTGCTATGCCTTTCTCAATAGACTCCGCGGGGGACTTAGTAGGGCTAAGCCAAAAATCTTGCTGGTATACAGCAGCCATGAGGCGATAAGCCATTGGAACCTCTGGACACATAGCAATAACCTCTCCTGCGATCCGCCGGGCCAAGTTATTGTCCTCGCTAGTAAAACGATCCACGTAACCAATCCCTTCCATTATCTTCAAATAGCAGTCGAGACCTTGTTTCCCTCTGTAATGTTTCCCAACCCCCAAAGATAATTCCCCCTCCGTCAACTTCACTTGGGTGGCCACCAAGATCTTTAGGGTGATCTCATCCTGCAGGGCAAATATGTCTTTCAGATCACGATCGTAACGCTCTGCCCAAAGGTGAATCCCTATTAGAGCGTCGATCAATTGAGCGGTGATCCGAACCCGATCGCCCGACCTCTGAACACTCCCCTCCAGCACATACCGAACCCCCAGCTCTTCGCTTACCTGCTTGACCTTCACCGGCTTTCCCTTGTAAGTGGAGGTCGAATCTCGGGCGATCACAAATAGCCTGGGTACCTTGGAAAGGGCCATGATGATGGATTCGGTGATCGCATCACCCAGGAACTCCTGCTTTGGATCCTCACTCATGTTTACGAAGGGCAACACAGCAATAGAAGGAACGTCGGGCAAGGGGAAAGCCATCTTCTTCACGGAGGAGATATCCATCTTGGGATGAGAGGCGGGACGCAGGTAGAAACGCCAACCCCCTACAGCCGCAACGACCACAAACAGGATAATCCCCAAAGGGAAAACCATTCTCTGCCATTGTCTTGGTTTACCCTTTTTCTCGCCTATAACCTTCCCTGCTGCCTCAGGCTCCATCAGGACTCTATATACCCGCACTGGTTTTGTGATGTTCTTTACAGCCTGCTCCCCGAGATACTCATAGCCGAGAGACAATTTCTTTTCCACATGCTCATAAACCGTCCCGGAGATACAGATTCCTCCGGCCTCAGCCAAACTCTCCAACCGGGCAGCAATATTGACCCCATCCCCATATATCTGCTCTCCTTCTTCAATTACATCTCCAAGATTAATCCCGATCCGAAACTCCATACGGCGGGTTTCCGGCAAATCGGCATTCCGGTATTTAAGTTCATTCTGGACCTCCACCGCACACCGGACGGCGTCCACCACGCTGGCAAACTCCGCCAACATACTATCGCCCGCAGTCCCCACTATTCGGCCCTGGTGCTTCTGAACGAAACCAGCTATCGCCTCCAGGTAAGCATTCAGGGTGCGGATGGTTCCTTCCTCGTCCTCCCCCATCAGGCGACTGTACCCCTTCACATCCGCACTCAGGATGGCGGTGAGCTTACGCTTAAATTTTTCTGGGCTCATGAGATTATCTCCTTAAGGCTTTAAGGGGAAACGGAGGAACCAATTGTTTCAGGAAATCTCGGCTTTGGAGTGGGAGTGGGTTAAGAGCCTCCAAAGGGATAAGAAAATCCCCTGGAGCTTTCCTAGGAACCTTCCGGAAACTCTTTCTCATACTTCCCTCCAGAAGGTTAGGGGTTAAGGATAGGCTAAATGTAAATTTTAGCCAGTTTTTCCTTAAGGCGTAGAGAATCAACTGAATTTTAGCAGGGTAGAAAAGATTGTCAAGCAGGCTTTTTGCCTTGCCGGGGGGGGTCGAATTTCGGACTCAAGGTCGTGAGGAAAACCACAACATCTTGGGGGTGCCTTCTGGTCCTCAAAAGTGAAACAAACGTGCCAATCTCCGCAATTCGGCAAAATTTCTGAGATGAAAAGTATATCCAAACCTCCAGTTGAGTGGCGCGAGGGAATCTCACCCTCGCGCTCTCCCAAAACCGGACATGAACCTCTCGACTCATCCGGCTCCTATTGCCCAGCCTTAAACTGAGAGAGCTGCCAATGGGCTAAGAGGCAAGGCTGACAATGTGCTATGCGCTGTAGTCAGAGATGCGCTCCTCGCTCCCGCCCTCTCAATCTCTTATACTTCCGGGAGGCCCAGGCCTCCGGGGAGGACCTCTCCACCCTTCACTGAACGGTTGCATTTTGATCCCTTTTTCTGTTGACAAATACTGAAAAAGATTTTATCGTCACTGAAAATTCAAAGGTGGCTCAGCTTCATGACCGTCGATAATTGTGGATTTGGGAAAAAAGTCCGGACCCTTCGCAGCCAAAAAAATCTCACCCTCCAGGGGTTGGCGAAGCTGACCAAACGTTCGGTCAGCCTGCTCAGCCAGATTGAGACAGGAAAGGTCAGTCCTTCCTTCAGCACCATGCGGATCATCGCCGACGCGCTCAACATCTCCCTCAGCCAGTTAATCCTTGATGAGGAAGCCAGCGAGACCAGAGATTCTTGTCTTATGGAGGTCCGGGAGCGGAAGATCCTGACGACCCAGGGCGGGGTCCAGCACCAGCTCCTGTCGCGAAATCTTGCTCTTCCTTTTGAGTTTATCAGTTTCGAAATTCCGCCGGGGGCCTCAACGGGTGAAGAACTCTATACCCATGAAGGGCTTGAATGTGGACTCCTTCTCGAAGGAACAATCGAAATCCAGGTGAGCGACAAGGTCTACAGGATGAAACCGGGAGATACGATCACACTCAATTCTTCTATTCCCCATAAGCTTTCAAACTGCGGAAAGAAGACGGCTAAGGGCGTTTGGGTCAATTCCCTCCCGATGATTTTTTTGACCCGGTAAGGAGTCAAGAGAGATGATCCCGAAAACGATGAAAGCGTGTATGCTCACGGCGAATAACACGTTTGCGATGCGGGAATTGCCTGTTCCCCAGCCCGAGCCGGGAGAAGTTTTGTGCAGAATAAGAGCCGTCGCCATCTGTGGCACCGATCCTGAAATCATTAAGGGTAAGCATGTGTCGAAGGGGTGGCCCCCGCGATATCCGTTTGTCATGGGACACGAGTGGTCGGGAGAGGTGGTTCGAGTCGGGAAAGGCGTTGCCGAGTTCAAGGAGGGCGACAGGGTTGCGGGAGATGCCCATCGGGGGTGTGGTTCCTGCAGGAACTGCATGGAAGGGAACTATACCATCTGCCTCAACTACGGAAAGCCGGAGACGGGGCATCGGCACTACGGGTTCGTCTCCCCGGGAGCGAATTGCGAATACAACGCCTACTCGGTGAAGGCACTCAAAAAGATCCCCGACACCTTGAGCTTTGTCCATGCAAGCCTCGTGGATACCGCCGGCGTAGCTCTCCATGGGATCAAGCTGATCGGCATCACCCCGGCTGGCACGGTGGCAATTTATGGCCCCGGACCCGTAGGTCTTTGTGCCATGCAGATCGTCAAAGGGATGGGGGCTGAGACGGTGATCATGGTGGGCCGCCGCCACCGGCTCAAAGTCGCCGGAAAGATCGGGGCCGACGCGCTGATCGACTTCGAGAACGAGGATCCGCCGGCCAGGATCATGGAGATCACCCGCGGCCGGGGTGCGGATGAAGTGCTGGATTGCTCCGGCGCCGCGATGGCGCTCCAGCAGTGCGTGCATAGCGTCAAGAAGGGTGGAAAGATCGGGCTGCTTGGGTTCTACGAGGACAAGGAGGTTTCTTTTTCCTCATGGACGAAGGTGGTCCTCGACGAGATCTTGATCAAGGGGTCAAGAGCCAACCCGAATGTTTCAGAGGATGTCATTCGTTTCTTTCGGAAGGGAATCCTGAAAGGGGATCATGTGGTGACCCACTGGTTTCCGCTGGAGAAATATGAAGAAGCCCTTGAGACCTTTGTCCAGCGGAAGGATGGTGCGATCAAGGTGGTGGTGGAACCCTGACGGAACGTGCAGCGCCGCGCGACGGCCGCACAGATTTCCCATATGCGGCACGGCGAGTATCGCCTGGAGACGCGGAAGTTCCAGGTCCCGGAAGAGCGGATTATCCAAGTCAAACCCGGGGATGAGTTGCCGGTCCGCGGGGCCGCGGTCAAAGTGCTGGTCAACTACGATGACATCGCCCGCCGCACCGGCGTGCCCGTGGACCAGCCCCGCACCTGCGGCGAGGCGGCGGTGAGCCACCTCTTCGAGATCGATGCCGGGAACATCCTTTTTCTGGGCGACTCTCTCCACCACAATGGCTACAAGGCGATCGGCGACCTGGGCCCCCACGCACCGGGTGCCGCAGCGTGACTCCCGGCGCGTTCATTCGGGATAGAAAGGTTCAGCAATTGCAGGGAGGGTCCCCTACGGTCATTCTCGATCCCGGCCGTGAGTAGCCGGTTGACGCCTGTGAAGAGCTTGGCAGGAGACGTAAATGGACGACCGGATATTGATCGAAGCAAGAAAGATTACCAAGACCTTTCCGGGCGTGCGTGCCTTGGACAACGTAGATTTCGAACTCAGAGGCGGTGAGACCCATATCCTGCTGGGGGAGAATGGCGCCGGAAAATCGACGCTGATGAAGATTCTTTCTGGCGCATATGCACCAGATGCGGGCGAAGTCTACATTGATGGGCAAAAAGTCGAGGTCTACGATCCTCGCGTGGCGCAGCGCATGGGGGTGAGCATCATCTATCAGGAATTTAACCTGATTCCCTACATGAATGTGGCGCAAAACATCTTCTTGGGCCGCTTCCCGCTGAAGTACGGGTTGATCGATCACAAGACGATGCATGCGGATGCTGCCGCGTTGTTGAGCAGTCTGAATATGAACGTCGATACGCACACCCTGATTGTGGATTTGAGCACGGCCCAGCAACAGATGGTTGAAGTCGCCAAGGCGCTCTCCATCAAATCCAAGATCTTAATCATGGACGAACCAACGTCCTCCCTTTCCGAGCGGGAAACCGAACAACTCTTTGCGACCATACACCAACTGAACACAAAAGGGATTGGGATCATTTACATCTCTCACCGCCTGCAGGAAATCCAGGAAGTGGGGCATCGGGTCACTGTGCTGCGCGATGGCCAGTGGGTCGGGCAGAAGGCTATCAATGAAGTCACGGTGGATGATCTGGTGGGCATGATGGTGGGGCATTCGGTTGCCCAGATGTTCAAACGTGACCCTCAACCCCGAGGGGCCGAATGCCTCCGCGTCGAAAATCTCTGCAAAGGGAAACGCCTGCACAATATCAGTCTGCGTCTTCATAGCGGTGAGATTGTGGGCCTTGCCGGCCTGGTTGGTTCGGGTCGCACCGACCTGGCACGCGCCGTCTTTGGTGTCGACTCATACGACAGCGGGCGCATTTACCTCTTTGGAACGGCCGTCAGGGATTTGGGCGCATCCGACATGGTGGATCAGGGCATCAGTCTGATTCCGGAAGATCGAAAGAATCAAGGCCTGGCCTTGATTCTCCCCGTGGCGGAGAACATTGTCGTATCCAGTCTGGATCGCCTGTTCCCGAGACTGTTTGTGAGTAAGAACAAAGAGAATGCCATTGCCATGAACTATGTCGAACAGTTGCGCATTACCACACCCTCGACCTCACGGCTGGCGCAGTATCTTTCGGGGGGAAACCAGCAGAAAGTCGTTCTGGCAAAATGGCTGTGCACCAAGGCCAAGATATTCATCTTTGACGAGCCAACGCGCGGCATTGATGTGGGGGCCAAAGCCGAGATCCATAGCTTTATGAATGGATTGGTCAAGGAGGGCGCAGCCATCCTGATGATCTCTTCCGAGCTCCCCGAAGTCATCGGCATGAGCGATCGGATCTATGTCATGCGCGAGGGAAGGATTGTCGCGGAGATACCCCACACGGAAGCCACCCAAGAACGGATTATTGAGTTGGCGATGGGTGCAGATGAGGTTCGAAAGAATAGGATGCAGGCCGAAACAATGCGGAGCCAGCAATAGCGATGGAGCTGAAAACTTCCTCATTTCTGATCCGAGTGCCGTCTGCTGCGTGGGTGATTCTTCTAATGATGACCGTCTTCACCGCGATCAATGCCCGCTACCTCACGCTCGACAATATCGTCAATATTGTTCTGCAGAATGCGGTGCTCTTGATCTTGGCCTTGGGCGCCACCTTGGTGATTCTGAGCGAAGGGCTTGACCTGTCGTTGGGTTCGGTGCTGACTCTTTCGGGGGTGACCTGTGCCTATGTCATGGAGAGTCTGATGGATTCCGGTACCCCGAATGGGGTCGCCATGGGTGCAGGGGTGGGGGTCGGGCTGCTGACCGGCGCGCTCATGGGGACAATTACCGGCGGCCTGGTGTCACTGGGGAAGATGCCCCCCTTCATTGCCAGCCTGGGTATGATGGGTGTGGGTGGTGCCCTCTCCCTTGTGCTTGCCAAAAGTACGGCCATCTACATCCGCAACCCGCTCTTCTCGTTCTTTGGTGAACGCCTGGATAGATCGATTGATTTGCCGCTGATGCAGTATTTCTCCATGCCCGCATTCATTGCGATCGTCGTGTTTTCCGTCGTCTGGGTCATGCTTTATCACACTCCCTTTGGGCGCTATATCATTGCCATTGGGGGGAATGAATCCGGGGCACGCCTTTCGGGAATCAACACGGTCTATTGGAAGTGGATGGTCTATGTTGTGGCTGCGGTACTTGCTGCGATCAGCGGGGTCACATTGGCCGCACGTCTGGAAGCCGCAGATTCGATTGTAGGGGTGGGTTGGGAATTTGATGCCATTGCTGCCACGATCCTGGGGGGCACGAGCTTTGCGAAAGGGAAAGGCGGCATCGCAGGAACCGTCCTGGGCGTCTTGGTCATCGGGGTTGCGCGGAACGGACTGAACGTCATTGGAGTGCAATCACTCTGGCAGCCAGCGCTAACGGGAACCATCATCATTCTCGCGATCGTGTTTGAGATCATCCTCTCACGATGGAAGGAGGGCCGGAGATGGGCCCGGCAAAACTGACCGCACAGGGGGTTGCACCGGCTCGGGAAAGGCCCTGGATGGTGGGTGCGGCACGATTCATCGTCTTGATTGCCGTCTGCAGCCTCATGACCATTCTGACCCGAAGCGATGAATATGGTCTTGTGTTTCTCAACGTGAGCAACCTGTTGAATATAGTACGCAATGCGAGCATTCTGATCATCATCGGCATTGGGCAAACCATTACGCTGACCGCCAGGGATGTTGATCTGTCGGTCGGATCCGTCTTGTCGCTCACGAGTGTCGTGGCGGCGATTATGATGAATAAGTATGGGATCGTTTTCCCGGCGGCGATCTTTGCGGCTTTACTCATCGGAGCGATCTTGGGATTGGTGAATGGACTCCTGATCACGTATGTGGGCCTGCCGCCTTTCCTCGCAACCTATGGTACATTGTGGGTGCTGTTCGGGTTCTCCTATTTGATCCTTCAAGGTGCTGTCATCTATGGTTTCCCGGCAGGATTCCGCGTGATTGGAAATGGCAGTCTGCTGGGCATTCCCATGCCGATCATTGTGATGGCGGTTGCGTTCATCTGTGGTTATTTCGTGCTCAACCATACAACGTTAGGGCGTCGCTTCTTCGCCACCGGAGCGAACATCGAGACGGCCAAAATGTCCGGCATCAGAGTCGACCGGATCATTATTGCGGCCTACGTCATCAGCGGATTTCTGGCCGCATTGGCTGGCCTGGTTCTGATAGCGTATACCAATGGTTCCGAGGCAAGGATCGGTGACAGCTACTTGTTGCCCGTACTGGCTGTCGTGGTTATGGGTGGGACAAGTCTATCCGGTGGTCAGGGTAACCTGTTGGGCACGCTGGTAGCAGCCTTGATCATGGCCGTTATTCATAACGGCATGAATATCCTGGCCGTCCCTGCAATCTGGCAATCCCTTGTCGTGGGGCTCTTGATCATCGGGACTGTGCTTGCCGACCAATGGCTTCGGCAGCGCGCGTGAACCCTGGGGTCAGGAGAATACCCCGGCGGCGCCATGTGACGAAAGGAGGTGATCCCCAAGTATATTCAGTGTCTGGTGGAAAGGACGCTTAGATAACATTTGGCGGAAAGGACGCTTAGATAACCAAGGAGGAAAAGACAATGACGAAGAGACTTCTCACGATCGTGATGGTCGTGACGGTGGTTATGTGTGTGGCGGTTAGCGGGGCGTATTCTGCGTCTTCGACTGATACCAAGAGTCCCAAAGTCACCATGAAGGGCTCCAACCCCGATAAGCCGGTTAAGAACTTCAATCCCAACGTAAAACCTGCCAAGAAGTATAACATTGCGATTGTGGTAAAGTCTCAGGCCATCCCTGTGTGGGAGTCACACCTGATTGCGGCTGCAAAGGCTGGCCAGAAGCTGGGTGTAAATGTCATGCAGTATGCTCCCGCCAAGGCGGACAATGTTGAAGAGCAGAAGCGCATTCTCGAAGACCTGGTCACCAAGGGCGTCGATTGTGTTGTTCTGGCGCCTGCCAACTCCAAGGCTATTCAGGGGCCGGTCGCGTCTCTGGTGAAGAAAGGGATCCCGGTGGTCTTCGACAATACCCTCGGCGATGGCGACGATTACCTCTCCTTCGTTGGAGTGGATAGCTATGAAGCCGGGCAAGTGATCGCCAAGGCCGTTGGCGAGCAGATGAAGGGCAAGGGGAAGCTCTTGATCCTTGAAGGCGTACCCGGGCAGCAAACCTCTGACGACCGTGTCAAAGGCATCAAGGATTACATGGACAAGAAGTATCCTAACATCCAGTACAAGGCGATTTCCGGTCACTGGCAGTTCGATGAAGGCCGCAAGATTACGGAAGATACGCTCCAGAGCTGGCCGGATCTCACCGGTATTGTGAGTGTCGGCGGTAATATGGGCGAAGGCGCCGCAGAGGCAATAACCGCTGCCGGACGTGGGGGGAAGGTCGTGATTGGTAGCTTCGATGTGCAAGCGCCGACTGTGAAGGCACTCAAGGAGGGCAAATTGGCGTTCACCGTGTCTCAAAGTGTCTATGAACAAGCGTATTGGTCTGTTGCGGCCTGCGTGATGGCGTTGAATGGTCAGCAGGTTCCCCGCAAGATCCTCACCCCACTCAACGTGGTTCTTGCTGTGGATGCCGCTAAGTACGATGAATCTCCAGAGGTGTTGAAGAACCGATAAGGTAGCGTGAGTACCTTAGGCCAAACCCCATGGCGCGGCGTACCGCAGCACCCCAGCGGAGGTCCTCACCTGTGCCGGTTATCGCTGATGGAAGGAGGATGCCATGAAAGTAATTGACCCACAGAAGAATCCGATAACTCCGACGCCCGATCACACGGGTGTGACGTCTCAAGAGATTGCCGGGGCGATCTTGGGCGCCAAATCGTGTGATGTGAAATTGGGGTTCTATGAACCGGGTGGAAAAAGCATTCTCCATTCTCACCCACATTCAGAGCATGTGCTCTATATCTTGGAAGGGCAGTTAACTGTCTTTGACGAAGCCAAGAATAAGGCAACCGCACGCAAGGGAGAGGCGTTGTATGTCCCGGCCGGGGAGGTGCACATGGTGGAGAATCGGGGCAAAGTGCAAACCCGATATATTGCGGTTACAGCGCCACCTCCAGCGTAAACACTACGAACCGAAATCCGTGATTTCTGCCTCGACCCTGCCGTAGCCAGGAGCCATTGAAATGGCGAAGGCGGAGGGTATCCATGCCGAAGGTCCCTTCCCGGCAGACACCTTCTATCTGCGCGTCGGAAAGGGAAACTACAATGCAGTCGTCTCCATGTACCATGATCAGGGTCAGATAGCTACGAACCGGGTATCTTTTGGGATTTTGCTAAAGAATTCGTCCAGGTCCTGGGCCAGTTTTGCCGGCGGGAAACGGTCGTTCTTGGGATGGTATTCCTGTTCGAAGATGATTCCATTTAGACAGGGGTCCAGGATCTCAATGGCCGGCTTGTAGAACTGCTTAGTGAAAATATCCGCGTTCAGGTAGGTTTCATTTTCAACAAAAGCCGCCCCCCTCCTTAGTTTCCTTGCGATGATGATCTGGGGCGCTTTGAGAAGAACGAAATCCCCATCCTTCATGTGCTGGCGATAGTTCCTGAGGACATGAAAATTCTGGGTGGGCTTACCATCTTTCTCCAGGAGCAGCCGGTAAAAGGTGTAGTCGATTTCGAGGAGGGGAAAGTGCTCGAAGTATTCGGCTACGCTTTCAACCGGCAGGGTTTCTTCATTGAAGGTTTTATCCCCGACCTTGTGGCTCCTGCGGGTAATCCCTTTCTCAGATCCGCCTTCCGAATAAATCTGCCCGATCCACCCGGCGTACCGGTCACTTGCCGTCCCAATCAAAATGTTTTGAAAGAGCTCTCGAAATAGGAAACTCTTTGCCTTGCTTTCAAGGGTTTTAGCCATAAAGGGATTCTATAAAGTTAAGCAATTGGGATTGTCAATACAACGTTTGCAACAATGTCTCGGGGTCCACTCTATTTGATAATGAAGTACTCTTCAACAACATATCTAACGATCTTACTTACATCCAAAAATTTGTTCTCGTCCTCTAGCAGAGGCTGCGCGGCAGCTGTTTGCCGCCAGGCAAGATATTTTTTAACCCCCTCCAAGTCATCAAACCAGAGCTCGACAAAGCCATCGCCCTCATATTTCAAACCGGGCAGCTTTAGGAAATGATTTTGAGTATATTTTCTCAATCCGGGGATGATTTTTCCCGCTAGAGCCCCGTGTTTTCCTTTCCAATAACTCTTGAACTCTTCATCCGTCAGACCAGGTTTTTTAAAAAGCAAAGCCATCATTTTGATCATACTGCCTCCTTTCACAATGGAACCATGGCTCCCATGCTTTTCTTAAAGCCTTCTTCCCCTGCACCCTCCCGCCGGTCCAGTTATTAAAGAGGATATCCTCATGAAACAGTCCCGTGACTCCCTCAAGGTCATGCTCATTCCAGGCCCGGTTCCATTTTTCCAGGACCGCCCTGATTTCATCCTTCGATTGCATATTCCAGTCCCCCCTTCTCTTCATGCCCGGCCAAGAGAGTCCCTATGGCCGTTTCTTTGATGACGTTAAATTTCCTCGAAAATCGTCAAAAAGATATGACCCGCCTCTTATTCCCCGGCCGATTTGTTTAGGTGTAGAGCCAGGACCTCCACCATCTCCTCCAGGCTCCGGCTCTTATCGCGCGTCTCTGGCGTTTCATCCGCCAGAGCGGTCTGGCCGACAAAACGGTATACCTCCCCGGCCCCCTGGTAAATCCTGGGGGTCAGGGAAAGATCCTGAAAGGTCTTGGCGATCTCTTCCATCTCCCCCACCCACCTCCGGGCCTTGGGGGGCATGCTGGGAAGCGCATTTTTCATCCTGCCATAATGCTGCGCCTGACTCATCCGGAATTCCTCCACCAAATCCCGGTAAAGACCCATCTGCCAGGCCGCGACCAGAAGTTCTGTGGAAAGGGCGGTCAGCCCCTTGGTCAGAGCGGCATAAACCATCTTCAACCCTGAGGCCCGGCCGATCTCGGAGCCGATCACCCTCACCTCCAGGCCATAGCCCCTCAGTTGGGCAAATTGTTCCGCATCCGCCCCTGAAGCATAGAACCTCGTAGTCCCCTTCTGCTTCGGGGGAGGCCCGATAATCCCCGCATCCACAAACCGACTTCCAGCCTCCTCAATGATCTTCTCGACGGATCTGGCCGTGGCAGGCGAAACGGCGTTACAATCCACATAAACCACCTTTTCTCCGGTTTCTCTCAGAGCCTCAGAAACCAGCCGGGCGGCTTTTTCCGCTTCCGCGGGGACCAGAATGGAAAGAATCAGGTCCGCCCTTTGAACCAACTCCTCATAGCTCGCCACGGCCTCTATTTTGGCCCTCTGGGCCAGTGCCCGCGTTCGCTCGCTTCTTCCCTGAAGACAGGTCAGCACCGGCATTCCGTTGTCCGCTAAAACCCGGCCTACCACATGTCCCATGTCCCCTGGACTCAATAAACCAACCGCGCGCAAGGCCATACTCGCTCCTTTCTTGCCATTGGATTGCTTAAGGATTCAACTTATATTTTACCCATTTTATTTCTTTTAGCCAAGGTTGAAGAATTGTTGAATCCTCTCCCGAAAAAATCGCGGTAATATCCCCATGAAAAATCGAGGGCATAAGCCATGGATGAGGGATGACACCCGGCTGATTTTCCTTATAGTGAACTTTGGGTAACTCAAAACTGCTCGAAGCCGGCCCATTCGGGAGAAAAAGATGGTTGGAGAAAATCCCTCCTTCACTTGTTGCAGCCAAACTGCTGATTCATAACCGTATGGTCAAATGGAGCCGGCCCAGATCTCCAACTTGATCTCGACCGCCATATTTTTCTCCTTTGGTGGGACCAATACCTCGATGTATCTGGTACCCAGTTTCCTAACCAAGGAAAATGAAGATGAAGTTGGTTTTGGTAACGTAGCGGTAACGTAGAAAGAAAAAGGGGTTACGGAAAATTCGTAACCCCTTGAAAAGATTGGTAGCGGGGCTTGGATTTGAACCAAGGACCTTCGGGTTATGAGACCTACTCGGGGAAAAATATTAAAATTTAACAGCTAATAAGAAGAAATTAAAATGTATACAATATCCATAGCTTAATTGATATTTAGGACTAAATTCGTGTAATAAAAAAGAACGCCATTAGACCCCAATATGGACACCAAAGCCGGAACGATGGACACCAATATGGACACCTAATTTCCGATCCTCAAGGCTTTGGAAATTGGCCCTTCTGACGCTGTCCCAATGCTGCTCCGCAAAGCATTCAATCGTTCCCAAATATTTCCTTTCATCACTCCAAGTTTCCTTCGACGGCGCCTTCATCAGGAGCTTTTTCCCATGCCTTAAGTTTTTTTCAGCAAAGGCTGAAAATGACCCTCACGATGGAAATCGAGAAAGGTCCTTTGAGCAATTCGCCTTGATGATTATCTCTTGACATGCAAAGTGATCGTTTTATCATAGGGTGACTTGCCGAATCTTTGGGGAACGGATTTCATACCCTCAAACGACACTACGTGGGGACCAATGGACTTCAAATTCATCATTGCCGCTGACATTCACCTTGACAGCCCCATGCAAGGATTGTCGCGCTACGAGGGCGCGCCCATGGACGTACTCCGCGGCGCCACCCGCCAGGCCCTTGCGAACTTTGTCTCCCTCGCGATTGAGGAGAAGGTAGCCTTCGTTCTCCTATCAGGTGACCTCTACGATGGGGATTGGAGGGATTATCACACCGGGCTTTTCCTCATGCAGCAGCTGTCGCGCCTCCGAGAGGCGGGGGTAAAGGTCTTCGTCATTTATGGGAACCATGACGCCGAGAGCAGAATAACCAAGTCCCTCCATCTGCCTGAGAACGTGGGGGTTCTGTCCACGAAATCCCCGGAAACCGTCATATTAGAGGATTTCGGAGTCGCGATTCACGGCCAAGGGTTCGCTAAGAGAGACGTGATGGAGAACCTTGCCGATCAGTACCCGGACGCCAGCAAAGGCTTTTTTAACATCGGCATGCTCCACACCGCCCTCACCGGCGCCGAGGGACACGCGCCCTATGCGCCCTGCACCTTAGGCACGCTGCAATCGAAGGGATACGATGTTTGGGCTCTGGGGCATGTCCACGCCAGGAAGGTGCACTCCGAGGATCCTTTAATCCTATTCCCAGGAAATATCCAGGGCCGACACGCCCGGGAGACCGGGGCCAAGGGATGTACCCTGGTCTCCGTGGAAGACGGCCGGTTGGCCTCGTTCGAGCACAAAGATCTTCATGTCGTGCGGTGGGAGGTAATTCCCGTTGACGCCTCCGGTCAGTCCGCTGCTGTGGATGTGATTGACGCTGCCGTCGCCGCCGTGAAGTCTGAATCGGGCAAGGGAAGTGGAGAGGGACTCGCGGCAAGGCTTCTTGTCCAAGGCGCCTGCCGGGCCCATCGTGAGCTGGTGGCCGATTCTGAAAAGTGGATGGCCGAAATCCGGGCTGCCATTGCTGCCGCAACCGGCGAGAGGGCCTGGGTCGAGAAGGTACGGTTTATGACCGCTCCCGAGGCCGACCTTTCAATTTTAAGGTCAGGATCGGATCCCCTCTCCGATTTGGTCCGATACATCAACGGGCTCTCGGCCACGGAGGAAATCGGGGCTTTACTGTCCGAAGACCTCAGGACCCTGAAGGAGAAGCTCCCTCCGGAGTTATTCCAGGGTGAGGGTGCAACGACTCCCGATTCCCCGGAAATGTTGTCCGGCCTTGTGGAAGAAGTCAAGGGAATGCTCATTCAGCGGCTTCTTGCCTCGGGGGCTGGAAAATGAGGCTGATATCCCTGGACCTGATCGCTTTCGGGAACTTCACAGACCGAAAGCTCGCATTCCCGGGGGATAAAGGTCTCCACGTCATCTACGGTCCCAATGAGGCCGGAAAGAGTACCTGTATCAGGGCGCTTCGGGACCTTTTATACGGAATTCCGGAGAATACGGGCGATGATTTTCTTCATGAGGGGAAACGCCTTCGTGTTGGGGGTATGCTTCTGCGTTCGGATGGGGAAAGACTTTCCGTGGTCAGGAGAAAGGGCCGGAAGGATACCCTCCTCGGACCCGATGGTAAGCCAATTCCGGAGGATGTTCTGCGGTCCTTCCTGGGCGGGGTTGACAGGGAGACTTTTATCCGCGTATTCGGAATGAGCCGGGAGGAGCTCTTGTCCGGCGGCCGGGCCATCATGGAAGGGAAAGGCAGCATAGGCGAGAGCCTCTTCGCCGCCGGTCTCGGGGGAGCGGACCTCAAAGGTCTGCTTGCGGCCTTGGAATCCGAGGCCCAGGAGCTATTCAAACCAGGGGGGAGCCAACCGAAGCTGAACGCAGAGGCGAGGACCTACAAAGAGCTGAAAACCAAAATCCGCGATCTTTCCCTGCTCCCCAAGGACTGGGAGGAACTTGAGGGCGAGGTTTCCTCCCTCGAAAATCGTTCGAATCAGATCAAGGAACAAATTGC
>Ga0187881_10002569_pt1 | contig 16841 bp, 12 predicted proteins | sample June2016WEW_19_1_2_FD_133017 | JGI IMG/M metagenome (GOLD analysis project Ga0187881, IMG submission 133017) | Peatland microbial communities from SPRUCE experiment site at the Marcell Experimental Forest, Minnesota, USA - June2016WEW_19_100 | ecosystem: Environmental > Terrestrial > Soil >...
CATTGAGGCCACAATTCTCGGAAACGTGCAGAACCAGCTGCTTGCCATTCAAACGGTTCAGGAAACGCAAGGTAGCTGCCGGGACCAAATAAAATGACCGACCGAGGTTCGGCCGCCCGTGATGGAGAGGCGTATGTGCCAGCTTCGGGCGGTTCCCTAAAGCCGAAGGATCACCCAGTTCAGCCAGAAAGGAGAGGTGTCATGAAAGCTTCCGAAACCGCTATTGTCATGATTGAATTTCAGAATGAGTTTTGCAAGGAGGGTGGAAGGCTCTATGACGTGGTCAAGAGCGAACTGGCTCGGCAGAACACCCTCGCGAACGCGGTCAAGCTCCAACGCGAGGCGAGGGCGAAGGGATGCCTGATCGTTATGGTGCCGTTCGTCTTCGATGAGGAATACGCGGGCTTTTGGAAACCCGAAGGGATTGTCGGCAACGCGGCGTCGTCGGGCGCGTTCCGCCCGGGAGCCTGGGGAACTGAAATCATCGATGAATTGAAGCCCGCCGCAGGCGACGTAGCGGTCCATGGCAAGGCGACGCTGTGCGGATTCAATGGCACCAACCTGGAAATGATCCTACGGGGCGCCGGCATACGGAACTGCGTGTTGTCTGGCTTCCTCACCAACGTGTGTGTGGAGTCCACTGCACGCACCGCTTACGACAAAGGTTATCGCGTTATCATTGCCAAGGATGCGTGTGCTGCACTCTCCCAGGAACAGCAGGAATACCCCGAGAAGTGCATCTTTCCGCTGCTCGGCAGCGTGATGACTGTAAGTGAAGCGCTGGCAAATATGGAGGCGGAACCCTCGCGTGCCAAGCCAAAGGCCGCCTGAACGGAGGCTCATCGATGAGATTGACGGGATTGTTTTTGTTGGGGGGCGCCCTGCTGGGAGTTTGCCTGGAGGGAAACAACTTTGCCGCGGCTCGTCCCAGCGATTTTTACGCTTCCACCGGGCGCTCCGAGAACCCCGATCCGATCGTCGCCGCTCGGGAGGCGACTCGGATGGCGCTCGACCGCCTGGGGACCAAGGCAGTTAAGGGTGTGATCTTCTATGAGAACTACCTTGCTCACCCGTGTGAGAAGGAGATTGGGAAGAGGGTGGCTGAGACGGCCGGCAACGTTCCCAGCATCGGCGTACGCGCCATTCCCCACACGGACGCGGGCACGCTGTGGGAACATTCCCTGGCAGTATTAGCGATTGGGGGGGAAGATGCCCGCGTGAAGGTCTCAAGCCTTCCGCTTTCCGATGACCGCCTGGCTATGGGTAGGACGCTTGCGGGAACTCTCAAGTTCGTGCAGGATCTCAAGCTTGTCATGGTGCTGTCTGAACCGAACCTTTCCTTTGCTCCCGAGCGTGTTTCTGTCGAGGACTTCCTCCATGGTGTCCGCGAGACGCTCGGCCCCAAGGTGATGGTTTTCGGAGGCAACGGGCTACCCGACAACGCCGGGCACTGCGGTGAGTTCATCAATGGAGAGCATCTGGAAGGCTCAGTGGTGGTCATGGGGATTGGCGGTCCGGTGCGCTTCATTGGAACGAATGCAAACGAGTTCGCTGCCTCTAAGGAGACAGTCACGGTCACCAGGGCGCGCGGCAAGTGGGTAATGGAATTCGATGGGAAACCCGCTTCCAGCGTCTACCGGGAGTTGAGCGCCAAAAGACCCGGCGAACCCATCACGTACGATGAGGTGGACCCCATCGGCGTCGACCTCGGCGAGGGCCAGATCTACCTGCGCATGGTACTCTTCGAAAAGAAGACCGACTACAAACCGGAGGAGGCCAAGCAGCAAGGGTACATTAAGGAATCTCAGGATCTGCCTATCGGCTCACTGCGTTTCGTTGCCGAAGTGCCCGTGGGAACAAGAGCCCACATCATGTTGTACCAGAAGAGCGCGAAGTGCATCCTGGACAGCGCCACCGCGGCGTTCGAGCGTTCGCTCAGTTTGCTGAAGCCAGGCGAAAAGCCTTTAATGGCTCTAACCAGTTCCTGCTGCGCGCGTAGAAGCCGCCTGCGTCAACTCGATCCGAAAGCCGACGAAGTTCGCCAAGGCATTCATCCCGCCATGAAATCCGGGATCTTCCCTCTGTTCGGCCTGGATGCCTTCGGCGAACTGGGCCCGATTAATAGACCCTATAAGGGCCTGCCATACCAGTATCAGCAGCATACGTTTGTGTCCGGCGTCTTGGTAGTAACCGGCGGCTCTTGAATTGCCCCTGGTTGAGACGCTGAACCGACAATCTGAATGGACAGCAATTCGTTTGCTGGGGAGGATTGAGATTGTTGCGACGGATAAGTGTTGCGATCGACAAGCTGGGAGTTTCCGCGAATGAATGCGCAGGGCGGGGTGGCCATGGTGGCGAGTCACAGGATTACGCCCATAGGGCGTCCAGTCTGCGGGCTTCGTTCAAACCCCTTCATAAGGGAGACCAGCAATGAAACATAATCGCCGAGAGTTTCTGGAACTGAGTCCGAGATTAGGAACGGGAGCTCTGCGCTCAGGTGTTTTGCAACCTGTGCTGCATGCCTCGCCCGGCGGGCCAGAGGCCGCAACCACGCCTGATGCCGTGTGCCCGAAATTGGCCCCTCCTTCAAGAACCCTTTTGGCTCTGCGCATTCGAGACCTGGATACCCTGAGTTACGATGAACCTTTCCAGAACCAACCGGGTGAACGTTTACCCCTCACATGCCTCCAGGGTCTGGTCAACCAAGAGAAGCCGCGTACCTTTCTTGTGTGCGATCGCTTTGATGAGGTCTGGCTCGATTGGTTGAGGGAGCGCGGTGACGTGAAGGAAGTCCGTTGGACGGGGACAGAACAGCTCTATGAGCAATTCCTGCCGCTTGTGAAGGGACTTATCGTCACTGACCCGAATTTGCCCGCTAGCAGCACCCCCAGTTGCCAGGCCGCCACCTCCTTTCATCCCGTCTCCGCGAACGGGAACTGAAACGTACCCGCCTCCAGCCGCTTGTACCAAATCGCCCACCCGTCCCGCTCCCAATACAGTATCTTCACTCGGTCACTCCGCCAGTTACAGAACACCAGCAGGTGGCCCGAGAACGGATTACACTGGATCAGGTGTTCGGCCATCATCGACAGCCCATCGAACGAGCGGCGCATGTCGCACGGGATCGTGCACAAGTACACCCTGATCGCCTCCGGAAAGCTCAGCACGGCTGGAGCTCCAGGGCCGCCAAGACCGCTCGTAAGGGCTCCTCATCCACACCCTGGCGGATGCGCAGCCGTCGCCCGTCGCCCAGCACCAACTCGATCCAGGCGTCCATCGCTCCGGCCTCGTCACTGACCAGGGCAAAACTCGCCTGGTTCCCGTTGACGCTTGGCCTCCGCAGCCCCCGTTCCTGCCGACCGGCCCTGAGCTTGCGCTGCCACCAATAGAACTGACTCTCCCTCAGCCGGTGCTGTCGGCAGAACTCTCGAACCGACACGCCACTCCGCACCGCGTCCCGAATGGTCCTCTGCCAGTAACGTGCCTTGTCGGCCTCGCGCTCCCGACGCCTCCTCCCACACCTCCGGCCTCAATCCGTACGAACACCTCGTGGGCGTATGCGCACATGTAGTGCTCATCCGTGGGGAAGTATCAGCCTTGAGCTTCAATCGGGAAAGATGGGTTCACCGGACGGTTACTGAAATCCGGCAGTACGGTCGTATACGGCTTGTGTACTTAAATCCGTGGGATTACCTTACCGGTGCTGAGAATCCGCAAGGGCTTCAGGAGAAGAAATCGTGGCCTCAACGGCGTCTTGCACTTTTTCTTGCTGCTTGAACAGATAGAAGTTTTCGTAGGCTTTTTTCGACATTTCATCTAACCCTAGGTGATGATAGACGCCCCCGAGGCTGTAGAACGCGGCGGCGAGGCGAGGGTTGAGCTTAACGGCAGTTTCCAATTCGGTTTTGGCTTCGCTGAAACGTTCCTGCCGCAAGTACAGGTTCCCAAGATTAAAATGGGTAAGGGCATAGTCAGGATCCAACTTCTCGGCAAGTCGGATTTCACCCAAGGCAGTCGAGTACTCCCCTAGCCGGCTCAATAGAACGCCATAGTGAAGGTGGTAGAAAGGATTCTCGGGACTGAGCTCAATGGCCCGTTCAAAGTATGCTTTCGCTTCGGGCAGCGCAAATTTCACGACCTTCACAACTCCCAGCATGAATTGCGCCTTACTGTATTTGGGGTCCAGTTGGACGGCTAGCGTGAAGTGTCGTGCCGCACGGTCATAGTATTTGTCATCACTGTTGTAGTATCCCAGCGTGAAGTAGCTCATCCCGATGAAGTAAAGCGGAACCGGAGAACGAGGTTCGAGCTGCTGCGTCTGCAGAAACGAGTGGATCGCAGAGACCTGGTCTCCCATTCTTTGATAAAGCTCACCCTCCAGAAGAAAGCATTGAGCGTCCTTGGGATCCTTTTGAATTGCAAGCTTGACCGTCGCTAAGGCCTCCGGATATTTGCGCTCCAGGGTTAGCATTCGGGCCTTGAGGTCTAAGAATTCGCGGCTCTGCTGCAGTTCCTGATCCCGAATTTGGCTCAAAGCTGCCTCCGCACACGCCGCGTCCGCTCGGTCTAAGCACTGACGGGCACGTACGAACGCCGGATTACCCGCACTATGGATCCCGGGTAAGGGGGTTCTCACGGTTGTGTGCATAACATTTCCGGATTCCGTGCCAGATGTTCCTTCTTGGCCTACGGAAGGAGCGGGCGTGCTCCGGGTGGGCTCGGCAGCCTTCGCGCCCGGCTGCTGATTTGCTTCCGCCAACTCTACTTCTTCAAGTGTTGCCTGGTCATGCCTGGACTTTTGCATGCTCAGCCTCTGGGCCAGCTCGGCTTCACTTTTTCCCTCCTCCACACGTCCCAGTTTAGTCAGCAGAGTGGCCAGTTGAGCATGCAAGGACTGCTCATTTGGAAAGCGCTTGATGGCTGCCTTCAATACGCGCAAAGCCGCGTCCGGCCTGTTTTCTTCGACCAGTGTCGCACCCAACTCTCGATATGCAAGAGACGAATTGGGGTCATGAGCTATAGCCTGCTCCAAGACAGGGAGGGCTTCCTTACTTCTCCCTAACTTACGAAGGCAAGCTCCGAGGTAGAGATAGGACTCGGGGAAATCAGGATCGAGCGCAATTTCCTTGCGGAAGAGTTCGACTGCCACGGCATCGCGCCCGCCCGTGAACTCGATATAGCCCAGTTTGAAGTGGACAAGCGGCAGGTCCGGGTTCAGCTTCGAAGCTTCCCGATACTCATGTTCGGCCTCGTCTGTCTTGTGCTTGGCCAGATAAGCGTCCCCTAAGGCCAGGTGTAGGTAGGGGGAGTCAGGAAACCGCTGGTCGAGCATCTGAAAATCCTTCAACCCGTCTTCCTTTTCCCCAAGGGCACGATCCTGTTCAATCAGAGCATAAAGGACGTATGGGTCTTCGTAACCTAACTCGAATGCCTTCGCCAGAGCCTGCCTTGCGGCCTTGTGATCCCCCAGGGTCCGATAGGTCATACCCGTGTAGAACTCCGTCTTCGGCCCCTTGGGAAGTTGCTTCAAAACTTTCAAAGCTTCTTCTGCCCGGCCGACCGCCAGAAGAGCAACGCTTAGATTGAGTCGGAGTTCGGTACTTGTTGGTGCTGCTTGTAAGCCGCGGTGGATCCACCGGAGAGCTGCATCAAAATCGTGGTGCTGCAGCAAAAGAACCGAGAGAACGTTGTAGAGACCGGGATCGGCAGGGCAGAGGGTAATCGCCTGCTCGAGAGCAGCCCGCCGCTCTTCGTAAGGATTCTTCAGGTCATTGCCCCGCTGGATCCGTGTTTTCACTCCGGGCTGATCGTGACAGGTTGCTTGTTGAGCAGCTCTAGCGGCTTGAGTCCTGAACAGGCAAAAAACTACAAGAAGCCGTAGACCGATCCGCCATCTACGAACCGTACTGGTACGCTTTTTAGCACACACTCGAACGTTTCACATCCGATCTGACTTCCGCGAAGCAGCGTAAATATACATCCACCCGGCAACTCCGTCCTCACACTACATATCCGAGGTGCTTTGAGCCTTCGGTAACCAGATGTTTCCAAATCACCCAGAATCAGTAGCGCCGCCTCCTGGCACTCTTGCCAGTGTCGCTCCCTCGCGTCGGCCAGACTGAAGGGGCCGGGCTCGATCACATTCGACCCTACTCCATGCAAGCAACTCTACCACGCTGCTCTCATGAGCGAAAAACTTGTTGCCCGGGGTCACGTTCCTCGCTCACGTGGCCTGACACAAGATACGCAACCCCCCTTCCGCTGCGCTTTACGCGCATGCTTGCCCGCCAGCAGGAATTAACCTTCTCAGACCATTCTTACATTAGAATTCGTAGCGCAATGCGAACTCAATGATTCTCGGATCTGCCGCGCCAATCAACTGCCCGAAGCTGCCGTCTCCGTAAGTAGTGTCCACCGCGTTGAAGTTCGTGTGGTTGAAAATGTTGAATAGCTCTGCCCGAAACTCGATCTTCTGACGTTCCGTGATCCGAAAATCCTTGTAAAACGCCATGTCAAAGTTTACAAGGCCCGGACCTCTGATGCTCCCCGGCGCCGCATTCCCAAAGTAACCTGGCGCGGGCGCTTCAAAGGCGGCAGTGTTAAACCACTGGTTAACGGTCTTGGGACCCTGGATTGTGACGCCCGTAACTCGGTTCGGACGAATCGCCAGACCCTGGTTGGAAATAGATAAGCCAGGGTCGAGCGAAAACCCATCATAGATGGTAGTGATATCCGAGTATTTCCACCCGCCCAGAGCGAGCCCCTTCAATCCTTTGGCATTCCGCAACCACGGAAGATTCCAGATAATACTTACGTTGAGCGTTTGTGGAACGTTGATGTTAGAAGTTCCGTAGTCGTTACCAGGATGATAATAATCCTGCCCCTGGCTCCCTGAGAGCCCGGTGAAAAACAATTGTCCCCTTGCCTGGGATAGAGCATGCTGCCACGTGTAGACAGCAGAGAGGAACAAGTTATGACCAACAGGGTGTCTCACTTCGACCTCAAGTGCATTCCAGTAAAGGTTGAGCTCGCTGAGAATCGTACGAATCCCTGCATATCCCAGGTAAGGAGAGAAGACGTAGGGGAATATGTTGCCGGGATTAATGATCGGGTTGTAGTCAAAGGGAGGATCAGGGAGGGGTTGATTCATATCAAACTGCCCTTGCAGGTGACGCCCAATGTTGCCGGCGCCGGCCAACGAGACCAACCAGTTGCCCGGGAACTCATGTTGGAGAGTCAAACTGTAAGTTTGAATCTGAGCCGACTGGTTGTCTAAGCCGGTATTCACCATCGTCTGTGCGCCCGGGGGAGCAACTGAACCTCCAGCGACGGCGTTAGGGAATGGTGGCCCGATCAATGTAAGCGTGCTAACACGAGGGTAATTATGTGAACACTGGTAGCTACAATCGCTTTCTGTAAAAACCCGCGTATAGTTTATACCGTATCCCCCGCGCAACGAAGTCTTGCCGTCCCCTAAAAGGTCATATGCGAACCCCACGCTGGGAGCCCAATAGTACTGGTGGGCTGTCGTAAGGTTCAATGGGGTACCATTTACTCCGTTGAGGATTATTCCATTAAGCGGATCATAGTTGGGCGTAGGGGTAATTGTACCATCATCATTCACAAGAGGGGCACGAGCGGGATTATAGCGGGCGGGGTCGAAAGCGCTTATATAATCCCGCTGCGCATGGGGTACCGGTTCGAAAAGGAACCGTAGTCCCGCAGTTAGTGTTAAGCGGCGCGTTACTTTCAAGCGATCCTGAATGTAGGGAGACGCTATCGGATACTGTGCATAGGGCCGCGGGCTAGAAGTGGCCTGGTCGAGGCGTGTGGCATCTCCGAGCAGGAAATCCGCAATGGGGTCCCCAGAGAAGTTCCCGCTGAAAGTCCATAATCCATTACTTTCGGCGAAGGCGGTCTGTCTTTTTGTGCCGAACAGGATGCTCCCGCCGCCTTGGAGGTAATGGTTCCCGCGTAGCCAACTCCAATCATCCGTAAGCGTATCCTCCAGATCACTTGCATGGGTCATAGGAACGTACCGAGACGCACCAATCCATGTCCAGCCGCCCGCAAAATTTACTTGGGGAAGACGGTCCGACCCTTCACCGCTGAATGGGAGAATCTCATTAAAATCCGGAACTTGATCTCGCCGCCATGTGCCGTGCACAGGGAAGTAGTCAATGTACTGGCTGGTCGCCACGCTCACTGTGTTCACCATGGACGGGCTGAGCATAGCCGTAAGTTGAATCTGTGCAAGTTTACTGTTCGTGATGTCATCCATACGGATATTGTAGAGCGGGTTGTTGAGCCAGCCCAAGTTAGGGAAGCCCAGTGCTTGGTGCTCATTAAAGAACTCTGCCATTAGCCGGAGCCTGGGGCTAAAAACATGCTCAACCTTGATCATGTCGTCCCTTTGCCGATTAATCTGTGGATTCAGGTTGAGGTAGTTTAGAAACCCACCTCCAGGATTATTCGGTGGCGGCGCACTAGCGTTCAACAACGCCACGGAGCCCGGCACGATCATGCTGGGAGTTATTTGATAAACCCCTGTTGAGATCTCAGGAAAAGGCTGGCCCGTCTGAGGATTGGTGATCGGATAATCGAAGATACCCCGGCGCATCTCGTCCGTTGGCACAGCTCCTCGTAGTACTGACGCCATATTCTGGTAGCGCCAGTCTTGGCTCCAAAAGAAGAAGGTCTTTTCTCTGTTGGAGTTGTAATAGCGTGGGATATATATGGGCCCGCCAAGATAATATCCAAAGATGTTCTGTTTGAGAGGAGATACGGAAGGCGCGAAGAAGTTCCGCGCGTCGAGCGCATCATTGCGCAAAAACTCATATGCCCCTCCGTGAAATGTACTGGTGCCGCTCTTCGTCTGCGCCATAATCACATTTGCGCCGAACAGGCTATATTGCACGCTGTAGTTGTTTTGAAGCACCCGCACTTCTTGAATTGTATCGGGAGGGGAGGTGATTGAAGCGTTTATCATGGCTCCCGCGTCGGTATTCCAGATGCCGTCTATCATGTACAAGGTTCCGCTCAGGCTCATGCCGTTTATGCTCAGAGGGTTGCCTGTCTGATCTGCTCCTCCACCCAAAGCTACACCAGACAAGGTGTTGGTGACCCCGGGCATCAGGGATCCGAGAGCTGCGAAGTTTCGACCGTTCATGGGCAGCGTGGCCGCTTGGGTTCCTGAAACCGTGTTGGAAACCTCAGGCGTGCTTGTTTCCACGCGGGCCGCGCTTGCGGAAATCTGGACCGTGGTTGTGACTTGGCCGGGAGTCAGGATAGGATTGACGCTCACCACCGAGGTGGGGTCGACTGTGACATTTGTCTGAACATACTTCTCGAATCCTTGCTTGCTAACGGTGACCGTATATTGGCCAACAGGCAGGCCTGAAACCGCGTACGCCCCGTCCGCGTTCGAGGACGTGGTTCTCGTTTCCGACGTCGCGGGATTGAAAATGGTAACGGCGGCCCCGGGTACAACCGCCCCGCTAGCGTCGGTTACCGTTCCGGTGATCGTCCCCGTTGTGGACAATTGAGCAAGGGAAGCCGACGTTAAGAATAAGGTCCCGAACAAAGCAATCAAAAGATGGCGCCAACCCCCAAGTGCACACTGGTGTACCCTTTCGCGACTCCTGAATTGTTGACTGGCGTCTCTGGCTGCGCCGCGGCTTCTGCCGTGAACTCGATAACATGTTGAGGTGAGGGTAGATTTGATTGACAATCTGATATCCATTGGTTCCTCCGTACGTCTCGGTCTGCACTCATTCCCCGTCGCTTCATGCGATCCCCTGTCGCTGGAGCAATCCGGGAGTTTAGTATATGTGCGGAGTCTGGCAAAAGTATTCCCCATTGTCAAGGACTTTCTGAAACTTATTTTCTGCCTCTGAACGGACGCATGTTCAAGAGAGTGCTGCAATCCGCAGCGCCGGCGTAGCGACCGCGAGCGTTGAGCCGCACGATCCCAGAGGCGCGTTTGATCAGCTTTTGGGGGTAAACAAGCAGCGCCGCGTTGCAGGAAGGACAAAGCCAGCAGGGGCAATCAAACGCCGAGACCCAAAACGAGCATCCCAACGATCAGCAGGCCAATCCCAGCAAACAGCAACCGCAAGGGTCGCCCGCGAACACCGTCCCATTCGTGAGTGAGGAGGCCGCAAACAAAGGTTGTCGCAATCAGGATGGCGTTCCAGAGCGACCACCCCAGCGACGGGCCTAGACGGCCCAAGTAGTTTGCCCCCCATCCGTAGAGAACAACCGACCCCGTCCATAGAATTCCCATTACCCAGGCATCGATCCAGTCAATAGCCGTCGCCTGAAACACAAGCCGTGGCCACGATTTGTTCTTTTGCAACAAATGAAGGCAATAGCCAACGTTGAGGATTCCCCCCGCAGGAATCACTACCAGCCAGATGGCATTGACCGCGTTCTCCCTCGTGGCGCCCAGGGATTCGGCTGCTTTTATGATGTCCGCTCCAAAAGCATAGCCGAAGTTAAGGGCAGCAGACAGAATCCCAGAGAGGATGCAGATGGTGAGGGCAACTGCAAACGAGCGCTTGGGTCCGATCATTCCCGCAGTGCTCTTGTTGCCTGTACTTCGATCTCGCTGATCACCCGCTATGGCACAAACAACCACTCCTGCTGCGGTGACGACATTGCCGGCAATAATCATCAACCCGTTGCGTCGAAAAACCATGTCGGGCGTGAGGATAACCAAAGGGATGAATGCTCCCAAGGCCGTGTAAAGACCGGTCATCATTGAGAATCCAAGGGCCATCCCGAGCGCGTCAACCCCCAAGCCAAATAGGACTGAACCGGCTCCCCAGCCTAGCCCGAATAACGCCGCCACCAAAAGCCGGCTGCGAGGAGCAACCGCAAACACGCGACCAAGGTTAGGAACTGTCACCCAAGCGACTGCGACCGGAAGAACAAAGAATGCAATCACCGAAAACCAAAACCACAGATGCTCCCACTTCCAGGTCCGCGTGTACTTCATGGGCAGTACAAAGGCACCTTGCGTGACCCCCGCCACAAGAATCCACCCTAGCCCGATCAAATAACCTGTACTCATCTCCAACCTCTTAAAGCTATGCTTCTTCCTGCCGCTGAGGGGTTCCGATGCGTGTTTTCGGCTTTTTCAGTAAGCACGCACAGCTTTAACCAGACGCCCGTTGCAGCGACGTCAGCAACCGAATCTCTGCGCAAGGTCACGCTCTGCGCACGTGCGTCGTGAGGCACAGAGACCAAGACACGTCATGTGGGACTTCACCCTCCCTGATGCCTACAACGCCAACGGGGGTCATCCGGCGTCACGTTCGCCAGGACAATGAGAGACGTCCCCTGATATGACTCTCCCTTGCCAACCTGTCCTTATTGAATTACTTGGGCGTACTTGTTCCTCATCGTTCGGACTGGACTGATGCGATCGCCTCCGTACTGTTGAATGAATTCCACGCCCTTCGCGTCCAACTCCCTGTCTACCACCAGCTCGAGCTGGAGCGTCCGTCCCTTGCGAGCAGTCGGCGTCAAATCAACTGTGACCAGGAGTTTGTCCATAAATCGAATGGGGTAGTGTCCTACCCAGCGCAGGGTCCCGTCCGTGGTAGGCACAAGCGCCCCCACTCTGGTCCGTATGCCATCCGTGGCTGAGACGTGAACAAGCCAGAAGGTATCGATGTCTCCGTGAGTTTGTATAGAGCCAAAGATCGGCTTAGTGCTGCTGATTTCAGCAGTACCAACATTTCTCACCGACATGGATACGATGGTGTCGAAACTCTTGCTTGCCTCGTAGGCCCGGTATGGATAGAGCTCAACGCCAAGAACGGGCATATCTCCAGCGCCAGGAGAGTACTCGTCCGCGCCGATATTGAACACTCGAGCCAACCCAAAGTTTTGGCGGTTGTATTCCAAAAGGCTTGTTAGTTTCTCGATGGTCGGTTGGAGCGAGTAGGCTTTGCCTTCCGTGTCGAGAGCTATCGGGCTCTGCTTTCGTCCCAAAATGTGCGCAAGCTCATCGACATATTGGAAACGAAACATGTGGCCGTCATTGGGATCAAACATCGGCTCGAACCACGGGGCATGCCTTTCAGCCTGTGCTGTAACGTAGTCGTTGAAGGCAGGAATCAATATGAAGCTGGGAGGGTTAGAATTTCCTGCTGCAGGACTCTTTCCAGTCTTCTTGTCGAATAATCCCTCGAGTTGGTGCCTTTCTTCACCGGCAGCACCCATCAAAGCTGCCGACCAATCCGGGTTTGCCTTACCTCCGATGTCAACCCAGTAAGGCCACACCCAGTCGGTCCAATTCGGTGGGTAGTCTGCCATGTTATGAATGAAGTCGGAGACGAAGTGCACATAAAACCGAGAGTTAGCCATGATTTGTTCGTACCATTCCGGCTTCTCCTTCCCGATCATATCGGCCTCGATCACTAGCATGGGTTTGCCATTCCATCGGTAATAGTGCGGCCTCTCTGCAAAGTTCTCCCAGATGTAATCGATCACTTGCTTGACGTCAGCCCAACTCTGATAAGCCACCCCGATTGGCTTCCAGCGAGTCCAGCGGGGGCCATACCAGCCCGGACCGTATCGGTCAGAGCTCCACAGTTCAATCCAGTACATCCACTTGAGTTGTTTTTCCTCAGGAGGTTGGTTTTCGAGGGCATCGGCAAGATAGTGGATTGCATAGGACCAGGGATCCGTATGGCAGTCGATGCTATCCACGACGATCACATCTGTGGTGGCGCGCCGCAAGGCGCGGAGGACCTTGGCACAGCGGTCGGGTTGCTCAATGGAGTAAATCGCTCCACCTTGCTCTTTAAGAAGGTCAAATGCTGGGTTATGGTGCCAGTCCGGGTGTTCGTTGATCCACTTGAGGTACGAATTTGTATCGTTCACTCCGTAGTTGTTGACCGGTTCAAACCAGATGCCAAGCGTTCCCGTGTACTCGTGGTCCTCAGCAAATTCAGTTCCTCCTTCCCCGTCCGCGCTCGGAATCAGGCCCAGTGCCGCACCCCCTATCCCCACGCGCCGCAGAAACTCCCGGCGATCGACATTTGCAGATGACGTTCCACTCGTCTTGTTCTCCATAGTGACTCCTGCTAAGAAATGAGCGTCCTAATCCCGAACCAAGAGCGAAACGGGCCAGCCGCGTCCCATTCGCTAGATCAACCCCTGAAAAGTTAGGCATCCAGAAATATGGTGACTGGATTCTGCCCCCGCCATATTCAAGCTTCTGCCTAGCGTACTACCTGTACGTACTTATTCCTGACGGTTTGTATCGGACTGAAACGGTCGCTACCATATTCCTGGACAAATTCCACTCCCTTCGCATCCTTCGCTGGGTCGACGACCAGCTCGAGCTGGAGAGTCCGTCCCTTTCGCGCCGTGGGAGCCAAATCCACCGTAACCAGGAGTTCATCCTCGAATCGAATGGGATAGTGGCCCTTCCAGCGGAGGATTCCATCTGGGCCGGTACGAAACAGTCCCACCCTGGTGTGCGTCCCGTCCACGGCCGAGACATGAACAAGCCAGAAAGTGTCGATCTCGCCCTGGATTGTGGGCGTGACCATGAAGCCAGGTTCGTGAATGGCCATTTCGGCTGTCCCCACATTCCTCACCGACATGGACACTATGGTGTCGAAGCTCTTGCTCGCATTGTAGCCTCGGTAGGGATAGAGCCTGACGCGGAAAACGGGCACATCAAGACGGCCAGGAGTATATTGATCGGCGCTGATGTTGAATACTCGGGCCATTCCGTAGTGTTGACGGTTGTATTCCAGGAGGCTTGCCAGTTCCGCGATCGTCGGTTGAAGCGAGTAGGTTTTCCCTTCCGTGTCGAGGTCGTTGGGGCTCTGCTTTCGTCCCAGAGTGTGTGCGAGTTCATCGACGTTTTGGAAACCAAACAGGTGATCATCCTTTGGATCGAAGAGTGGCTCAATCCACGCAACGTGTTTGGGATCCTTCACCATGATGTAATCGTTATAGGCGGGAATCAGGATGAACTTAGGCGGGTCGGAATTGCCCCCTGCCGGGCTCTTTCCTGTCTGCTTGTCAAACAACCTTTCGAGTCGGTGTTCACCTTCGCTGTAGGTCCCCCTCACGGCTCCCATCCAATCCGGATTGAACTTGCCCCCAATGTCAACCCAATAGGGCCACACCCAGTCCAACCAATCGGATGGGTAGTCGGCTGCATTGTGGACCACATCGGCGACGAAGTGGACGTAGAACCGGTTGTCAGCCATGATTTGCTCGTACCATACGGGCTTTTGCTGCCCAATCGTGTCAGCCTCGATAACCAACATGGGCTTGCCATTCGATCGGTAGTAATGTGGACGCTGGGCGTAGTTCTCCCATATGTAGTCGATCTTCTGCTTAACGTCAGACCAAGTTTGATAGGGTGCGATCATAGGTATCCAGCGATGCCACGTCGCGCCGTACCAGCCTGGGCCACCGCGGTCGGCGCTCCAGAACTCGGCCCAGAACATCCACTTAAGCTGCTTTTCATCGGGAGGCTGGTTTTCGAGAGCATCAGCAAAGTAGTGCATCGCGCAGGACCAGGGATCCGTATGCTCGTCCAATGGGTCCACAACGATCACGTCGGCAGTGGCACGCCGCATACCGCGAAGGATCTTGGCAAACCGGTCGGGTTGCTCAATGGAGTAGATCGACCCGCCCTGCGTTTTGAGGTTTTGAAACGCGGGGTTCCTGAACCAATCCGGGTGTTCGTTGATCCATTTGAGGTACGAGTTTGTGTCATTAGCTCCGTAATTGTTATCGGGACAGAACCAGATGCCAAGCGTTCCCTGGTACTCATGATCCTGGGCTTTTACCACCCAGTCCGATAGCGTGAGAATCATCAAGCTCGCGAGCAATACCGTCTTGATTAAACTTATACGCATCGACAAATCCTCCTTGTTTCCACTGAATACTCGTTTCGTAACTAAGGACTGACCCCATCCCAGATTTAAGCAACCGTGAAGTTCCCGACAAGATGGGCGCTCCTCAGTGACTTAACTGCATAGCGGAGTACAGGGCATGCCGGGAGCTTCACCTCACCTCATTTGACTCCCGAATCTTTCGATGAGATTACAACCAACCCCTCGCCCTGTCGACTCGGACGTACAAACCTACTCCCTGCAATCCGATTGGGTTGACGCCATTCACTGCTGTCCTTGGCAAGCCATCACGTTGCCCCAGGGGGCCAGCACGCACAAACGATAGTAAATTTTTTTTCGCTTGTCAAGGTGGAACAACAACTTTTTTCCTATTCCCGTCGAGGCTGGAAAGGTTACTATAATCGCCCTGACGGATGGATGGCAGGAGGCGGCTGGCTTCAACTTGATGGACCCCGCTCTCAGTAGCTGATAATTCTTTCAAGAATCGACCTGCGGTCGATGTGCGTATTCCTGGTCTTTCTGTCAGAATGCGCCCAGATCGGTAGGCAAAGGACAGCTTTCCACACTCTCGCATCCTCCGGTTGGCACGTTGGTCGGCGAGATAACCTCTGGCACGGCCAGGAGGGCAGCCATTGCGCACCAAGAGCCGGCAGATTGGCCATGAGGGTAAGTCGAACCTCCATTCCCGACACCAACGCAAGGAACTGAGGGGGTTCGATCTGGACGGCTCGGTCATCGCAGTATTTCTGTCTTACGTTATTCTATGCCTCACACGTGCACATACTGAACAAGGCGCTACTCTCACTCAGGACTCGTTCAAATAAGACTTTGGGGGTATGCACTTGACTCCCGTAGCCCCTATAGGTTGTGCCTCAAGGTTACCGCGTCCCGCTGGAGATCAATTTGGCCGGTACGGGCTCGAGTATCATCGCTTGTTGGACGAGGCGATAGAATAGTTTGCCCCGTGACCCAGAAGTCCGACGGTTGAAACGGAAGCTAAACTCATCCAGATAGTAATCCAGATGCGAGCGTCGAACCGCTCCCTGATGCGTCCCCAACAGCCATCGTTTCAGCAAAGACGCAACTCGATTCGCTCAAGGCAACAGATTGTCTCCGAGGCGGGTCTCCTGTCGGATGACCTCATGGGAGTATCCACGAGCCTCCAAGCCGTTGTAGCCGCGCCAACCGTCTGTGCGCAGCCTACTCCCAGGCGCGATCATGCCTTCGATAGCTGCTTCCAGAGTGTGGCCGGAGACGTCCGTTATGCGCCGTAAGCGGATACGACCGATCCTCTTGCCATCCTGCTGAGCCGCCTCGAGTACCAGCACCTTCCCTTCAGCTCCACGGCCATAAGACATATACCTCGGTGATCACCTCAAAACCGGCCATGGGTGGTCGGGTCAAAACCGGCCAATGGAGGCCGTCCGGGACTAGCTTCTTTTACCCTGCCGAGTGTTCCGTCGGCAAGTCCGTTTTAGTTCGCCAGCTTCGGGGACCGCGTTTCAGCACGTGGCCGTGGTGCAAGAGGCGGTCGAGCATGGCGCTGACGGCGGCCGCATCGCCCAACAACTTACCCCAGTCTTCCACAGGGCGGTTCGAGGTCACCAGCGTGCTGGCTCGTTCGTAGCGCCGCATAATGATCTCCAGGAGTTCTTCGGCCGCGGTCAGGGGTAGCTTGCGCATGCCGAAGTCATCGATGATCAGTAGCGGCACGGTGACCAAGGACTCCAAGTAATCTTTGCGCTCGCCGTCGAGAGCCGCTTCGGCGAGATCTTCGAGCAGCGCGTGCGTTTCGCGGTAGAGGACGCGGTAATCCCTGACGCATGTGCCCCCAATTTCTTTCGATGTACGCATTGTCAAAGGGTGCCCCTGTGGGATTAGTTTGGGATGGTCAGATAAAACACGCCCACAAAGGAGCACCCGATGAACAGCACCAAGTATACCGGC
>Ga0187881_10002571_pt1 | contig 16832 bp, 11 predicted proteins | sample June2016WEW_19_1_2_FD_133017 | JGI IMG/M metagenome (GOLD analysis project Ga0187881, IMG submission 133017) | Peatland microbial communities from SPRUCE experiment site at the Marcell Experimental Forest, Minnesota, USA - June2016WEW_19_100 | ecosystem: Environmental > Terrestrial > Soil >...
CAGCCGGTGGGATGCCGGATGACCAGGTGATGGGAGATGTGACGGGAGCCGCAGCGTTTCTGCGCGCCCAACCACATAGCAACAGCAAGGTTGGGGTGATAGGTTTCTGCTCCGGCGGACGACAAGCGTACCTGGCGGCATGCCGAATCGCCAATCTCGATGCGGTGGTCGATTGCTGGGGTGGCAGCGTAGTTGTTGGCGACCCATCGAAGTTGGCGAGTGCGCAACCGGTTGCGCCCATCGAGTTGACGGAAGGAATACGCTGCCCGCTTCTGGGGCTGTTCGGCAGCGAAGATACTAACCCTTCCCCCGACGACGTAAACCGGACCGAAGCTGCGCTCAAGCGCTTGGGCAAGAGCTACGAGTTTCATCGCTACGAGGGAGCGGGTCACGCGTTCTTTGCCTGGTATCGTCCTAACTACCGGCCCGAGCAGGCACAGGACGGGTGGAAGAAAGTGTTCGCCTTTTTCGAAAAGTACCTGACGGCTTCCTAGGATAGTAACGATGGACAAACCATTCGATTCGAATGCAGCTTCTTCCAACGCCGGTTCCCAGGCGCAACGCAGCCGAATCGTCATCGTGCTCATGATTGACGGACTTTCAGAATCGATGCTCGATTCAGTCGCCACTCCCAATTTTGCCAGGCTTCGGACCGAAGGCATGTGGACCCATCACCTGGTGCCGGTCTTTCCTTCGATCTCCGAGCCGAACTGGGTTTCAGCTTCGACGGGATGCTGGCCCGAAAATCATGGCATAGTCAGCGCCCAGTTCATCGATCCTAGCATGGGGTTGTTCAATCACGACGTCGATGCGGACTGGCTTGCCGGAGGCGAACTCCTGCATCAGGTCGCCGAGCGCCAAGGGGTCAGGACGGCCGCACTGGGATGGTTTGGGCGTTACTCGAAGAGTCGCGGAGCGCTAGCGACTTATGTATCGCCTGAGCGGAAAGTGCCGTGGCAACTCTCGGAGTATGCCAGTGAGCCGAAACGGACGGGTGAGATCATCGACTATCTGGAAATGCCCGAAGATCGGCGGCCGCGTCTCATCCTGGGGTACTTCGCTCAGCCAGACGAGGTAATGCATAGCGACGGGCTCCACTCGCAGCGGGCGCGTGAGGCAATCATCCGGGCCGACAGCGAAGTGGGTAGGCTACTGGAGGCGATCAATCGACTCCCTTATAAGGACCAGGTCACGTTGTTCATCATGTCGGACCATGGCCATCTCCCAGTCACGCATCTCATCAATGTCAGGCGAGTCCTTAGCCGGCATGGTATTGGCGGGCGCGACGTAACCACCGGGACTACGAGTTTCATCTACTTTGACGATAAGTCGCAGATCGATCGCGCTTACCAGGCGCTCGCCACGCATCAAGAGTTCGACGTGCTTCGCCGCGACAGTCAGCCGGACTTCGCGCAGCTCGGGCAGAGCGACCGGGTAGGCGACCTGATTCTCTCGGCGCATCCGGGTTACTACATGGTCGATCCCGATCTCGCACCCTGGTACCTGAAACCACTGGCGACATTTGGCCGCGACATCTATCCGAGTCCTTTTATGGGTGTCGGATTAGTGTCGGCTCACGGCTACCCTCCCGAGACGCCGGGTATCCATGGGATTCTCTACGGTTGGGGGAACGGACTCGCGCGCGGCCGTGAGATCAAGGGCGCGCGCATGATCGATGTTCATCCAACTGTGACCCGTTTCCTGGGAATCGAGCCTGGACGCTTGGTCGACGGCGTCGCTCTCGAGCTTTGAAAAAACCGCGCAGCCGATCTCGCGCAGCGCGCCGCGCCAGTGAAGATTGGTGCGGGCTTTCCGGCTATGGGCGCTCGCCGCGGCGGATGCGCGCTTCGATCGCATCGAGAGCAGCCTCGCAATCGGCGACCGCGTCGATCACTTCATGTGCGCCGGCGGCAGATAGCGCAGTCCGGGCATTCTCAAGCCGCATCGCCTGCTCCGCGGGCGCCAACGCGGCGAAATCTTCGGTGGACAGACCAATCATGTTGCCGGTGCGGGCGACGCCAATCGTCCACACACCGGCGCGCAGTCCTTCCTCGATATCGACGGGGGTGTCGCCGATCTTCACGATGGCATCGAGCGGCTCGACCTGGAGGCGGATGACGTTGGCGTAGGTCATAAACGGCTGCGGACGTCCCATCCCCCCAACGTCATCGGGGGTGATCGCGCAGTCGGGCTGGTAGCCCTGCTCGGCGGCGGGACGCAGGATCACGTCGAGCATCACGCGCGTGTATCCGGTAGTGCTTCCGATTTTGATTCCGCGTTTGCGCAACCGCGCAACGGTATCCGCGACTCCATCGATCACCGCAGAATATTTGACCAGGCATTCGAGTTGGAGCGGCACGAAGCTCGCGAACAGACTCTCGACGTCCGCCTCGGTTGGCTCGTGCCCGACGGCGGCGCACCATTGGGCCGGGACGTTTGGCCCGAACAGTATCTTTCTGATGTGGTCCTTTTTGAGGATGCCCATGTCGCGCCGCGCTTGTTCCTCCGAGATGGGAACGCCGCGCCGGGCGAACACCTGCCGCAGAACCAGGACCGGCGCGAGGCTGCCGTGATCGACCGTCGTTCCGGCCCAATCGAGAATGACGGCCTTCACCGGTCCCGAATACGATCTCACCCGCGCAGCAGCGCTTCGGTTCGACGGTGTCATTATATGTTCATCTCGCGAATCATCTGTTCGGCCAGGCCAAACGACAGCGTCATCCCGGAGCCGCCGACAGCGGTGACGATGCGAACTCCGGGCGCGGCGTCGATGGCGACCCAGGATTTGTCCGGGTGCTTCGCGTACACGCCGTACCATCGCTGCGCGATCGACAGATCCGGCGCGATCAGAAACGTGCGCACGTTTTGCAGCACGAGTTCGTCGATTTCGGTTTTGTTGAAGACATCGACGGCGAGACCATACTCGTGGGAATCCCCAAGCGTCAGCGCGCCGTCCGCGGTCTGCGAAACCAGCGTGTGAATGGCGAAGCGATCATAGTCAGCCAGTTCGCGCGCGACACGCTCCTTGTATTTCGGCAACGTCGCCGTGCAGATTTCAAATGCGGGATAGAAGCGCAGGGTGAGACCCGCGGCGAGGGCCGGGCCAAGTTCCCAGCCATGTTTCTGCGGCGCGGTGCGCATCATCTGCAGCTTGCATCGATCGATCGCGCTTGCCGCGAACAATTCCGGATAGAGTGTTTCGAAATCGTCGCCGCCGCAAACAATTGCCTGCGCGGCCATCCAGATGTCCGAGCCGGCTTCGATGCTTGGCAGCTGAATCGATCGGACAGCGGCGCCGAAGCGGAACTGAACGCCGAATTTCTCAGTGAGAAACGCCGGCAGGCGGGCAAGAATATCGCGCGGATCGACGGTGAGTTCGGCAGGGCTCCAGATGCCGCCGAGAAGTCCTTGGGGATTAACCGACTGGCTCTTCCTCAGCACCTCGGCGGGCGAAAGCCACGTGCAGGTGTAACCCAAGCCGGGTGCGCGTTGCGCGAACTCGCGCGCCACTTCGGCTTCGTCCTGATGGTAAACGACGTGAAGCGAGCCGTTGGGACGATACGGCAATCCGGATGCGTCGAGGATCTCATTCCACAGTTGGCGGCTGCGCATCGCCATCTGATGAACCGCGCCGGCTCTTTGTCCGATTGGCCAGATCATGCCGAAGTTGCGCACCGACGCTCCGCGTGCCCTGGGAGTGCGCTCGAAGACGACGACCGATTGTCCGCGTTTTGCGGCGAAGTAAGCATGGGCGAGGCCGAGGATGCCGGCGCCGACGATTGCCACGTCGGTTTTTCGATTTGCGCTTATTGTCATAGGGCGGATGCTATTGGGCGTGGCATCTCTCCATGGGAACCGTTTTCGCGGAGCGAAGGCCAATAGAACGCGCCCCCGGCGCGAAGGTCAGACTGCGACGGGTGCGATTCTGACTGATGGAATTGAGCTGGAAAGGGCAAATTCTACCATCGGTAGTGGTTTTGGGACGGCTGCGCACTAGGGCTAGCTTTGTTCCGTCAAAAATAATTTTTGTCAGACGCAGGGGTGGCGCGATTTCAGGCGAGCCGGGCGAGCGCAGGAAATCCTGGCGGTTGACCATAGGGTACACATAGCACGCCAAATCCGGCGGGGGCAGGCTGAATTAGTTCATCCCCAAACGTGGCCTGAAACCCGGGTTCAGGAGTCACCGGAATTTGCGGGCGGGTTCAGACGGTAGCAGGGCTATTTTCAGAAATTTGAGTTTGCGCCAAAAAACTTTCCAATCGATCGCGATTGACGATGAGCTGGCGATTGTCGCGCGCAATCAGCTGCTTTTGCTCGAACATACTCATATGTTCGGTAATTCGGGGCCGCGAGGCGCCGATTAGTTCAGCGAGGTCCTTATGCCGGGCCGGCAGTGTCAGCCGCGTCCCTTGTGCGTCGGGGACGCCGAAATTTTCACTCAGTTCGAGCAGAGTCAGAGCCAAACGCTCTTCCAAAGTGCAGTTCATGAAATTTGCGCAGCGCAATTGAACCAAATCCCAGCGGCCCATGTAGCTCGCCGCCATCCGTTTGAAGTCTGCCGAAGCAACTCCCAGCGATATTTCGAGGAACGACGCGAGGTCAATCATCCCTATCTGACACGGGGTAACCGCTTCGCAGCGAAAATTGTAACTGATGCCGGGAACCGGCGGCGGGAAGCCGGGGATCATGCCGGGCGCGATCATGATCACGGAGGTACGCTGACCCTTGCGATTGCGACAGGTGATTCGCGCCACTCCTGCCAGCAAGATATATGCGGAATCGGGTGAGTGCTTTTCGTCGAAAATGATCGCGCGTTTTTCGACCGTGCTGACCGTCAGCGCGATGGCAAGCTTTTCGAGCTGGGGCGCCGCGAGCCAGGAGATATTCTTGAGGGCCCGCAGTCTTCGGATGCTGGATGCTCGAACTCGACGCATCCGGTCAACCTAGCAGACGGATTGGTGCGCGAGCAGGCGGCATCTCGCTAGAAATATTCATTCGACGGCTTCGGTTATCCGTGTAACCGATCCGTCGCAGCAATGACGAAACCATTTGGAGTACTCAGCGGTGCTGAAATGTATGCTCGATGCTAAGCTGGTCAGGGGCAAGATGCTCCTTGAGGTGCTGCGATGTCAAGCGAAGTATTGCGAGAACTCATCCTGGAACTTACCGAACCGGATCGGCTTGAGATCATCCGCCAAGCCGGGATACGTGACGATAGGCCGTCACTCTTACATGGAGACGCAGAAGACGGAGACGTGGAAGAGGCCGATTCCTGGGCAACTAAAAATGGCGCCGGGATACTCCCGCACCTTTTACGAAGAATCGATCCTTCAGACGATGAGATCGTTGCGCTCGTTCAAAGCGGAATGCTGGCCTTTGACCGTAGCCTGCTAGAGCCGCGCGAATTTCTGGTTCGATTTAACCACCCGGCGATGCGCACCGCCGTCGATGGTGGGCTGCCACTTTCCGAAGTCGCAGCTAGCTCATTGGCGCTGACCGAACTCATTACATCGCTTTTGGCGGCAAATCGCTCTTTCGGCGCGGATGCTGTGATGCCGACGGTACGGGTTGCCGCAGGCTCGGTGGACTTTCTCGCAACGGGTCCTGGCTTGATCGCCGGTGGGTTGAGTTTACTCACTAAGTGCGGGGGCGGTGTGATTTCTGCTCCTGTCATGGCAGGAAAGGATGCCTTCGCAGGTGCCATCGATCTGACGCTGAATTGGCGCAAGCTAGCTTCCGAAAAGGGAAGAAGCGACGCCGAGAGGGCAAAAGCCGATACCGAGAGGGCGAGCGCCGATGCCGACAGGGCAAAAGCCGACGCCAAAAAGATCGAAGCGGAGACAATCGGCCAAGAACTTCAGAATGAGATCAGCCGCGTCCGACTAGGCAACTTGCCGGCTCAGGCGGAAGCCCATCGGGGGGAGAAGCATGAATCGCATCCAGCGTCATTCTTCGTGCCATTTGCGCTGATTGAGCGAAGCTCCCGAGAAAATGGTTTGGCGGTAGCGCACGGTGTTCACCTGATCAATCGAGGATTGCCGTCGCTATTCGGAATTCTGCGAGTGATGCCGGGACTGCTGATCACCGTCGAGAATAAGGCGAAGTAATCGTTAGCAGCGGCCGGCTGATGGGCTCACGGGTTCAGGGTGCATCTTTCCGCAATGATCAGGACTGGCAGGCGGAGCGGACTTCGCATCGGACGGCATCCTTAACACGTACGATTCGCCAAATCGTTTACTACGGGACGCACTGTTTCTTCATCCGAGACTGACAGCGCGCGCCGGACGCGGCCGGCGCCGTGCTTGCGCGCCGGCAGATATTCGGGGTAGAGCACCAGAGAGCCAAAAGCCGGCGCGTCACGCAGACGATGCGCATCACACAGAGGAGAGCCTGATGCCGGACAAGACATACAAGATAATCGAGGTCGTGGGCATATCCGACGACAGCATCCAGCAGGCGGTGCGCAATGCAATAATCAAGGCCCGCCAGACGGTACGGAATATCGACTGGTTCGAGGTCAACAATATTCGCGGCTCGGTGAGCAAGGCGGGCGTTCCGACCTTCCAGGTGGAAGTGCGGATCGGATTTCGGCTGGAAGGCAAATCCGTCGTTTGAAAAAAGGGACGACGATCAGCTAGCCGGCGCTTCCGATCGCACTGGCGTAGCGGCGGTGCAAATCCGCCATTCGGCCGAACAGCTGCATGATGTTGCGCGGTGAGTGGTCGTGATTTATCTCGCGAAAAATCGTATCCACCGTTACTGCCAGCCGCTCCGCATCTTCCCAGGCGCCGAATGATCCCAGAGCGATATCCTGTGCGGCGTCCCATGCATTCATTCCCGCGGCGTGACGTTGGCGTGCTTGTTGGTCGACGTAAACCAGATAATCCTGCATCCGCTTGACGCCGGCCTTGTCGGTGATCGGGCCATGGCCGGGGACCACCACGTCAACTGCCAGGTTCAAGATTCGGTCGCAGGCTTTGATCCAGTTGCTGACGGGACCCGCCCATGCGATCGGAGTCCCATCCACGAACAGAATATCGCCGGTGTAGACGACCCGATTCGCAGGGACAAAGGCGATCACGTCGCCCGCGGTGTGCGCCGGCCCCACCTCGATGAGCTTTACCTGCTTGTCGCCGACTTTGAGCGTTTCCTCTCCGGCAAAGGTGCGGTCGGGCAGCCTGAATGTCACGCCGGCGAAATCGAATGCGCCGAAAATTCTCTTGAAAAAAACTCCGACCTCTCCCATCGCGGCGGTGTTCTTCATCAACTGGGCGAGCATCTGCGGATTGCCTTCTTCGCGCATCTCGTGCGCCGCGGCTGCCGACGCGATAATCTGCGCATTTATCGCAAGCCGATTGCCAAAGGTGTGATCGCCGTTCGAATGCGTGTTCACCACCACGCCAATGCGATCGGCGCCAAAGCCGGTCGCGTCCCGCATCACGCCGAGCATCTCGGCGGTCAGCCGTTCGTCGAAAAGCGTATCGACCAACAGCGATTGATCTCCGTCGGTGATCAACCCGGCGTTGCTGTAGCCCCAGGTGCCTGACGGCTGCAGGTACGCATACGCGCCGCGTCCAAGGTCATGCAGACCTTTGGTGAATTGCCATTTGCTCACGACTTTTCTCCTGATGGCCCGAGCACTGCGGCCCAGAAGTCTCTCATGCGATATTCGCTGTGCGCCAGCTCCCCAATCTTGAGGGCCCTAAACAGCCGATCTTTCTCCTCAGCCGCGTTTCACAATTCGGTTGCGAAGGACGCCAATCTTTTCGATTTCCAGCTCGACCGTGTCACCCGGCGCCAAAAGGCGCCCGTGCTCGAGCCCGCAACCGCCGCCAACCGTCCCGGAACATAGCACCTCGCCGGGATAAAGCGTCTCGCTCTGGCTGACGTGCGCGATGCAGTCCTCGAAACGATGGTGCATGGTCGACGACGAACCGCGAGACAGTTGCTCGCCGTTGACGCGGGCGATCATCGTCAGGCTGTAAGGCTCGATCTCATCGGCCGTCACGATGCATGGACCCAGGATGTTACCGGTGTCAAAGTCCTTGCCTTTGGCCGGGCCGAGCGAACCCGTCATTTCCCGCATCTGGTAGTCGCGGGCGCTCACGTCGTTGAAAATCGTGTAGCCGAAGATGTGCTCTCGTGCGCGCTCGCGTGAGATGTCAACGCCGCGCTTGCCGATCACTGCGGCGAGTTCCAATTCGTAGTCGAGCACATGGGCATAGCGGGGCCAGATTACGTCTTCGTCCGGCCCAATCACCGACATCCGATTGCATTTGTAATAGACGGGAATTTCGTACCAGACAGGAGGAATCGTGAAACGGCCGGAGGCTTCCAGCTGGGCGCGCGCCTTGGCCGGATCTGCTGCGCCTGCGGCGGCCACATCGATTGCCCTCGCGAGGCTGTTTTTCAGGTGCTCCTCAAAGCACAAAAAATCCCGCATCTGAACCGGCTGCGGCAGCGGTGCTTTCAGGCGAACATCGCCAAATGGCAGCACTCCATCGCCGCCGGAACGCGCGTGCTCGAGTGCGGCATGCGCAATATCGAGCGCTGGCGGACCAGCTTCGATTACTGCCTGCATCGAGGACAACTGCGGCGCAATCTTCCCGGTTCTCATCCGATGCGCCTCAGCCAGGTCAGCTACTCGCGAGTCGCCATCGAACAACGCGCCAAGCCTTTCTGCTCCGCTTTTGTTTGCAAATGTCACCAAGCGCATGATTCCGCCTCGCTTCAGACTTTTCGCCGGTACGTGGGCATATAGTCTGGTTCAAAGGATTCGCATCCGGATTTCAGGCCGCCGTCGAGGCCGCCGCGGCGCCGTCGCTGCGCGCACGAGCTTCGAGTCCAAGCTTGCGGCATCGCGCGATCAGCTCGCTGCGCGCGACGTAGGCGGTCTCCTCGATCACGATTCCGTGGCGGGCAAGAATCTCGCGCAGCCGCTCCAGCGTGTAATGCGTGATGTGCTCGTCCTTGTATCCACCGGGCATCAGGAAGCCGTAAATCGGTTCGATAATCCGCCACCCGATCGTCGCATAGTCGGGCGTGCCGAGAATTAGCATGCCGCCGGTCCGCAGCACCCGGCACATCTCGCTGAAAATCGACTCGTCGAATGGAATATGTTCGATGACTTGCGAACTGATCACGCAGTCGAACGATTCGTCCTTGAACGGCAGCGCGAAGGCGGAGCCGTTGACCAGCGGTATTTCGTAGCGGCGCAGAAAACGCAGCTTGGCGTAGTTGTAATCCATCCCGACCACGTGGTTGAGGCTCTGCACGATCAGGCTCGAACCGCATCCCGCGTCCAGCACCCGGCCCGCGCCGCGCGCCCATAGCACGGCGATGCGATGGCGGCGGCGTTGCCAGTAGCGCTGCGGTGGAATCAGGCTGTAGAAGGCGCGTTCGTCGTAGTCGGCCGACTTAAGCGAGTTGCGGATTTTCCACAGCGGCAGCGAAGCACGCAGGATTTTCCATCCGAAGCTGGCCAGCTTCGCGTGCGAGCGCCCCGCGCCGCGCGGAAAATAGGTGAACGGAACTTCGACGATGCTGAAGCCGCTGGCGTAGGCCTTGACCAGGATTTCCTCCTGCACCTCGAAATTCGTGGACGTCAGTTCCAGCTCCGCGAACACCTCGCGCCGGTACAGCCGATAGCCGCTGGATATGTCGCGCACCGGCATCGAGAGCATCCGCCGCAGCACCGCGTTCAGTATCCAACTCGTAAACCGCCGCACCAGGCCCGAGTAGGCGACCCCGCCGAGCACGTAGCGCGACGCGACCACGATGTCGGCGCGGGTTCGCGCCCGCCACAGCTTCACGATGAAGTCGGGATCGTGCGACTGGTCGGCGTCGAGCGTTAGCAGGTAGTCGCCGCGCGCCTCGGCGATCCCCGTCTCCATCGCGCCCGCGTATCCGCGCCGGCGTTCCGCTACCACGCGCGCGCCCAGCGCCGCCGCCGTTTCACCGGTCCCGTCGCTCGACGGACCATCCACCACCACGATCTCGTAACTGATCCGCTCGCGCTCGAGCGACGCGACCAGCCGGGGGATCAATGCGCTGAGGTTTTCGGCCTCATTCACCACCGGCAATATTACGGAAACGTCCATTCGGCTTCAGTTTCCTTTATGCTCGAACCAAGGAAACCTATTCGTCTTGCGCTCCCGGTTCAAGTCGCGTGCGAGACTTGACGATTAAGACCTTTCGCTGCGCGATCGGTTCATTGTTTTGAGCCGCCGCTCTCGAGCGCGAGCAACGCTCCGAAACACGGATCGCTTGCTGCCGGAGCGCGACCAATCTGGAGGTCGATCATCTGATACCCGTCAGCGAAGGCGACGGTGACGCGTGTCGCGGGTTGCCGTCGGTGTGGTTCGTTGTGCCAATATAGTCCCGACCAAATTTGAATGAAGGTGCATCGAATCGATGAGCGGACTGGAGGCAAGCCGTCAATTCTGGAATGAGAAAGCCCGGGGAAATCCTTACTGGCATGTTGATGTTTCGAGTGTAAAGTTGGCGGGGGAATCAGGTCCGCTCCGCTTTCAGATCAATTCCCTGAATTGTGAGCGCGCTGAGCGCGAGTACCGGCGATGTTGATGCAGACGCTGTGCAGTGTTGCGCCCAGGCGTTATCGGGTTTATCGCCTGCTTTCGCGGATGGCCGCGGATCGCTACGAAATTTACCGCGTCGAGGGAGGGCTCATCTACTTGAACCTTCACGAATCGGCCGCGATGGTTCAGCGCGCGATGAGCGCCTACGAGCCCGCCAAGCATGCGCTGATTCGGCGCCATCTGCGGCCCGGCATGACTTTCATCGACGTCGGTGCGAACAAGGGCGACTTCACGCTGCTGGCAGCACGCTTGGCCGGTAACTCCGGGACGGTGATCTCGATTGAGCCGGCGCCGGAGAATCATTCGATTCTGCAACGCAGCATCGAGCTCAACGACTACACCAACATCAGGGTCTTGCAGGTCGCGCTAAGCGACCGGGACGGCACCGCCAATCTACAGATTGGCTCGACCAGCGGTTCGCATACGCTTTCCCCTGAATTCAACGGCTTGCGCACGGTCGCGGTCCCGACCAGGACGCTCGACGGAGTTGTCGCGGAGCAGCAGTTGGGATCTGTCGATATGATCAAAATCGATGTGCAAGGGTTGGAGCTTGCCGTGCTGCGCGGCGCCGCACAGACGCTGCGCGCCAATCCTGGGATTATCCTGCTTCTCGACCTTCCCAAGCAGAGCGAAAAGCGGCGCGCGATTGGCGAATACCTTGCGCCATTCGGTTTCACATATTTTCCGGACTGCGATGAGCTGGCGCCCACTCGCGATCTTCCCGCCACAGCTTTCGAGGTCGCCGCGATCAGGCTGCAATCGTGAACCGGACAGCAGCGGCGGGCGGAAAAGCCGCGCTGTAGACTCCCGTATGCCAGTTCGGAATTAGAGAAGCTTCAGCGACGCGAGGCGGTCGCGCTCCCTTGGGGAGCGCGACCGCTCAATCCGTTAGTTTTTACCTTTGCCAGACACGGCCAGCTTCTGAGTGAAGGTCGCCGCGTTGTCAGTAACGATCACCGTTGCGGAGGCACTGCCGGTTGTTGCAGTCGGGGTGAAGGTAACACCGATCGTGCAGGTGTCGCCGGCGGCAATACTGTTGCCGCTGCACGTGTCCGTACTCGTTGTGAAGGCGGTGTTGCCGTCAATGGTCGCAGAAGCGAATGCGATTGGGCCTACAGTGTTCGGGTTGGTTACCGTGACGGAAATGCTTGGATGATTACCGACCGTCACCGTGCCGAATGCCAGCTTCGTGGGCGAGAATGTCGGCGCCAGGAGCGTCCCCGTACCTTTCAGTGCGATCGTCGCCGGGTCGTCTGCAGGGGCGTTTCTGGCGTTGCTGACGATTTGCAGGCTCCCCGTATTCGTGCCTTGCACAGCCGGAGTGAAGGTCACCTCAACGGTGCAGGCCGAACCTGAGGACCCCTTGGGCGCCAGGGTGGTCGTGCCGCTGAGGTTGCAAGGATTCGCGCCGGAACTTGTTTCTGTGCCGAAGGCTCCGGTCGGCGTGATGCTGTTTACGATCAGCGCGACCGAGTTGAGATTGGTCAGCGTCGCGGTTTTAACCGTAGTGCTTTGGTGGCCCACTAGCGTGTTGGGAAACGATAATGCGGGCGAGAGGTTGATCAATCCGGCAATGCCGGTGCCACTAAGCGCTATAGAGTGCGGACTGTTGGAAGCGTTGGAAGTAAATACCAGCGCACCCGTCACCGGTCCCACGGCTGCGGCGGTGAAATCGACGGTGACCGTGCAGATGTCGGTCGAATAAAGCGTCGCGCCGGTGCAGCCGTCGCTGACTTTGGCGAATTGCGGCAAGCTGGGCAGGACGCTGGTGATGGTAAGTGCGCCCGCGGTCACCCCTGAATTTGGGATGCAAGTGCCCGGTGTGCCGGCGGTAAACTCGCCGTTGCAGACCGTGACGATCCTGGGGGGTGTGGTGGTCGTGCCGGAATTCAGGATGACCGAGTAACCGAAATTAATTCCCGTGAATGGCTTGATCTGAGGCGGCGGCACGGGAGTCGGCGTCGCGGTTACGGTTGCCGTCGCCGTTGCGGTGGTTGTTGCCGTCGCGGTCGCAGTTGCGGTCGGCGTTGCGGTCAAGGTAGCCGTCGCAGTGACGGTCGGCGTGGCCGTGGCCGTCGCCGTGACGGTCGGCGTGGCCGTGGCCGTCGCAGTGACAGTCGGCGTTGCCGTCGCCGTCGCAGTGACGGTCGGCGTGGCCGTGGCCGTCGCAGTGACGGTCGGCGTCGCGGTCACCGTCGCAGTGACGGTCGGCGTTGCCGTCGCTGTCGCAGTGACGGTCGGTGTTGCGGTTGCCGTCGCCGTGACGGTCGCAGTTGCCGTCCTCGTCGCAGTCGCAGTAGCCGTCGGCGTGGCCGTAGCGGTTGCCGTAGGCGTAGGTGTCGCCACTATATAATTACAGGTGATGACGATGAGGCCACCCGAGCCTGCCCCGCCCCCGAAGCCAGCGCCACCGCCGCCGGCGCCGTAAGTGCCGCCGGCTCCGCCAGTGACGGTGAGAGACCCACCGCTACCGCCGCCCCCGCTCCCGTACGCGGGCGAGGCTTGCCATTCTGTACCGTCTCCGCCAGCGATCCCAAAGAAGGGAGAGACGCCGGAGCCGCCAGCGCCACCATCGCCCGCATCGCCTGAGCCACCAGGACCAGCGCTCGTCGATGTCCCGCCCGTTCCCGCATTGCCAGCCCCGTTGGGGCCCGCCGCTCCGCCGCCGCCTCCAGAACCCGTCGCGGGAGTGGTAGTGCCACCTGCGCCGCCTGAGTAGCCGGTACCGCTGCCAACCGCACCACCGGCGCCGCCTGTCTGACCGGACGCAGTTGACCCGCCACCTGCGCCGCACGAGGAAGCAGTTACGCTCGTGCCGTTGAAAAAAGTGTTTCCGCCGTTGGTCGCCGCAGCGCCCCCAGCGCCGATTGCGTAGTTAATGATATTGCCGGTAGTCAGCGAGAGATCGCTGACCTTGCTGTAGGCTCCCGCACCGCCGCCTCCGGATGAAGCACCTGTCCCGCCGCCAGCACCGCCGCCGATGCACTCGATGGTGTTATTGGAGCCGTTACAGACGGCCGGAACGGTCCAGCTAGTGCCGGTGGTAAGAAAGACGACCGTTGAGGTCGGTGTCGGCGTTGCGGTCAAAGTCGCAGTTGGCGTCGTGGTGACCGTCGCTGTCGCCGTAGCGGTTGGCGGCACCACCGTCGCAGTGGCCGTCGCGGTTGCCGTCTTAGTTGCGGTTGCGGTCAGAGTCGCAGTTGCAGTTGCGGTCAAGGTCGCGGTTGCGGTCGGCGTTGCCGTTAAGGTGGCCGTCGCCGTCTTCGTCGCAGTGACGGTCGGTGTCGCGGTTGCCGTCGCAGTGACCGTCGCTGTTGCGGTCGCCGTCGCAGTGACCGTCGGTGTTGCGGTTGCGGTCACAGTCGGCGTTGCGGTCAAAGTCGCGGTGGCCGTTGCCGTCTTAGTTGCAGTTGCAGTTGCGGTCACAGTCGCAGTTGCGGTGGCCGTCTTCGTCGGCGTTGCGGTTGCCGTCGCGGTCGCGGTCGGCGTCGCGCATCCATACCCAGTCACGACCAAGCCGCGTTGGACAGAGAACGCATACGAGGTGCCCGATCCCGCTCCTTGCAGGTAAAAGGTGGACGTCCCCTGTGGGGTGGTGCACGCAGTCTTGATCGTCAGCGTCACAGCAGTACCGCAGTCCTCGGTGGCGCTCGGACTCCACGACACAGTCACGCCAGTCGGCGGGGTCCACGCGGTGCCCGCGGTGCCTGGGTTCCCAGCCGTCCCCGCTGGGTTAACAAGGCTGTAAGTGACGGAGGCGCTACCAGTGGCGGTACAACTGACCGAGTAGGTTGCTCCGGTGCCTCCAGCCGGAATCGTGGAAGGTGTCTGCGCCCCCAACGTGACGCCAGTCACGTGGTCGGTGAACCGATCCTGCGCGGTCAGGCCCGAGGTCTGCCCGGTCGCCGTCATCACGAACGTCACGCCGCCGTCGGTATCGCTAATAGAGAAGTTACTGGAGTCGGTGAATGAGCCGGTCGAGTCCGCATTGTCGTAAATCGTGGGGTTTCCGTCGCCGTTGGACTGCACAATCTGGATGGCAACCTGCTCGTTGGGTGCGAATCCGGTTCCATAAATCGTCACGTCCGAGCCCGGCGGATAGTCGGGCTTATCGGTGCGGATGGTCGGATAGGAAAACGTCGCGGTCTGCGTGAGCGGGTTGCCCGAGCTGTCCAGTCCTCCGCTTATCAGCAACTGGCCGACCGCGGGTACGGCAAAGAAATTTGCCGCGAATTCATCCGCCGCAGTGCTCATCGCCCCGCTGGCTGGCCCGTTGGCGACGAAGGCATTGACAATCGGATCGTAAACTTCGCTCGTGGCGACCGGCGCGCCCGCGTTGGTGCCGCCCGCGATGAACACCTTGCCGTTGTAGGGCAGCGTCACGCCCACATGGCCGCTGCGCGCGGTGATCATCTGCGCGGTGAGCGTGGTGAAAGTATCGGTCGCGATACTGAACTCCTCGGCCGAATCCAGGGCGTTGCCGTTGGCATCCTGACCGCCTTCGATCAGCACGTCGCCATTCATATCGAGCAGCATCGATGCGCTGGCCAGGGTGCGCGCCGTGTTGAGGCTGCCGGTCTCGGAGACGGTGGCGCTGATGGGATTGTAAATCTCGGCGCTGGCAAGCGGCCCGGAAGAATCCGCGCCGCCGGCGATCAGGACGGTGCCGTCGGCGAGCAGCGTCGCGGTATGATCCTGCCGCGCGTTGCGCAAACTGGCGGCAGCCAGCGAAAATGTTTGCGAGGTCGGATTGTAGATCTCAAGGCTGGCGAGCTGCCCCGATGCGCCGCTTCCGCCGGCGATCAGGACGGTGCCGTCGGTGAGCAGCGTGGCAGTGTGATGGCTGCGCGCGGTATTCAGCGAAGGCAGCGCGGTGAATGAATTCAGCGTCGGATTGTAGAGTTCAGCCGCGGCAAGCGGGTTTCCTGAACTGTCAGCGCCGCCCGCAAGCAGGACGGTGTTGTCGTTCAGAACGGTTGCCGTCAGACCGGAGGCGGCGGTAGGAAGGCCGATCGGCACCGCGGTGAAGGTATTGGCCGACAGACTGTAAATTTCAGCGCTCGTGAGCACGCCAGAGCTGCCGGTGCCGCCGGCGATAAGCGCCCCGCCGTTGGGAAGCATCGCGGCGGCGTGATTGGCGCGCGCGGTGTTGAGACTGCCGGAAACCGACCACACGCCGGGCGCCTCCGCCGATATTGGAAGCGCAAGCACTAGGACGACGAGCAGAGACTTCAGGACAATACGGCCAATGCGACCCGCGGGTCCGCAGCGCTTTTGTTCGATAGATTTCATATCTTCCCCTTCCTTTTTCCGCTCGATCCCAGAAGGGCGGACTCGCACAAAGCCCGAATAGTCTTGCGGTGTCTCTTCGCCCCTCTGCCCGAAGTGTCACTGGGCATCGGCAATTAACGCGGAATTATCGCAAAATATCCACCATGAGTAAATAGGAGATAGGATAAGCTAAAGAAATAGCTGAAATAACCAAGAATTATCTGAAACTTAGAATAAGTTCTCTAAAGATTACAGCTAGTTATCTAAACAGACAGTTAGCCGAAGTTAACAAGGCGTTGACCCGTTCGGATACAATCAGATAGGAAAGCCGACTTTGAGGCGAATTTCTTATAAGGACGCGGTCGGGGGCGCGGCACCCCCCTCGCTCGGCCATCGGAGATGGCCGGCGTTCATCGAGGCCGCTAGTCCCGGTCGTTCCCCTTGCCGCTCAAATTAACCACCTGCGGACTATTGGCGGCGTCGTCCTGGAGCGGCAAGTTGCCAGTTCGCTTCCCCATGGCGGTCGGCGCGAAGGTGACACTGACGGCGCATGTGGTGTGCGCTGCGAGGCTGGCGCCGCAGGTATTGGTTTGCGCAAAGTCACCGGTAACCAACATTCCGGTAAATTTCACCGCCACCCCGCCGTGGTTGGTTACTTTGAAAGTCCTTGCTGAACTGGTGGTGCCAAGTCTGTGGTCCCCGAAATTCAACTTCGCATGCGAGATTGACAACGCGCCGGGCGTGGACGTCGCAGTGGGCGTCGCGGAAGCCGTCGGTGTTGCGGTCCGAGTCGCGGTCGCCGTGGCGGTCCGAGTCGCAGTTGCCGTGGCGGTCCGAGTCGCAGTCGCCGTGGCAGTCCGAGTCGCAGTCGCCGTGGCAGTGCGAGTCGCGGTCGGTGTTGCGGTCCGAGTCGCGGAAGCCGTCGGTGTTGCGGTCCGAGTCGCGGTCGGTGTTGCGGTCCGA
>Ga0187881_10002578_pt1 | contig 16804 bp, 15 predicted proteins | sample June2016WEW_19_1_2_FD_133017 | JGI IMG/M metagenome (GOLD analysis project Ga0187881, IMG submission 133017) | Peatland microbial communities from SPRUCE experiment site at the Marcell Experimental Forest, Minnesota, USA - June2016WEW_19_100 | ecosystem: Environmental > Terrestrial > Soil >...
CGTGCTAGCTTAGCTTTCTTGGGGGCGTAGTCTAGCATGGTTATGATACGCGGCTTGGGCCCGCGTGAGTTGCCTAAACCGCAACCGCGAAGCCCTGGGTTCAAATCCCAGCGCCCCCACCACGCTACCTGCAATCATATTGTAGGCAAGAAGAACCAAGATGAGTGCAACAGCTAGTTGAGCTGAGGAGCTCGGAATTTCTGAAAAGAAGCTTGCCGCCCGTTCCGCCACTGCAAGTGGGTTAGGAAGTTGCACGAGTACCTCCCCCGTAGTTTGGAATGCTATCTCGGTGCGCTTTGACATAATGCTGCTTGAGTTTAGGCTTGGTGTTGAAATGGCATTCACAGATAACGCACGCGTAGAGTCCGATGAGCGGTCGACCATTTTTCGGCTCATTCCCCTGATAGTCTAGGTATGTTTGACCCATCGTTTGTCCGCAGCGAACTTGAACTACGCGTTATAGTTAGCTTATAACTAAGATGGATGAATCATCCTCAATCGCTTTAACCTGCGAGGCCGCGCGTGCGGGAAGGCGGAGGGAGGTGAGTGGAGGAAAATGGCACATATCCCAATGGGCTTTGGAATCTTCGCGCTTATTCGAGGTATAGTTGGAGTCGCGATAGCGGTAGCGTTCATTTGGTTAATTTACAAGCTTGGCAAACTAGCCGACGCGTATACAAGAAAGATCAAGGGGAAGAGCTAGGCACCGATCCCTACCCCATTCCGTCGAGCTGAGCGTTCCTCGCTGCTAACACAGCGCAAGGTGTAAATGTGCAAAGTGAACTATGCCATGTAGTTGATGCCTGTGGCAACACGATCCGCCCCTGCAGTGCAAACGGTAGATGTAACCAAGGTCTACCGCATAGGCCACACTGGATACCCCGCGCTAAGGGGCATCAACATTAAGATCGAAAGGGGCGAATTTGTGGCGATTATGGGACCGTCCGGCAGCGGGAAATCGACACTCCTCAACTTGATCGGAGCCCTCGACCGACCCACCTCAGGCAGAGTAATCATAGACGGAGTCGACTTGAAGAAGTTGGATGAAGACAGGCTTTCCCTCCTCCGAAATCGAAAGCTGGGTTTTGTATACCAGTCCTTCAACTTGATTCAGAGGCTCACCTCGGTTGAGAACGTGGAGATGCCACTAATCTCCAGAGGAATCCCCGAAGGGATTCGAAAGGCTAGATCACTGAAGATGCTCAGTGCAGTTGGGTTGCATGGTAAGGGGAGCAAGCGGCCGGCCGAACTCAGTGGAGGAGAACAGCAACGCGTCGCAATTGCCAGAGCGCTAGTAACAGAACCAGCACTAATTATCGCCGATGAACCCACAGGTAACTTGGACTCGAAGACCACTCGTGAAGTGGTCGACCAGTTCGTCCAAGTGAACAAAGGATTCGGAACCACGATTCTGATCGTCACCCATAACTCGGAAATCGCTACAATGACTCAACGCGTAATCTCCCTGAAGGACGGGTTGGTAGACAAGGAGGAATACATCCAACGTTTGGACTCATATTCAGCAACGTGAGCGATATGCAAATATTTCCCTGGTTTATGCATTCGTCAGTGACAGCGATCAATTTTAGCCTGGAGATGTAAGCAATGCAATTAGCAGATATGTTCAAACTAGCTTACAAGGCACTGATTGATAGAAAGGTCCGCAGCGTATTGACTATCCTCGGGATAGCGGTAGGTTCAGCTATCATCCTTTCCCTAATAGCAAGCTCAGCGGGCCTTAACGCCGGTATAGCCGGAAACATTGCTAAAACAGGAGCGAACATTCTCACAATACGAAATGCGGGAGGATTCTTCGCCAGCGGTTCAACGAACACTTACCAGCTAAGCCAACAGGACATAACCTACCTCAAATCAATACCTGGCGTGACTGCGGCTTATCCGTACTACAGCTATGGTGCAAACATCAACAATGGAGGAGAATCGATTCAAGCCAGCGTGGTCGCCATAGACCTGGTGGCTCTGCCCGCCTTATACCAAGGGTTGACCGTCGCTGAAGGCTCCATACCGCTCTTGGGCGACACGACATCGGCCGCCATAGGATGGGGAATAGCTAATCCGACGTCTGGAACGCCAATCGGGCTTCACCAAATGGTTTCCATGTCTATATCAGGGATCAAAGGAAGCAAAGGAGCCGTGTCTTACGCTGTTCTCGCCAGTGGAATTCTGGCTCAGTATGGTACGGCATTATTCGCCAATATTGATGAAACCATCTACATGTCGTTCCAGGCAGGAAGCATTCTCTCTAAATCCCCGTACTTCACGGGCATCTATGTCATAATCGATAACACTGATGATGTTGCGACCGTTCAGAACACAATAACGACTTACTATTCCAATAATGTTCGAGTGATAAGCCCGGGACAAATCCTGTCAAGCATCCAAGGGATCACGGCCAGTCTAACAGTCTTTTTGGGCAGCATAGGCGCGGTATCGTTGTTTGTAGCAACTGTTGGAATAGTCAACACGATGTACGTATCAGTAATGGAGCGTACAAGAGAAATTGGAATACTGAAAGCCATTGGTTACAGGCCGAAGCAAATAATGGGCATGTTCCTAGCAGAGGCTGCACTCACGGGAGTAATCGGAGGCGTCTGCGGACTCGCACTGGGTTATGCGCTATCCTTCCTGATGGGAGGAATGCTCGCTGGATCCACTTTTGCCGGGAGATTTGGAGGAGGGGGAGGAGGGGGCGCAACCATAGTTCCCGTCTTCTCGACTGAGCTCATCGTCTTCTCGCTAACATTTCCAGTCCTACTAGCCACAGTAGCAGGACTCTACCCAGCATGGAGAGCCTCTAGAATGAACGCAGTTGTCGCCTTGAAGTATGAATAAGTGTCGCGCACAAATTTACCGTTACCTACTCACCTACTACCCACCTTTGCTCACACAGAACTCACAGTGTGCCGTTAAGGTTCAGTCGTAGAGTGGCGGTCCCTTAATCGTAGGAGAAGTGCACCGAAACGTAAACGGACATAACGAGATTTCTAGCATAGATGAATGAGGATTGCCGAAAGTTGAAGGCACTTGTGGAGCCGAAGAATGCGCCCTCAAGGTACCTTAGAATCTCGAAGAGAACTGCGATTATTCCGGTTGGCCCTCCTCCGCGTCTCTGGTTCGGGTTCACGGTGCTTCTGCTCAGTTGGATATTTGCAGAGCCTTCGGCTACGTAAGGTGAACCGGGTCTACCGTTGTCTATCGCAGATGCTCTCACCAGCAGGGAATAGTTTCCTACAGGAATATTGCCTTTGAATACAACCAACATGCTGAATGGCCTGGGAATGTTTGGGTCAATTTCGCCGATGAATGTGCTCGATAAAGAGCTCGGCACCACAATATTCGAGAGTACGGAAACGTTAGCATTATAGGCAGCTAAGTTTCCGTTGTTGAGCAAGTTTCCTGAGATTGTTGCGTTGCCACCTGGGGATGTGGTTGAAGGTGTCACCTGCATCCCATATAGGATGAGGTTAATGTAAGCAAAAACAGAAAAACTCACATCGTGAACTTCTTGCGTGTAGGATATGTCTCCTAGCGCTTTGTATGTCACAGTTATTGAGCCCTGATACGTAACCCCAATGGCTGCGGCTGGGGCATATACTTGAAAGCTTATCGTAGCAGATTGGCCAAGCTGCATCGAGTCATAATGCCAATGGTTATCACCGTACATTGTCAAACCAGCTGGAATGCTCACCGCAAGATCGACGTCGTAGATTGCGGGGTAGTTGTAGTAGTTGTTCGTTACCGTAATGGTGACGTTGTTGTTGAAGCCTGCTGTCATGGCTTGTCCCGTCAGCGTGACAGTCAAGTGTGGGATAGTTTGAGCTTGGACTGATCCGGTCGGAATAGACACTAGACATACTACTAGGATAACAAGAAACAAAGGCCGAAATTGGGACGCTTTCACTTTTGCTTCATTTCCCGGAGTGCTCTTAATCTGTCTTCTAACGCTGGATGTTTGTCGAAAATTCTACAGACGCCTCTTGGGGCAGTCAGATTGCATAGGCATGAGGAGCCTGGAATCGCCGTGTCGACATTATTAGACTCCTTAAGCTGCGACAAGGCGGAGATCAGCGCCTCCGGTCCGCCCACCAGCCTAGCGGCTGTAATATCTGCCATGAATTCGCGAGCCCTGTAAACCGCAGGTTCAAGAAGGTAGCTCAATGGCCTTGCGAATAAGGCAACCTTCGCCACAGTTGCAATGAACCGCACGGTAAAATCATTGTTCTTCAGGTGCGCAACCTCATGAGCAAGACAAGCTTCTACCTCTTTGTCGTCCAACGACTCTAGGAGGCCCACCGAGAGTGTGATAGTGTATTTTCGATTCGCTCGCGCTGTGAAAGCGGAAGGTACACCAGAATCAACCATACAAACATCTGGAACTCGGATGTGAGATGCGTGTGCTAGCCGAGTGATGGAATCTTTTATTTCAGCAGGAGGTTCGAGAAATGTAAGCTGGGGAAAAGCTTTCGCGAGGCTCATTCGCGACTTCCCGAATTCAATGAAAAAGGCGGCGCATCCAGCGGCTAACGCTCCAAGGAAGATTTCGCCGATGCTCAAATAATGAAATAGGTCAAAGATACCTCTTGAGTTCTCCACAAGGTGGCTCGGTTCGCCCCCGAACATAAAATGAACAGCAACTCCGACGACAAAAACACTTTCAGCTAGCATTAGACCGAACATTCCGAGCAAGGCAGCAGTTCTCTTACCATGCGACCGTCGCAAAAACAAGACGAGAGTTATTCCTAACGCTGTCAGGCCTATCGTAGGAAGTGCAAGTCTAGATGGCCCGACAATCAGCAAGCTAATGAATATGAGGTATCGCGGAAAAAACGGGATCATTTCATTTCCTTCTTGCGCAGCCGATTCAAGTATTTTGACACAACATGGAGATCGTTGCCCTCAGGGGCACCCATCTTTTCGGCCAGGTATGCTACGGTCACGTCATTAAAGCTTTGAAGTAACCCTTCCATTACGTTTTTTACTACAACTTGCTTGAATTCTTCCTCTGAAATTTTGGCCCTGTACAAATAGTGTGGGCTGCCGTCTCTTGCGAGCTGCCTCAAAACCAACCCTTTCCCATATAGGCGATCTAAGATTGTTGCCACCGTCGTTACCGCAACTGGCCGGGTTCTCGCAGTTCTTGATTGAGATTCTCTAACTGAAAGTGGTCTGCTTGATTCCCAAAGCTGCCTGAGCACAACTGACTCAAGATCGCCCAACGCAAATCTAAGATTAGGATGATTAGGGCGGACTGTGTGAAGCTTCAACGTGTTCCCCTAACTATGCCACGTAGTTAGCCTTATATAAACACGGTCGCCTTTGCCCCCGCGCTGTTGGAGTTCAGGCAAGATGCCACAGTTACCCGTAATCATTCCGCTCATCATAATTGGGATTTCATTTGGTTCGTTGCTGAAATCAGAGAAACCGAAAATATCATTGAGAAGAGTCATGATCTGGGCTTTAGTTGCTGGCCTACTCAATGCCGTCAACGCCTATGCCGTTTACCTCTTAACGCCTCAACCAACCTTTGGAGGCGCGACCTTCGCCCGTACGACTACGACTACGTTAATCCCTTTTACCGCGGCTTCATTCTTGGCGGGATTCATTATTGTCGCGGCGGTTTCGCCATTGCACGTGTGGTTGGTCGAGGGCATCAAGGCGATGCTGAACTTGGTGAAGAGTCAGAATCCGAGTTAGGTAACGAGGAACCAACGAAACTCAAAACCGGCTAATCTTCATCTATTTCTATCGATGAGTTCATTATTGTTACGTTGTCTGGCTCCCTCAATGTTGCATCGTCGTTCTAGGCGGCGAGCGGCCATGAGACTCACGCTCCTGGTACTGCTAGCCTTGCTCCTAGTCTCTGAAGCTCCCAATTCTGCCTTTTCGAACAATGTGAACAATGTGACGGTCTCGCCCGGCAAATACGACCTAACACTGGGCGCAGGATTCCCCGGCTTTGGCCCAGTCAAGTTAAGCTACCCGAACAGCAGCATATTGACCAACAGTGTCGGAGACCTGCTGTTCACTGTCACTTTGAATCCTCTCATGCTCAATTCATCCTCAGGTCAAGTGTGGTCTTTGGCCTTGCCAACCCCTGAGGTTCAAGTGTGGAGTTCCGGGTTCTCGCCGAGTGATACAAGCTGCACACTGTCAGGCACCCCGGTCGGCCAACCTCCTGACTTCCCCGCTCCCACTTGCTCAATTTCAGGCGGCATTCTGACTGGCTCGTTTGATGTCGGTAATGCTCTCGCAGGAGCACACACTATCACTGGAATCGGTAGCCCTACAGACGATTTCTCATCATCCACATTCACTGTCCTTCCGCCGTCACTTGTTCTCAATCCGTCTTCAGGTCCGGTCAGCGCGGTCCAGTATGTAGGAGTCTCTGGGTTCGGGTTTTATTCGACTGATGCTACTTGCACTCTGACAGGTGAGCCCGTATCCGCGTACACCTGCGCTATTGTAGGCGGCATCTTGACCGGCACATTTTCTGTTGCAGGTCCGACCGGCACCTACACGGTTACCGCGACGACCGATGGAGCCGATTCAGGTGAAGCTGTGGCTTCATTTACGGTTACAACCGGTTCTCAACAAGTCTTCACTATTCTTCCCCACTCCGGCTCCGGCCACGTTGGTGACTTCGTCTCCGTGTCGGGTTCAGGATTCTTGCCCGCCGACTCGACATGCACTTTGAGTGGGAGAATTGTTACGGCAGTAACACCCTGCACCATTGCAGGCGGGATTCCAACTGTGTCGTTCACGGTGGGTAATGTGGCGCCGGGTATCTACACCATTACTGTCATCGGAACCCAAAAAGGCGACTTGGCAACAGCGAACTTTCAGGTCTTGCCCCTCCTCGCTCCCACGGTACCATACTCGGCGACAGTCTTACTCGATATCTACGTCCCTCCAGATTTCGTGGGACTGACGTTGAGCAACGTTTGGACCAGCTTTACGAATAATTACGACTCGCACTTCATCTCGGTGTCTAGGCTGTCGGGTTCGGATCAGATTGGGCCCAACTGGTGGAAAATTACGATTAGCAATATCACCGTAACACATAGCCCTAGATCCTATCTGCCACCACTGGTTGAACGCGAAATCTTCATTGTAAACCAAACCCAATACGTCAGGCTCTTTCAGGTTACGTCTCCTTCCATTGCCGGACGCTACTTTTTCAAAGTTTTCATGAATGGGCTTTCGATAGGAGAGGGAAATTTCCCAACGATAGTAGTGAAAGGCAGTAGGGACCCCGCCTATATTTCCGGAGTTCTCAGGGACTCCGGCCAACACAATGCATCATTGATTGGGCAACCAATACAACTGCTAAACGATACCGGAGCCCAAGTCGTAGCGAACGGCATAGACTATCTCGGGAGGCGGGTTTCAGCTCAAACGTTCATCAACGCCACCGCCAATGGCAGTTACACGCTATTCGGGGTCGCTCCAGGCACATACAACATCACTGCCATCGCTGCAGGATACATTCCAACTACCCTACTTCGAACAGTAAGTGTAGGTCCTGCTCAATCTCTGGAAGGAGTCGACATTTACATGACCCAAAGCGTCAGGATAACAGGAACCGTGCTGTCCAAGTCCGCTGAAATATCACCCATACCCTGGGGAACGCTCTTTGGTGTCAGCAGTTTCGGAGGCTCACGTGAAACGAACCGGTCGATTTCGGTGAAGGTTCTTAATCTGGACGGATCTGTTGCAGCCTCGATTCCTGCACCTTTCGGTTTCGGATTGCAAACAGACAGCCATTCGACGACTTTCCCTTTTGAGATTTTCTACCAAGTCGGATTCGACGGGCGAATTCCTCAGGATTATGCTAACTACACATCCGGCCTTACCTCTGGCGACTATTTGCTGTATGCCTACGTGACATCGTACGTCCAGCTTGACGAGGTCAGAGTGCATGTAGACAACGAAACTACCCAAACCTTTTCCATGATTCCACTCATAAGAACGGGGGCGTTCATCGTTACAGTACACTTCAGAAATGAAAATGGTACCTTGGGGCCGGATAGTATTCCCGTCGATGCAACGCTAACCGTTTCGGCATATGACGCTAGGGGCACGTTGAGAGCGCAAAACGTAACCTTCGTTACAGCCGGCGCGACGGAAGCCACGGTCGAGCTCCAGGGATTCAGTAACGCCAGAAGCTTTGGAGTCGCATCACTCTTCTCACAGAACTATGGGCTCTTACCGGGAACCTATCAAATCGTAGCTCGCGTCTCTTCTGCCCCAACTGTAGCTGGAAATGCCAATTTCGGCATCAAACAGTTCTACTACCAGACCGCTAACTTTGAAGCAACTATTGGCCTAGGAGAAGGTTTCGTTAGCATTAGCTTCCCCGTATACATAGCCGGTGGGATACTCCTTAAGATATACTCCATTGACGACCAGTCGCCATCAGTAGATACACCATGGAACTATCCGGGCAAAACGATTAACGTCATGATAATAGAGTCAAACGGCGCGGTCTACCAAGCAAACACTACGCAACCTGCAGGCTCAACGGTTGCAGCCTTCATTTACACCGGACTGCTTACAGACAGTTACTCTATTTTCGTACAGACACTTGGGTACACCCAAAGTGAAATAATTCATCTAAACGTGGTGTTGGGCGGAACTAGCGATGTGGCCGTGTGGATGATTGCAAATCCCGTAATTGATCTTGACTTAGCTTTCAGGCATGAAGCAATTCTTTCAAACATCACCTCCACTTTGCCTTTCGCGCAACCAATCAATCACATAGACGCCACTCCGGTGCGCTTTGAGGTATACGACCAGTTTGGAGATTTCGTTGCGGCAAATGCGACTTATGTTCTCAACAACTCCACGATCGTGCATTTCACCCTGGCGGGCTTCGATAGGTACTTCGGGGATCCACGTTTTGTTTGGTCAGGTTTCTATGATACTACCGACGGCGCCAGTCAAAGCCCAGGAGGCTTAGTCTTGTATCCGTGGAGTGACCTGCCCCGCGAGTACACTATCAGGATATGGGTCGAAGGGTATTATCAGGAAAACCAGTTGCAAGTACTCGTGCCGACGAGGGGGAGAGGGAGTGTTTCGGTTGTGGAGCTCCTTGATCGTGCGACTAGAATAGCTGGGAATATTGCAGGCCCAGACTTTTTCGAATTCGCAAGGCCTCTCTCCTGGGCAACCATAACCCTAGAACCGAACGATTACACGTTGACCAGCATCATTGATGTTACACCAGGAAATTACACGACGTACAGTCTTGATGGCTCATTCCAATTGTGGGTGCCCGAAGGCAGCTACGGAATGGGAGTATCACTTGCAGGTTACTCTTCGTACTCGGCTCAAATTCAAGTTGCTCCAGGCTCAGACATCAACATGCAGATTTGGCTGGACAACTACCAGCCAACGCTAGTTACAAACGCATTTGCGTTCCAAGGCGACACTCTGATGGTACAGGTAGCCGGAAATATGAGGTATCAAGACGACAGGCTATTGTTTACGATCTGAATTGGACTCTGAAAATCATGAGTTTTCTTGTTCATTCTCCTAGAATTGGGCAAGCCGGTAAAGGAACCTATCGAACCCGATGACTTCCGGAGAATTGCCCCTGAGCACCATAGCCGGATACAGGTAGAATAGGTGACCTGTTCGGATGGCTCGGCAACTGCGACTTTTGCTCTCGGTTTTCGTTTCAGGCGCTGTAGTAATGGCTCTTGAGCTGCTGGGAAGTAGATTACTCGCCCCGGTTTTCGGTAGTTCAATTTTCGTCTGGGGGAGCCTGATCGGTGTCGTTCTTGCGGCTCTGAGCACTGGATACTACTTGGGCGGAAAGATTGCCGACCTGAGACCGGATTTCCAAGTCCTTTCAATCGTGATTTTTCTGGCAGGTCTTTTCGTCATTGGCTTGCCAGCGCTCGCGCCACCTCTCTTCGACTGGGTCGTCAAGCTGAGTATTGGAGATAGGTATTCGCCGCTTCTAGCCACGGTAGCTCTGCTTGGGCTCCCAAGCGTTTTGTTGGGCATGGTTTCTCCTTTTGCGATTCGCCTCGCAGCAAAGAGCTTCGAGAAATTGGGAAAGCTATCTGGAAATCTCTACGCGCTCTCGACGCTTGGTAGTATAGTGGGAACGTTCCTCACCGTCTTCGTATTAATCCCAGAATTTGGCGTGAACAAAATCATACTCAGCCTAGGGGTTACCTTGTTGGTTGTTGCGTTCTTCGGGCTTGGTTTTCGATTGAAAGTCTTTGTGCTCCTTCTGCTCTTGGTCCTACCTCTTGCGGCGCCTTACATGGTTAGCCGCAGATTAACGGTCGCTGCCTATACCTTGGCGCTTGGCGACACAATCTACGAAACTGATACGCCCTACCATCACTTGATTGTAGCCGACGCTTTCGACCCCGTGCACCAATCAACCGTCCGCTACCTGATCCTTGATGACAACTTGCATAGCGCCATGGACTTGAATAATCCTAACCGCACAGTCTTCGAATACACGGATTACTTCAACCTCGGTTTTCTGCTTAGTTCGAATATCGCTCGTGTATTGTTCATCGGGGGCGGTGGCTTTACCGGCCCTAAAGCGTTTCTTAACGATTATCCAAAGGTTACAGTCTATGTAGCCGAAATCGACCCAGAGGTTATCCGAGTCGCTGAGGAATATTTCGCCGTGAACGCCAGCAACCCTAGACTACATATTTACAATGAAGATGGCCGCATCCTCCTCCAAGAGAACTCCTAGAAATATGACTTAATGGTCTTGGATGCGTACTCGAAAAGTTACGTACCTTTTCACTTGATGACTACTGAGTTCTTCAAGGAAGCGGCCTCTCACCTGACCAGCGGGGGAAGCGTCATTTCCAACCTCATCGCCGCGACTTCCGGAGACCAAGCACAGCTGCTTAGGGCAGAGGTCAGAACTATGAACACAGTTTTCCCCAATGTCTACGTTTTCCCCGTTAGAGGGGCTGATTACCAAGACCCACAGAACGTCATAATACTTGGAACATTGCTCCCCAGCCACTTAACTAAAGTCGACTTCACAAATCTAGCAGCAAACACGACAACGCCCAAAATACCCGCTAACTACGCCGAGAACTACTTCACCCTAGACACCAGTAAAGCTCCCGTTCTTACCGATGACTACGCACCAGTTGAGAACATGCTCAACCCACTAACAGGGCAAACCCTCACGAGCCAGTCAACAATTAACTGGAGCGAGGTGGAAACCTTAACCGCGGCTCTCTTGGTTATCGCAGTAATCTTCTTGGTTCTCGTTAAGAAAAAAGTCTTCTAGCGATGGCGTTCAACGCTGCCTGCGGTTGGTTAGTGCTCATTTCTGCATTATGTTTCTGACAAGTCGGTCATAAGTTCGTAGTCTCTCAAGCCCCGCTTTGATTCCTACGTCCGCTTCAGGCATACTGTGCGTCTCAAAGAAGCTCTCAACTTCCTGAATTCTGCCGACCCCTAAAATTGGTATTATCGTAAGGAATACTCCCGAAAGGGCACCTGTATTGGCGTACATCTCCCGAATCTTCTCTATTTTAGATTGCAGCCAGTTCCAGGTGATACGTGCAGTATGTGGTTTCTCAGTTGCGGCGAGAATTACTCCAATGACGTCCTGCCTTTTGACCTCCCCACTTAGGGCGAATTCCAATGTCTTTTGGAGTAATCCCTGGTCGGTGAAGGAAGTCATCGCGCTAAGAAACCTGACCTTGTCCTCGTCGGAGTTGCTTTGTCTATAGGCCTTTACGAGGCCATCGAAGTCGTTTGTCGACCTAGCGTAAGCTAATGCTACAGCTTGCTTCATGTCAGGTAGTGCCTTATTGTAATCGGTGAAATCCTTACCTAACTTGGAGGCATAGCCTTCATCGACTAATGCCAGTCGGCAGGCCATTTTGCCTCGAGCGACCAAGCTAACCTTATCGTTCTTGCCTTCCAGTAACTCCAACTGGACCCGATGAAATGCCCTTGAGATTTCCATGATTTCAGAAGGAACCAGAGCGTATAGGAACCCGAGCTGGTCCGACACTTCCCCAGCGGGAAGTGTTTCGCGCTCCCTACTGAAACGCTCTATTACTTTCAGATACTCATTGAAAGTCAACTTTCCGGAAATGAGAAACAAGTATGAATCGAATACGATGCCCCATTTATCAAATGGCGAAAGCTTGCTCGTCCAAACAAGGTCGTCAAGGCCCAGATAGTGAACCAGGTAGAAACCGGTGCGGTCAGGGTTTATTCTTAGGGACTTGAGGGGTTTGGTGTCAATTATTTTCTCCGCACCTTCCATTAGAGTACTTCGTGTCTCTCCATTTACTTCAAGCACCAATGGCAACGGCCAAATCGCGTTTTCTGAACCCTCCGAGATGAGAAAACGTTCCTGCGTCAAGCTGAGCTTCCCGTCACGATATGAAGCGGTCACAACAGGATAACCAGGTTGTTTTACCCAACGAGACATTATCTGCTTCACTGGCTTCCCGGAAGTATCCTCAAGAGCAGACCAGAGATCGTCTCCGGTAGCGTTGGAGTAGGCGTGAGCGGAGAGGTAACGGCTTATCCCTTGCCTGAATGCTTCTTCTCCAATGTACGCCTCGAGCATCTGAAGAACGTGCGCACCTTTTCCATAGCTAATCGCGTCGAAAATTTGTTCGATTTCATCGGGAGAACTTACCGGAACTTGGATGGGGTGAGTGTTCATCAAACAGTCTCTAGCCAGAGCTCCAGCGAGCGTTTCAACTTTTGGCTCTCCGTTGAAGAAGTTATCCCAGATCTTCCAGTCTGGATGAATCGAGTTCAGCGCCTTATACGCCATAAATGTTGCAAAACTTTCGTTAAGCCAGATATCATCCCACCACTTCATTGTTACTAGGTCTCCAAACCACTGATGAGCTAGCTCGTGAGCCACTCCCATCGAAACTCGCATCTTTGTCTTTATGCTCGTTTTTGCATCAACCAACAACATGACCTCACGAAAGGTAATCGCTCCCCAATTTTCCATAGCCCCCATCGCGAACTCAGGAACGCCGATCAAGTGGACCTTAGGAAGCGAATAGGGCAAGCTATAGTAGGAATTGAAGAATTGAATTGCACTACGGGCTTCGTCTTGCGCGAATTTTCCAAGCTTCGCCTTTCCTGGAACGGTTGCTAGGATTATGTCGGTCGTGCCAAGTTTCACAGTTTGCGTTTCGAACTTGCCAACTCCAAGGTAGAGAAGATAGGTCGACATTCGCGGCGTCTTCTCAAAAGTGACAAGTTTCTTCTCGCCATCGTTGTCCACAGACTGGACGGGCATGTTCGAGATCGCGTCCAAGTCTCTGCTTATTCTTACGGCGAGTTTGAACTCGGCCTTAACGTCGGGCCGATCGATGCAAGGGAACATTCGCCTCGCTTGAGCCGCTTCAAAATGCGTGGTTATGATGTGTGTATGGTCGTAGGGAGCCCTGTAAATCCCCGCCAACGAATCAGGAATAGAGCCTGTATAATCTACCTGCAATGTCCCGTCAAATGGTCCTGTCTCGACAATCAGGTCCTCTCCTTTCTGCCTGAAGGAAAAACTGCGCTTCCCTGAACTCACATTCGATATGCCTAGACCAACCGAGTTCAGAACCACATCTTGCTCTGCGTTCAGCTTGATAAGCAGTCGTCCTTTGAATTTCAATCCCTCAAAATCAATGTCGAGCAGCAGATTATAATCTGCAACTTGCACGAAAACACACCTTGCTAGCTGGGGAAACGCGTCAGACCTAAGTAACTTTTCCGGACCTCGTTCACTCCGACGAAACTGCCAGGATGGGATAGGATCGAGCGAGCATTGTTTCGGTTCCTAGATGAATACGGTTGCCCTGACGTCCTCCTTTGCTTGCAATCTGAACAGCTGGCTTAACTTATGCGCAGGGGAAAGAGCCGCGAGTCACATTCATTCGTTAGAGTGCTGAGAGAGTGATATAGACTCCAACCGTAAGTAGAACGAGGCCGATCGTCCGCTTCACATTCACTTGGCTTAGCCGCTTGGACCCGAAGTGGCTCCCAAGTTGAGCTGCTACAATCAAAACGGGGATGCTCAAACCGAAGACTGGAGTGGTCATAATCATACCGCTTAAACGAGGGATTCTAGCCACTATCCCCGAAACTGAGTTTAGTAGAATGAACACCGTTGTGGTCGCGGCTGTTGTCTTAGGCTTGGCAATTCCAGCCAGAATCAATACCGGAGCCAGATAGACGCCACCCCCGATTCCGGTGAACCCGGCAACACCCCCGATGACGAGGCCAATCAAGACTTTGAATGGCCAACTAAGACGTACATGACCCAAAGGGAATGTGATAATGACTAGACTCACACCGCCGACAGAAATGGCCACACCCATGAATATTTTCAGTAGGTTATCAGGCAAAATGAATAAGCCTGCGTAGAAAGCGGCTGGAACCGAACCGACAATGAACCACACGAACCCCTTTGAGAAATGCGTTCGCCATCGAAATATGGAACTAGAGGCGGATACTACGTTGAATAGCAGGCCGCCTACCACAGCTTGACCGGCAGACAAACCTACCAGAAGTAGAAGCGCGGTAAACGTTGAACCGCCAGCAAATCCCGCCATCGTGTAAAAGAAACTGGCCAACCCAAGCAAAAGCACGGTGACTACGGTACTGAGAACATCCATGTGAGATCAATTCACGATGGGTTTAATGAGACAACTGATTTTGCAATACCACTTACTGGACATAAAGGAAATCGCTGGTTGGAGTGTGCGGTCTTCATTTATCAGCAATTTTGGCCGAACTGATCTTCACTGCTTCGAGAGGCCGATCATGATTGTCTGTTCGAACTTTACCTATTCGTTGCATGACATCCATGCCCTCGGTGACTTTTCCGAAGATAGTGTGTTTTCCGTCGAGCCATGGTGTGGGGGCGAGTGTGATGAAGAATTGTGAGCCGCCGGTGTTTGGGCCAGCGTTTGCCATGGATAGAATCCCTGGCGTGCTATGTTTCAAACTTGCAACAAACTCGTCTTTGATGGCATATCCCGGACCTCCGGTTCCATCTCCAATTGGACAACCACCTTGAATCATGAAGCCGGCAATTACACGGTGGAAAATCAAGCCATCATAGAAGCCACTTCCGCAAAGTTTCATAAAATTCTGAACAGTGATGGGCGCTTCGTTAGCGAACAACTCTAACTTAATCACGCCCATGCTCGTGTCAAGGACCGCGGTGGGGTTTGTCAGGTCAAATCACGCCTGCCCTCCCTGTGGATGCGATTGTGTATAAGGAGAAATGCCGTATTTTTACTTCTGTTCGTAAACCTTATGGAGATGCGTATAATAATAAAGTCCAAGTTCTGAGAGTAATGTGCTTATGAAAACCCCCATGAGCGAATGAGAATGGTTTACAAAATCCAACGATATGGATGGGTTTCCGACACTCCTGACAAAAGAGACCTACTCTACACAGCCCTACCCGAAATTGTAGTCCTCCCCGTAAGCGCCGACCTGCGACTGCAGTGTCCAACAATTTACGACCAGGGACAACTTGGAAGCTGCACAGCCAACGCCATCACCGCAGCAGTGGAATTCGACCTAATGAAGGAACAGAAACACATCTTCATGCCTTCACGATTATTCCTGTACTACAACGAGCGAGCTATCGAAGGAACCGTAAGCTCAGACTCCGGCGCCCAGATTCGAGATGGCATCAAAAGCGTCTCCCACCAAGGCGACTGCCCAGAAACCCTTTGGCCCTATGACATATCAAAATTCTCAGCTAAGCCACCGCCGCAATGCTACACGCAAGCTAGAAAGTATCAGGCGGTACAATACCAGAGACTAACACAAACCTCAGATTTGCTAAAGGGGTGTTTAGCTTCAGGTTACCCCTTTGTGTTCGGTTTCAAAGTGTATGAGAGCTTCGAAAGCCAGCTAGTGGCCCAGACTGGCCACGCTTCCTTGCCCGCATCAGGTGATCAGCTGATTGGAGGCCACGCAGTGATGGCAGTTGGCTATGATGATTCCCAGCAGTGGTTCACCGTGAGAAACTCTTGGGGAGAAGGCTGGGGAATGAAAGGCTACTTCACGCTACCCTACCAGTACCTGTTAGACCGCAACCAATCCAGCGACTTCTGGACAATCCGAGTAGTAACCTAACCGGCACATTCGTTAAGCATGGTGAAGGCAGGTTGCGCAAAAAATCTCGAATCGGACGCTAACGAGGGGACGAGTCCAGTTGCCGAATACTGATCTTCTCCCTGTTCTCGGGGAGAATTTTCCATTGATGTGCAGTATGCGTAGGGCGTTTTCGTACCTGCGCTCGATGATTTGGATGTCGTCACTTTCGATTCCGGTCTCGGTCATGGTTCAGGTTCCTTAAGGCGCTTTAAAGCGGGCGGACCTGGTTTTCGTAATTGCTCCGGACTGAGAATTTGGAGCCTCGGGCGGGGTTCGAACCCGCGACCTGCCGCTTTCTTGAGGCCAGGTTTACAAGGCGGCTGCTCCCCAGTGCCCGAAATATGGGCATCTACCAGGCTGAGCCACCGAGGCGCCGGCCGACTATCGTCGAACGTGCTTAAAATTCTCGCGAAGAATAACTTGTTACTTGTTGTGGCGCTTGGCTGCGTCCACTAGCGCCTCGATGGCGGGGAGCTCTTCTCCGGCCAATAGAGAGAGCATTGCTCCCCCAGCTGTACTGACATGCGATAGCTTATCCGAAATGCCGAGTATACCCGCGTAACCTGAAAGATGCCCCCCGCCTATCACGGTGAAGGCATCAGAGTTGCCCATTGATTCTAGCACGGCCTTGGTTCCA
>Ga0187881_10002583_pt1 | contig 16761 bp, 13 predicted proteins | sample June2016WEW_19_1_2_FD_133017 | JGI IMG/M metagenome (GOLD analysis project Ga0187881, IMG submission 133017) | Peatland microbial communities from SPRUCE experiment site at the Marcell Experimental Forest, Minnesota, USA - June2016WEW_19_100 | ecosystem: Environmental > Terrestrial > Soil >...
ACGAGCGTAATCCCAGCGCCGCGTGAGCGCTACCGTACACCGACAGCGGCCCTCTCCCGGCCGCCGCCGTGTGCGGAGCGCCGACTTGAGCGGTGCGAACGGATTGGTCCGCTGAAAATGCCCTCGCAGCCGACCACCGCGACTAGACTCGTGAAAACGGAAGAGCTGATTTTTTCGGAGCAAGTGGGCTCATCGCCTTCGATAGAGGAGATGTGCCGCCGCGCGGGGGATTCTACCACATGGGCGCATACGCGCAATGAGCTGCCATTTCACCCTTGAGCGTTCCGGCAGTAAGTTATACCGTGGTCTTCCCTGGAACAGAGGGGAAAAGCGCCCGGACACCTGGCAGAACCACCAGGTACGCAGGCGACCGAAGGCGCTTGATGATATCCCTTCCTCAAACAAGCCGTGAGGAGCCCCCGGCAGAGCCGCCGTCTGACTGGCAGCTCGTGAAGAGGTTCCTCGGCCGCGCGTATGCGCGGTTTGGCCCGGTCATCATCATCGCGGCCAACGTACTCCTCACCGCATCGGCCATCCTCCTGTACGATGCCCTCAAGCCGCAGCCGCAGAGGCTCACGCAGAGGGACATCGACTTGGCGGTGGGCCGGACGCTCCAGGCGCTTCCTCCAAAGCCCTCCGACGCGGAGGTCGCCTACCAGACTATTCAACCCTCCCTGGTGGATATCTTCGTCAACACCGCGGGCAAGGATGGCAGGGGGGCGCTCGGCACCGGCGTGGTGATCGCGGACACGGGAATCATTCTCACGTGCCTTCACGTCGTGAAGAATGCCGCCCGGGTGCGTGTGATCTTCGCCTATGATGGAACCGAGTCGGACGCGGAAGTCGTCATGCGCCAGCCGCAGAACGACCTTGCAGTCCTGCGAGCCGCAACCGTCCCCGATGACTTGAAGCCCGCCACGCTGGTTGCCTCCTCCACCCTGAGCCTGGGAGACGAGGTGATCGCCGTTGGCAACCCCTTCGGTCTGCTGAACTCCGCCTCGGCTGGGATAGTTTCCGGCAAGGGCCGGTCCTTCACGTCGAAGGAGACCGGCGCGACGCTGACAGACCTCATCCAGTTCGATGCCGCGGTCAACCCCGGCAACTCAGGCGGTCCGCTGGTCAACCGAAACGGCGAGGTGGTGGGCATAGTCACGGCGCTGCTCAACCCGACTGCGGAAGAAGTCTTCATCGGGATCGGCTTTGCGATCCCAATCGAGACCGCAGCGGGGATGATCGGCGGTCCTCCCTATTGAAAGGAGCTTGAATCAATGGAAATAAACGACGCGTACAGGTCCGGCGGCATGGAAGAGGAAGCCCTTGGAATGGCAAACGGCCAGGGCGACGAGGCCCGTCTCATGGAGCAGATCCTCTATGAGGTGAAAAAGGTCATCGTTGGCCAGGACCATCTCCTGGAGCGCGTGCTCGTGGCCATCCTCTGCCAGGGGCACTTGCTGGTTGAAGGGGTGCCGGGGCTCGCCAAGACGCTCACCATCAAGACCCTCGCGCAGACCGTCCGGGGGACATTCAAGCGGGTCCAGTTCACTCCTGACCTGGTTCCCGCAGACCTGGTGGGGACGCGGATCTACAACCAGCGCACTGGGGACTTCAGCACCTCCCTGGGGCCCGTGTTCGCCAACCTGCTTCTTGCGGATGAGATCAACCGGGCCCCGGCCAAGGTGCAGAGCGCGCTCCTGGAAGTGATGCAGGAGCGGCAGGTCACCATAGGCGGCGAGACATACAAGGTCCCCGACCCGTTCCTCGTCATGGCCACGCAAAACCCCATCGAGACTGACGGCACCTACCCCCTTCCCGAGGCGCAGGTGGACCGCTTCATGATGAAGGTGCTCGTGGACTACCCTGAGGAGACCGAGGAGTACGTCATCGTTGAGAGGATGATCGGAGACCTCCCCTCAGCCAGCCCAGTGACCTCCAGTGAGCGGCTGATAGAGCTGCGCAGAGCTGCGCAGAATGTCTTCGTCGATCCACTCTTGATTCAGCACGCCGTGCGTCTTGCCGCAGCCACACGCGACCCTGAGAAGCACGGGGCCGGTGACATCGCCAAGTACATCGTGTACGGGGCAAGCCCCCGGGCCCCCATCAACCTGATCATCGGAGCTCGCGCCCTGGCCTTCATCAGGGGCCGCTCGTACGCCGTGCCGCAGGACGTCGACGACCTCGTCTTCGATGTCATGCGACACCGTCTGGTGACATCGTACGAGGCGCTCTCCGACGGGGTTTCCGCGGATGCCATCCTGCAGCGTGTGCTCGAATGCGTCCCGGCGCCCCAGCCCGTCTACAGTCATGCCGGCTCCAGCCACAGCACCTGAGCGGATCCTGCAGAGGCTGGACTGGACGGTGATCCGCCGTCTGGACGGCCTGCTCCAGGGGAACTATCGCACCGTGTTCCGCGGGTTCGGCCTTGAGCTCGCGGAGCTGCGCGAATACCAGTACAACGACGACGTGAGGGCCATCGACTGGTATGTCACGGCTCGGACGCAGACGCCGTACATCCGCCTTCGGGTGGAAGACCGGGACCTTACCGCCTGGTTCCTCCTTGATCTCAGCCCTTCCATGGACTTTGGAACTGCGCGCAAGCGCAAGAGCGACATTCTGGTTGATTGCGTGGGCGTCATTGCACGCATCCTGACCCGGCACGGAAACCGCGTCGGCGCCCTGGTTTTCAACGGGAACGCGATCCATGTCATTCCCGCCGAGGCCGGACGGATGCAGGTGCTGAGGCTCATCGCCAGCCTGCTCTCGGAGCCCCGGCTGCCGCGCACCCCCATGACCAGGCTGGCCACCCTCCTGGAAGCGGCCCAGCGCGTCGTACGCCGGCCCTCGCTCCTGTTCATTGTCTCGGACTTCATCAGCTCCCCGGGCTGGGAGCGCCCGCTTGCCATTCTCACTCAACGCCATGAGGCGGTTGCCGTGCGGCTGCTCGACCCCCGGGAATACTCCCTTCCCGATATCGGGATGGTGGTCATGGAAGATGCCGAGTCGGGTCAGCAGCTCCACCTGGACACCCATGATGCCCGCTTTCGCGTCCGTTTCGAGGAGGCTGCGCGCAGGCGCGAAGCGGACCTGCACGCCTCACTGGCGCGCTGTGCCACCGACGCCATGGAGGTTTCCACCGAGGGGGATCTTGTGGAGGAGATCGTGCGGTTTGCCACCCTGCGCAAGCGGCGCAAGTCCGCCACTGCTTCAGCCCGCTCCCCTGGTGCGCCTTCGGGGGCCGCGGAGGCTGACGGCAATCTGAAAGAACCTGCATCGAAATGAGGGAACCGTCATGAACTTCATATGGGGACGGATGCTTTTCCTGCTCCTGCTTGTGCCCGTCCTTGTCGGAGCATACGTTCTGGCCCAGCGCCGCAGGCAGAAGTATGCCCTTCGCTACGCCAGCCTCTCCCTGGTCAAGGACGCCTTGGGCAAGGGACCCGGGATCCGCCGTCATATTCCGGCGGCCCTCTTCCTTGCCGGTCTGACTGTGATCATATTCGCCCTGGCCCGTCCCTCGGCAACGGTGGACCTTCCCTCGGAGGAAGGCACTGTCCTCCTCTCCATGGATGTGTCGGGAAGCATGAGGGCTACGGACATCAAGCCAAGCCGCATGGAGGCCGTAAAGGAAGCGGCCAGGATCTTCATCCAGAAGAGGCCACGAAATGTGCGCATCGGCATCGTGGCTTTCAGCGGCACTGCAGAGCTGATCCAGCCTCCGATAACGGACAACGATCAGCTGATGGCCGCGGTCAACCGGCTCCACCCGGAGCGCTACACCGCCATCGGCAGCGGCTTGCAGGCCGCCCTGGATGCCATTTTTGAAAAGACGGACCAGGCGACGACAGACACGCCTCCGCCGGATCCGAACAATCCCTTGACTTCCGCCCCTCCCCCTGACCAGGAGCCGCCCCCTGTACCGCCGGGAAGCTACAAGAGCGCTGTCATCGTGCTGATGAGCGACGGGCAGAGCAACCAGGGGCCGGATCCGCTGGACGTGGCGGACAAGGCCGCAAACCTCGGTGTGCGCGTGTTCACCGTGGGCGTGGGCACCAAGGAAGGGGCCGTCATCGGGTTCGAGGGATTCTCCTTCCGCGTCATTCTTGACGAGGCAACACTGAAGGCGATTGCGGGCAAGACCGCCGGAACGTACTTCAAGGCTTCAAGTGAGAGCGACCTGCACAAAATCTACGAGAATCTCAGCACCCGCCTCATGGTGGAGCGCGAAAAGACAGAGATAACGGCCCTTTTCGTCGCTGCGGCGGCGGCCCTGCTGCTCATTGCCGGCGCGTTTTCGCTGCTGTGGTTCAATAGGCTGCCCTAGACATGGACGGAGTACTCGCGTATGGCGGAGCCGCGCGGGGCCCTGTTGCGTTCTCACCAGCCGCCCGGTATCATGGACCGTCTGTGAAGTGACGTGTCGGTTTCCACGACGGTCGGGAGGCGCGCATGGAAAAGTACCAGCTGTACATCGACGGCAAGTTTGTGGACGCCGAGTCGGGTGAATGCAGACCGACGTTCAATCCTGCAACCGAGGAGCCTATTGCCCACGTCCCCGTGGCCTCCAAGGCCGACGCGCGGCGCGCCATCACGGCGGCTCGCACGTCGTTTGACTCCAGCACCTGGAGCGGCATGGACGTGCGGGACCGGGCAAAGATCCTCATGCGGATTGTGGAGAAGCTCAAGAGCCGCCAGGACGAGCTTGCGCGCCTGGAGTCCGCCGACTCGGGCGCGACCATCCGACAGACCTCGTTCATGGAGATTCCTTTTGGAATAGAGCATTTCCAGACCCTCGTGGAGCTCGGTGAGCGCGTCCCGACCTACGAACCGCTGCCCTGGATCGACGTTCCGGCAGTCTCGTGGAACTTCGTCAACCGCGAGCCCATCGGGGTCTGCGCAGGGATTGTCCCGTGGAACCTCCCGTTCATGATCGCCGTCTGGAAAGTTGCGCCTGCCCTCATCATGGGCAACTCGATGGTCCTCAAGCCTGCAAGTGATACTCCCTTGACCGCACTGGAGCTGGCCAAGGCTGCGGCGGAATGCGATCTCCCGCCGGGTGTCCTGAACGTCGTCGTCGGCTCGGGCCCCGAGGTGGGGGAGGAGCTGTGCTCGAACCCAATGGTGGACAAGGTGGCCTTCACCGGCTCCACGGAGACGGGCCGGCGCGTCATGAAGCTTGCCGCGGACACGGTGAAGAAGGTCACCCTGGAGCTGGGTGGAAAGAGCCCCACCATCATCTGCGATGACGCCGACCTTTCCGTGGCTGTGGACGGAGCGCTGTTCGGCACGTTTTTCTTTGCAGGACAGGCATGCGAGTCGGGGACGCGGTGTTTTGTCCCATCGTCAATCTATGACGAGTTCATGGAGCGCGCACGGGACAGGGTCAGCCACGTCACCGTTGGAGACCCCGGTGATTTCCAGACCGCGCTGGGACCGCTTGTCTCCAAGGCACAGCTCACGCGCGTGCTCGGCTACATAGAGACGGGACGGAAGGAAGGCGCGCGCCTTGTGTGCGGCGGGGACAGACCCGCCCATATGAAGAAAGGCTGGTACGTGCAGCCGACGATCTTCGAGAATGTCCCCAACAACGCAACGATCGCCCAGGAGGAGATCTTCGGCCCGGTTCTCTCCGTCATCCGCTACGAGAACCTCGACGACGCCATCTCCATGGCGAACGACAGCATCTACGGTCTGGGGGGGGCCGTCTTTTCCCGCGACATCCCCAAGGCAATCGCCATCGCAAAGCGGATCCGGACAGGCACGGTGTGGATCAACGACTTCCACCTTCTGAATGCCAGGGCGCCGTTCGGGGGATACAAGCAGTCAGGCGTGGGCCGGGAGATGGGCCCCCACGGCCTCCTGGAATACACCCAGGTCAAGCATATCCACGTGGACCTCGCGCTCGAGAGGTCGAAGAAGTTCTGGTACGATTATATCATGAACGATTGAAGAAGAAGGGGGTTAGCATGGGCATTCCGTTTTTCAGCGAAGAGTGGATTGTTGCATACAAGGCAGCAATCAACGGAAATCCCGCGTACAAGACTGCGGCCGCTGACTGGACCTACGGCGTCGTCGCCCTGGTCTGCAAAGCGCAGCCATCTGCCTTCCCCCAGGACGTCGGGATCTGGCTGGACCTGGACAGGGGCGTATGCCGCGACGCAAAGCTGGTGAAAGTGGAGGAGGCGGCCAAAGCCCCGTTCTGCATCACCGGGGAGTATGCGCGCTGGAAGCAGGTGCTGAGAAAGGAGCTGGAGCCCGTCAAGGGTATGATGCAGGGCAAGCTCAAGCTCAAAGGAGACCTTCCTACAATCGTGCGGGCCGTTGCGGCCGCCCAGGAGCTGGTGAACTCCGCGGCGATGCTCGACACGAAGTTCCTCGACGAGTAGCTGTCATGGATTATCCGGCCGACCTGTCGTTCCTGTTCGTGAACCCGACACGGGTGGTCTACGGTGCCGGCTCCTCCGGGGAAGTCGGCGTGGAGCTGGGCGCTCTTGGCTGCCGCAGGGCGCTGGTGGTCACGGACAGGTTCCTGGAGCAGAAGACGGATATAGTCGCAAAGGTCGTGAAATCACTCGGGGCCGCATGCGCGGTCGTGTTCTCTGACGTACCCGCCGACTCGGGCGTGCACACGGTCAACGCCGGCGCGGAGCTCGGCCGGGCGAACGGCGCGGACTCGATCGTGAGCATCGGCGGGGGGAGCGTCATCGACACGGCCAAGGGGATTGCCATCCTTCTCACCGAGGGCGGCTCGCTCCTCGATCACCAGGGCTTCCAGCTCCTCACGCGCCGGCAGACCCCGCACATCTGCGTTCCCACCACCGCGGGGACCGGTTCCGAGGTGACATACTTCGCGATCATCAAGGACCATGAAAGAAAACGCAAGCTGAGCTTCGGTGACTACCACATCATACCGGATGTGGCAATCCTGGACCCCACCCTGACCGTCGGCCTGCCGCCGGTTCTCACCGCCGCGACGGGGCTGGACGCCTTCTCCCATGGATATGAAGCGCTGACCTCCGCCCTGCGCGAGCCCATCTCCGATGCGCTCGGGCTGCACGCCATCCGGCTGATCCGGAAGTTTCTGCCGATTGCCGTGAAGAACGGCCCGGACATCGGCGCCCGCGGGCAGATGCTCGTTGCCGCCACGATTGCAGGAGCGGCGTTCTCCAACGCGCAGGTTGGGCTGTGCCATGCAATCGCTCACGTGGTGGGCGCGCGCCACGGCGTGCATCACGGCCTGGCAAATGCCATCGCAATGCCTCACGTGATCAGGTTCAACAATGACGTCGTGCCGGATCGCCACCGGCTGGTTGCAGAGGCCATGGACGTGGACGTTCGCGGCTTGAGCGACGAGGCGGCGGGCATCAAAGCGGCCGAGGCGGTATCAGCCTTCGTCCGGGAGGTCGGGCTTCCCCTGACCTTCCGGGAGGCCGGCGTGCCGGAGAGCGATCTTGCCGCCTGCGCCGAGATGACATTGTCCGACGGCGCAATCGTGCAGAACGCCAAGCCCGTTCTCGACCCCAGAGATGTGCTCGGCGTGCTCACGGCAGCGTGGTCAGGCGCTCCGGCAGCAGGATCCGTGTGAGCGGGGCGCTCCACACCGGCGACACGGGGGCCCGAGTGACGCTGGCCGCGGGGGCAGGCGAGGTGGGTCTTGCCGTGATGCTTGCCGACCTCATCCGCCAGAACCTCGAGCAGAAGCCCGGCAAGTGGAGGGACTTCCTCCGGCTCGATTCGCTCATCTCGCTGGAAGCCCGGGACGCGGAGGTGACTGTTACCCTTGCATTTTCCCGCGGCTCCCTCACCATCCATGGAGGCATCCACGGAACGCCGGCTATCAGGATTTCGGCCACCGCAGAGGCTCTCCTGGGGCTTGCTGCCGTGAAGATCGTCGGGGGCCTCCCATTTCTCTTCGGTCCCCAGGGAAGAGGGCTCCGCGCGGGGCTGCTCTCAGGACAGGTGAAGATAGCAGGCTTGCTGCGAAGGCCCGCTCAGCTGGTCCGCTTCACGCGCCTGGTCTCGGTCAACGGATGACGCTGTCAACGGACAACGCGAAGCCCGTGAGCGTATTCAGGCCGGCGAAAGGACAGGGCTGAACTCCAGGCGGAAAGTTTCCTGCTCCCCTGATATCCCCTTCAGGGTCTGCACGCGCCGCGTCAGGCCCCTCACACGCCCCTTCATCCGCTCGATAGCCGCTGGGTCTGACCTGATCTCTTTGGAGATGATGATGTCCCCGCCGTCCGCCGTGCCCTGGATGCGCGCCGCCATGTTCACCACCTGGCCGAAATAGTCCAGCCTGTTGTTGAGGTTCACCATAATGGTGCTGCCGGCATGCAGGCCGATTTTCACGATGATTTCGTTGCGCAGGTTCTCCCTCTTGTTGAACTCGTTGAATGCCGCCTGGATGGCAATCGCGGCGGCCACCCCGTCCACGGGGCGGCGAAACGATGCCATCACGGAATCCCCGATGGTCTTGACGATCACGCCGTCGTTCTGCTCCACCTTGCGGAACAACACGTCGAAGTGGTCCCGGACAAGCCCGTACGCGGCTGAATCTCCAAGCCTGTCATAGAGCTCCGTGGATCCTTTGATGTCCGTGAACATGATGCACACCTGGCTGATGCTCAGACTCTCCCGCAGGGAGAGTGTTTCCGTCTCGAACATTTCCCGAAAAAGCGGGATATGCAGGCAATCCAGACCGGTCACATACGTGTCGGGCAGCCTGATCCTCTTCTCCTTGTGCATCTGCACGGTCAGCCGGGTCTGCTCGTCGATGAACGAGCGATCCACCGCGTAGAGCTTGGCGTTCGGTGTAAAGGTCACCTCCACGTTTCGCGCCAGGTCGTTGCGGAAGTCCACGTTGCATAGGGGACAGTGGTTGCCCGACGTGGCTTCCTGCAGGTGCCTGTGGCTCCCCGCAACCGCGTTGCACTCCGTGCAGTGGAAATCCCAGTTGAGGTCCAGCACGCCCTCCCGCACCAGGCGGATGAACGTAGCCAGGAGCCTGCTGCGGTCTGCGGTGAGCTGCGCGGCGATCACCGACGGATTGATTCTCCACAGGTCCGCATCTTTTGCTCTTCCGAACCACTCAACGAGCGCAACGCCGGGGTAGTGACCCTCATTGTCGCCGCTGACGTTCTTCTGCACTTCCTTCATCAGAGCTCTTGTTTTCACCAGACATATCCTCCTCCCCTTAAATATGCATCCGGGAGGTCACGGGAGTGTAACAGGGAGATCAAGAATGTCCGGTTATGCCGTAGGCTGAACTGCTTTGCCGTGCGCCTGGATGCTCTGGCGGAAGAAGTAGTCGTCGACGATTTCGATCAATTCAGGTGTGAACTCCAGGCAGACATCGACAAGGATCTGCTCCCCGTCCATGCGCTGCACCGATGTCACCTTCCCGTTCGCCGTGAACTGGTAGACCTGGAAATACAGCCGCGCCGAGCAGGCCGCCCCTTCTTCCAGGCCCGCGGGACGGTCCGGAAACCGCAGCGACAGGCTGTTGGCAGCAAGAGAGATCAGGGTGGCCCTGGCCTTCGTCGCGCCCATGACAAGCTCCACGTAGTTGTTGTAGCGCATGAGCCGGGCGGCCGTCTCATCCAGGGGGATGGATTTGCCGGCGAAGTTTTCGAACTGGCTCTTGAGGCCCTCGTAGGAGTAGAGGTAGTCCCCGATTATCTCCACAAGGTCGTTGGGGCATGAGCGGAACGTCGCGTCCATCATGCAGACGTTCTGTTTCCCCTTCACGGGCCCGATCCTGTCCAAGGTGCCGCGAAGAAGGAGTGTCAACGGCTTCTTGCTGCCGGTCTGCTGGAACGTCAGGTTGATGGAGCATAGCTTCTTCTGGAATTGCTGGAAGAAGGAGATTTCCTGCAGGCTCAGGACCACCAGGAATATGCCCCCCTTCATGGACAGCTGGAAGGGGGCGCAGATCAGGAGGTAGCCCTGGATATTGAGGAAGACCTGGGACTGAACCAGGCCCGTCTTTTTCAGAGCATAGGGTGTGATCCGGACGGATTTATCCGCAAACTTTTCGATATAATCCTGGAGCCGCGATTTTGCCATTTCCCTATTGTAGCCCCGCGGTCGGGGGTGTGCAAGCGTCCCTGAAGCGCAAGCGTCTCCGCGCGGTCCTTGACGAGGGCCAACTTTCGGCCGATTCTGGCCGGACATGAATCCGCCACTTGCTGCAGGAAAACTGCCCCTCGGTCTCCTGGAACGGCTTCTGCGGCACACCTCGCGCTCCCCCCTGCTCAAGATCGGCGCAGGCCCGGGGGAGGATGCGGCGGTTGCCTCCGGCGCAGAGACGATTGTGCTGACAGCGGACCCGGTCACGCTCACCGGTGCGCGCCTCGGTGCATACGTAGCAGCCGTGAATGCAAACGACATCGTCGCCATGGGAGGCAAGCCTGTCTATCTCACCACAACAGTGCTTCTGTCGCCGGGAACAGAAGAAGAGGAGCTGGAGAGGATCTTCGCGGACATCGAGGATGCCTGCAGCAGGAACGGTCTGCTCTGGGTCGGCGGGCACACGGAGGTGACCGCGGCCGTGACGCGCACAGTGGTGTGCGGCCAGGCCGTGGGTTTCCTCTCGGGGCCGCCGCTTTCCACTGCGGGCGCGCGGCCCGGGGATTCCCTGTGCATGACAAAATGGGCCGGCCTGGAGGGGTCAACCACAATTGCCAGGGAACGGCCCGATGCGGCGCGCGACGTGCTGGGGGAAGAGCGCCATCAGGCCGTGCTGGGGTGGCTGGACGAACCGGGGATTTCGATTGTCCCGGAAGGCCGCCTCCTTGAGGGCCTGACCCTGACAAGCGGCCACGACCCCACGGAAGGCGGGTTGGCCATGGGGATCCACGAGATCTGCCGGGCGAGCGGCGTCGGCGCCCGCGTCCGTCAGGCGGCAATCTGCGTGAGGGAGGAGACCCGCCTGCTCTGCCGGCGATTCGGGATGGACCCCCTTGGCCTGTTGAGCTCGGGTGTCTTCCTGTTCACGGCCCCGCCAGCGGTGGCGGAAACGGCGTGCGCCAGGCTTGCGGAGGGACGGATCCCCGCTGCGGTCATCGGCGTGATCACGGATGCCGGCAACGGCGTGTGGCTGGAGAAAGACGACGTACGCGTCCCGCTGACGTTCTCAGAGCGTGATGAGATCATCAAGCTGGGAAAGGACTAGTGCTTCATGTCCCAAATTTTCGCCTCGATGAAGATACTCACGAGGTCGGGATCGAGTTCCTTGTCCTTTACTCCGGCGTTGAGGATGTCCAGGGCCTTTTCGGGCTTGACGGCAGGCTTATAGGGGCGGTCGCTCGCGGTCAGGGCGTCATAGATGTCGGAAACCGTCATCATCCTGGTCTGTACGCAGATCTCCTCACCGTGGATCTTCTGGGGGTAGCCGGACCCATCCAGCTTTTCATGGTGCCCCCAGGCGATGACCGGGATATTGCGCATTTCCTTGGTCCAGGGGATTGTCTGGAGAAACTTGTACGTATGCGAAACGTGGCTGTTGATCTGCTCACGTTCCTCGTCGTCCAAGCTGCCCTTCAGGATCCTGAGCTTTTTGTGCTCGTCTTTGGTGAGAAATTGAATCGTGCTCTCGCCGTCGATGAAGGTCTTGACCTGGATCTCATCCAGAATACCCATGGGGGCTTTTGCCAGCACGCTGGGCTCGTTCGCAGTCGCGATGGTCTGCAGGTAACGGTCGATCTCCTCGATGGATTCGATTTCCCTCCGATCGATCTCTTCCTTGAGCCTCAGGTACCCCTCGTTGCCTTCCCTGAGGACCGCGGCGAACCTTTCTTTCAGCAGCTCGTAGAGCTTTGCCTTGCGAATGTAGGAGAGGCGCATCTTCACCAGCTCGAACTGCTCGGGATAGAGCTTCTTCGCTTTGATCAGCACGTGTTCCCGCACCCCGACTTTGCCGAAATCGTGCAGGAGGCTGGCGTAGCGGATCTCCTTCATGTGCTCGGGGGTGAAGCTGACGCCCCGATAGGCGCCTGTATCCACCCGCGTCACCGCCTTGGCAAGCCCCACGGTGTAGTCTGCGACCCTGGTGGAATGGCCTGAGGTGGTGGGATCTCGCGACTCGATTGCGGTTACGGAGGCCTTCACGAATCCCTCGAACAGCGTCTCTATCTCCTGGTAGAGCCTGTTGTTCTCCAGGGACACCGCTGCCTGGGAGGCGAGGGAGAGCACCAGCTGCTCGATATCTTGCGGAAAGGGAACGACCATCCGGTCCGCATCTTCCGGGGTTGCTATCTTCAGATTGAAGTCGGTCTTCCTGTTGATGAGCTGGACCACCCCGATGATTTCTCCCTTGTGGTCCTGCATGGGCACTGTCAGCATGCTCTTGGAACGATAGCCGGTGGACTTGTCATAGCTCACGTTGAAGCCGTACTCGCGGTCTGCCGGTATACTGTACGCGTCGGGGATGTTGAGCACCGCCCCGGTGGAGGCCACGTAGCCTGAAATGGCTTTTTTGTTCAGCGGGAACACCCTTTCGGTGTAGTCCTGGGGATTGGAGTCGTTCTGGGCGATCTTGAATCGAAGCTGCAGCGTCCCTTGTGCCTCGTCGGTCTCCACCAGATAGAGCGTCCCAGCATCCGCGCGCGTGATCTGGCGCAGTTGCCGCAGAATGTATGCAAGAAGCTTGTCGTTGTCTTTTTCCGCGGTGAGCTGGATCCCCACCTTGAGCAGCTCGGAGTTCTCGGACTCCTTGGCCTTCAGGAGCCGGTCTTTTTCAGCAAGCTCCCGTTCCAGGTGGAGCCTGCGGAAGAGGTTCCTGAGCGTGCGCTGAAGCTCCTGGGGCCGGGAGAAAGAGAAGACCTCCTCGTAGAGCAGCGTGTCGGGGAGGACGCCTTCGGGGGCAGGGGCCTTGCCGCCGGGGTTCCACAAAAGGATTGAGCCCGCTTCCGAGTTCTCCTGGCACAGTGCCGCGCCGTTCTTTTCCAGGAAACTGCTGTCCACGAGCCAGGCAACCAGATCCCCGTTGTCCGGCGCGTTCGCCGGCATGCGCTTCACCCGTTTGACATGAAGGCTCTTGTCGTTTTGTACAACAGCGGGAAGCTCAGGAACGCCTTCCGCGACTCTCAGAACAAGCTTTGGCACAGAAACTCCCTTTTTCCCCTCTTACTCATAGTTTAGTGAACCGCATACAACTCTTCAAGGATTGACTGCACCAGGGCCGCGCATCGAACCGGTGGCCGTCCGACAAGCGTGGGATCCCCGCTGCCTATCGTTGTCCCTGATCGGGAATCCATCACCGACCAGCGGACCGTGGCGTCAGGCTGGCTGGAGAGGCTCAGTGAATATCGCATTCCGCCAGCGGGTCCTTCCATGCACTCGGAGCCCGCTCTACTAAGATACCGCAGAATCAGCCTCTTTTCCCGCGGGTGAAAAACGGTTCCCCGGAACTCCACCGTCATTGGCAGACCGAGCCCGGCCTGGGGAAGCGCGCCAGGGTTGAGCTGGTAGAGCTGGGCAATGACCTCCCGACGCGGCTCTCCGTGAAGCAGGGGTGCAAGCGCGACAAGGGAATCCGCCATCGCTTCCTTTTCCCAGAACGGATCCAGACCCTCGATGGACCCGCGCAGCAGTTCGGGTGATCGCGTGAGCTTCCCCTGCTCCTGGAGGTAGAAATACTCCGCGTGCGGCGAACGCGCGGTCTCCAGGCGCCTCGCCATGTCCAGGTATTTCAGCGCGACCTCGCGATAGCCTTCGTTGCCTCGATAGAACTCCCACCAGGCGTCCTCATACGACCCTTCGGCCAGGTACTGTCTTCCCACGATGATGGAGTACATGCGGAACCGCTGGCGGTGGTACCAGGAAAGGATCCGATCTCTGGCCGCAGCAGCCAACGCTGAAATGCGCGCAAGGACCCCGCCGGTCGGCTTGTCAGCTTCCAGCCGGGCAAGCCCGGCGTAGACGTCCTTCAGCAGCTCGTGCACGTCCTTGAAGTGCCTCATGACGTCCGTTCCGTAGTACACGATCCACGCGAGGTCCCGGGAGGACAGCACCTCCTCTCCGTAGCGCCGCGCAAGCTCAAGCTGCCCGGACTTCTGCAGCAGGATGGCGATGTTCACCTTGGACAGCGGCGTGGTATCTTTTGCGTATGCGCTCTGGTACTCCGCCTGGGCAGTGGAGAAATCCAGCCGCGACTCGAAAAGCTCCCCGCGGGCAAGATGGCCCGAAGGGCGGTCGTCCATGGCGATGGAGTCGTCGGTATCCCGCAGCGCCGAGTTGTAGTGGAAGAAGTTGTGCTCCAGGAGGGACAGGTTGTAGTAGGCGATGGCGGCGAAGCTGCGGTCTCCGACCCGAAGCGCCTCGTCGATTGCCTTCTGGTAGAACTCCCGCGAGCTGTCGTAGCGGTTCAACCCGGAGTAGATCGTGCCCAGGGTCATTGCCAGCCCGCGCTGCATCCCCAGCCGCGCAAGGCCCTTGCGCACAACCGCCTCGCCCTTTTCCAGCTGGTGCGTCTTGAAGTACATCCAGCCCAGGTCGTCCACCGTGTCGGCGCTGTCCGGCCAGGTGGAGAGGATGCGCGTGAGATAGTCGATCGACTTTTTTTCCTGGTTGAGTTTCCCGAAACTGCGCGAGATCTGGGTGAGGGTGGTGATGTCCGTGGCACCCTTCTTCTCCGCTGCCTGGTATTCCTCCAGCGCGAGGTTGTACAGCTCCTTGTCGTAGTACAGGTCGGCCAGGGCAAGGTTGACCTTGGGCGCCGCGGGAAAACGCTCCTTCGCCTTTGTCAGGATTTTGACGGCGGTCTCGTAGGCATCCTGGGATATCGCCTGGCGCGCCTGCCCGTACATCTCGTTCAGGGTCTCATCCCGCCCCGGCTGCTGGGCCGGGAGGGCGGCAGGAGGAAGGAGCAAAAGCACTACCAGAGGCGGGATGGCTGCTCGGGGGAGGTGCACTTCAGATCATCCTTGCGAGGGAGCCGGCGGGGTTGACCAGACCGAGCAGCCGGCGCGGAAGCGGCGTGCCTGCCCGAAACGCCGCGCGAAACGCGCTGGATGCGGCCCGGGCCGTCCGTTCGTCCTCGCTGTCGAACAGACTGGAAAAGGCGGCTTTCATCAGCTGGTCCGTCATCGTGGAGAGACAAACCCCGTGCTCACGTTCGACCCTCCACGCATGCTCGAGGAGGGACTCCCCGGGCCGCCGTGAAAGCCCGACACCGGCAAGGCTCACCAGGCAGAGCCGGTAAGCTCCCTTGACCCTGCGGCGCCGGCTTGCGGAGAACAGCTCGGGCAGCGAAGGCAGCAGCTTCACGATGAGGAGGAACAGGGCATACAGCGTGGGAAGGGTCAGGTACCACAGGCGCGCAGCAAAAAGGGCAATCCGGGCGAAGGCTGCCCCCAGGTGCCTCACCGACCCCGCCACCGATACCGGAGGCGTTCTTTCCTCCGTCATGCCGGACTGGTTCTTGAGTATCTCGGCAATGAGCTTTGCCATCCTGTCCTTGTCGGGCCCCATGTACGGCGAGAACTGCTCCCCCGGGGCCAGCTGATCCGAGGTGGGGTCGAACTCCACCCACCCGATATTGCCGAACCAGACCTCCACCCATGCATGGGCCTGGAACGCCTTGACCTCGTAGAAGTTGAGTATTTCGGATCGGGGATCAACATAGAAGCCTACCGACACGCGGGCCGGGATGCCCAGGCTCCGGCACATCAGCGCCATGGCAAACGCGAAATAGGAGCAGTAGCCCTTCTTCGCTTCGAAGAGGAAGTGATGGAGCTGATTGCCGTCTGCCGCGATGCCCGGCTTCAGGGAGTAGAGGTAATGGGTCCTCAGGTGCTCTTCGATCGCGGCGACCTTCGCATAATATCCCTGCTGGTTTGCCGTTATCTGCTCCGCCAGGCCCTTGATGAGGGGGTCATCGCCCCAGCGGGTGTAGTAGGACAGGGCGCCGGCGGGCAGGGAAGGAAGGACCGTCACGTTCTGAGGGGCGGCGGACGATCGCATCATCTTTGATTCCACCCGGTAGACGCGCAGGAATGAGGAGGATTTCCAGTTGGAAAGCGGCGCCACGCGCACCGGGTAGTTCAGGGCAATCAGCGAGGAGGGATCGAGAGTGAGAAAATAGTATTCCTGGGTGATGCGCTCGCGGTCTCGGAAGCCGGGATCAGGGTAAGTTTCCGGAGAATCCGGCACCACTGTTGAGGACTCATCAGCGCCATGGCCGGGCTCCATGAAGAACCCCCGCTGGGAATCGTAGCTGCCCAGGACGAACCGTCTCAGGAGGAATCGCTCAGCCTTGCCCTCCGTGCGAAAGAGCATGACCGTATCGTTGGATGTGCGTATCTCGCTTTCCAGCCTGACGTAGGGGGCAAAGTCGAAGCGGAAGAGCGTTGGCCTCATCAGCCCCCCGCCAGCCTTTACGGCGCTTTCGCTGTACCGGCCCAGGAGGAGGAAAAGAAAGACCAGGAGCAGCGGGATCACGATCCACGCAAAGCTCAGGGCGGCGCGTCGGCCGAAGCCGGCGCCGGAGTCGGGCCCGGCGTCTGGCGCGTTTTCCGCGCCCTGCAACGCTCCTCTTCGGAGCGCGCGCGGGTCAATCCCTGTCAGGTTCCCCGACAGGAGGAGCACGAAGAACTCCGCAATCACGAAGAGACAGAGCACAAGCGCGTAGCCGAGGGGGTGCGGGTACAGGGTGAGCCGGTAGCCCGCCTGCGACCAGAACACAGCCGCAAGAAGGCCGGAGTTCAGTGCCACTTCGATGACAGGGAACCGCGGGTTGCGGAGCGCAAGGAAATTGAAAAGCCAGGC
>Ga0187881_10002587_pt1 | contig 16742 bp, 18 predicted proteins | sample June2016WEW_19_1_2_FD_133017 | JGI IMG/M metagenome (GOLD analysis project Ga0187881, IMG submission 133017) | Peatland microbial communities from SPRUCE experiment site at the Marcell Experimental Forest, Minnesota, USA - June2016WEW_19_100 | ecosystem: Environmental > Terrestrial > Soil >...
ACACACGAATTGATGGCGCCCGCCGGGGCGTTGTTGTCGACGTCCTCGTGCGGCAGCGGCTCCAGTTTGCCGCCGGCCTTGGAGTGCGGTATCGCCACGTCGCTCGCGGCCTTGAGCGCCTGCGTGCTGGCATTCGTCGAGGTCATGCCAAGCGGAATGAAGATGCGCTCCTTCACGAAATTGTCCCAGCTCTTTCCGGTTACCGCCGGAATGATCTGGCCCGCCACCAGGTACAGCAGGTTGTCATAGGCGTACCGGCTGCGGAAACTGGTGGCCGGCTTGACGAACCGCAGCCGGCGGATGATTTCTTCGCGGCTGAGGTCGGTGGGCGGGAAGAACATCAGGTCGCCCGCGCCCAGCCCCAGCCCGCTGCGATGCACCAGCAGGTCCCTCACGGTGAGCTCGCGGGTGACGTACGGGTCGTACATCTGGAAACCGGGCATGTGTTGGATCACGGCGTCGTCCCACCGGAGCTTGCCCTCGTCCACCAGCATGGCCAGCGCCGCCGCCGTGAAGGCCTTGGTATTGGAGGCGATGCGGAAGAGCGAGTGGGGCGTCACCGGCGCCGGCTCGCCCAGTTTCCGCACTCCGTACCCTTTGGCGAGGACCACGTTGCCGTCCTTGACAATCGCCACGGCGATCCCCGGAACGTCGAACTCTTTTCGGGCGCGTTCCACCACCCGGTCGACGTAATCCTGCGCCGGGCAAACCGCCGCGGCCACGAGCAGCCCAATCAGAACACGAAGCGGTTGGCAGGCGGAAGCGCCTGCCCCACAAAGAGGTGAGCCCTTGCGGGCCAAGGTGGGACAGGCGCTTCCGCCTGTCAACCCCGCATTACCTGTCACGCAACAACTTCTCATAGACCTCCCTCTTTGACATCCCGCGCCGCCGCGCCACTTGTTTGATGGCGTCCATGCGCGGCGTTCCCGCCCGCAACAGTGCGTCCACGGCTTCATCCACCGGCGTGTCGTCCGGAGCCGGCCCCGCAGCCCGCCCAATGAGCACCGTCATCTCGCCCTTCACCGCGTCGCGCTCCGCCAGTTGCGCGCGAATCTGGGCCGCCGTGCCGCGCAGAAACTCTTCGTGGATCTTGGTCAGTTCGCGCGCCACCACCACGGGCCGCGGCCCCAGGGCCTTCGCTATCGCCTCCAATGCTTCCAGAATGCGATGCGGCGCCTCGTAGAAGACGAGCGTGGCGTGCTCTTCCGCCAGCGCCTCCAACGTCTTGGCCCGCTGGCCCGGTTTGGGCGGCAGAAACCCGCAGAAACGGAACGTCTCCGCCGGCAGCCCCGAAGCCGCCAGCGCCGCCAGCGCCGCCGAAGCTCCCGGCACCGGCTGCACCGGGATGCCGCTTTCGATGGCCGCCCTCACCAGCCGGTACCCCGGGTCGGATACCAGCGGCATCCCCGCGTCGGACACCAGCGCAATCGCCGCCCCGGCGCGCAGCCGCGCCGCCAACTCCGCGGCCCGCTCCATTTCGTTGTGCTCGTGGTAGCTGATGGTGGGGGTCCGGATGTCATAGTGATCCAGCAGCGTGCGTGTCCGCCGCGTGTCCTCGCACGCGATCAGATCCGCCTCCCTCAGCACCCGCACCGCGCGGTAGGTGATATCTTCCAGGTTCCCGATGGGCGTCGCCACCAGATAGAGCAGGCCGGCCATTCCTTGAGTATAGAGGCAGACACCCCGGGGCCTCTGGCCCCATAGGCGTTAAGTTGAGTTAAGGGGTTGGTGGACCGATTCCTGGGGGCCGTAGCGGCTGTCGGCCCTTCTAAACCCTACGGGGTCAGGTGAGATTGATCGGTTGACCGTTTGGCCCGTCACATGTCAGCCATGGGCGTTCTTCGGCCAAGTGTTTTGTCCCACCAATGGAGCCGCTCCCGTCAATCCCAGCGTAGGCCCGCTGCTTCAAGGTGTTCTGGCCGAAACTTCAGGACACCGTCGGCAACGGCCAAAGGAAAAACCTCCGAAGTGATATCACTAAGATCGCCAACTTGAAACGGAAACGCCTCCTGAGCTCCAGGCGCCAATGCAATGCGATACTCGGATTGGTAAGAAAAGCTCGCCGGCTTTCGGAATCGCCCGACTTCTCCGGAATAGTTCGATTCATCGTAGTACTCAACGAGGCGGCCCTCGACCTTCAGTCCTCGGTGCTTTGCTGCGGCGGCTACTCTCGAAAGAAACTCCTGCGTATGAGTGAAGAGAACGAAAGACTCGCCAGGCCACTTATGGCATCTTGGAAAGATTGGGCCCTCGACTGGCCTCGTTATCGCGAACATGCAGAAGAGATTGCAGAAAGAAGTTTGCTGGCGAGCAATTTTGATTGGACCGGCAAGGTCCCCAGGCGCGGCCCGGATCTGATCCAGGCCACGGATTCCCGGGTCGAAAACGAGATTGCAGTGCTCTGGCTGAAGGATGTAATCTGTGCCTTCACGTTTGTCGCTTCGGGCTGGGTCCCCCTCCAGCGACTTGAAAAAAGCCAGAGGGCTCATGTATAGGAGACCTTTCTGGACCATTTCCAGATGGGCCCTACGGCCGAGCTTGAGCAAGATCACACAGGGCTCGCCCGTTTTAGTCCAGAGGGCCACACTTAATTATCCTCTGCCACACGCCCTGCCGTGGGTGGTGCGCTAAATCTGTGTCCCTAGCAGTTCTTGCGCCCCCGTTTCGTCAGCCCAATGGTGCGCCAAATGCACGGGGATTGGCCGAAGACGCACGAAGCGAATCGGTCCAAGTAGAAAATCAGGGATCGTCGGGAGCCCTGGTCGGCAGAAGCATAGATGGATCGAAAACCATTTCACATTGAGGGCACGATAACTCGGCTAAGACCCACCGACTGAGCCATCGCAGAAACTGCGCATCGAGCGCTCTCCGGCCCGCGACGTGAAGCGTTGCGATCTTGGGAACACTCCGAATCAGATCTATATCGACCGTCGTCAGTTGATTAAGAAAAGCGATACTGTCTTCCAGCTTGGCTCCGTGGCGCGGAAGAAAAAAAAGATGAGCGATACGGTGACGCTTAGCGTCACCCTGCTTTTCTCTACTGAGCGTCGATAACGGCCGTACGGGACATACTACAACTCGATTCTGGGCACGTTCAGGATGAGATATCTCGCAGTCGGGGGTGACCACTAGAGATCGCACGCTTTGGCACGCCACGGACACCGGTACCTCTTCGTCCTTTGGCAATGCGATCATAGTCTCTACAGTAAGTCCGTGGTTCTGGTTACCGCGCACGTTGATGTAGACGTGCGGCGCAAACTCCAATAAATCGCCCTGGCTCAGTTGAGCCGCAGGTTCGCAGTAAAAGCTTCCAAGCAAGAATTACCTTTTAGAAGAAACAACTATCATCTGGCTCGACTTCTTGCTCGGCTTCGGACGGAGGCCTGAAGTAAGCGTCAAAGGCCAGCGACAAACTTTCTCCGGATCGCGCACGCGCGAAGTCTATCCCAGGTTTGGCGACGCTTTCGGGGGGCCTCGCAGGACTGCGAGGCGGTTTTGGCGCGCGATGGACTACCAAAATCACATCAGACGTGTGATTACTGAAGGGCAGAATAACAGTTCCTACTGGTGCAATAGCAAAACCGATTATCAACACCGCGGCCGAAAATGGAGATGGTCCTTTTGCGTGTTGGCGAGGGTTCGTTTGCCGTTCGGTCAGATCCTCTTCCAAAGAGAATACGTCCACTATATCCCACTGCTCATTTTTCATGATTGTCTGACCTCTTCTGCGAAATGATGCAACCGCTCTGCGTGCGGCTTACACTGCTCTAGAAATTCAAGCATCAGAGCAGTTGGCAGCGCAATCCGTATGATAGGCTCCAGGTATACGTCCGCTCTCCTGCCTATACGAACGAAGTGGATATCGGGCGGGGCTATGTAATAGAAGTCCATAATGGAGTCATCGCCGATTGCGGCCATGAAAACGTTGTTCGCACGAAAGCCCTGCACCTTTTCTGTGTCTTGAGGTTCTGGAATCGGTGCCAACCGTTTGGTGCTAAAGTCGTTTTGTAGGCTCTCGTGAAACGCCCTAGAGCTATTCCAAAGCCCTCGAACAAAAAGTGTTTCTGGATACGATATTTCGACCTTCGTACGAAGTGCCGCGTTGCCGGGTGCCAGCCGACCAAAGACGAGACCAATTCCCGCTCTCGCCTCAACCACTCTGCAATAGTCGGCAAAGTACCGGCGATCAGGAACCTCCGCACGCTCATAGTCAACACCGAGTTCGATGAATGTTCCTCTTCCATCTTCAATGAAGCGGAGGCGAACAGGTCCCTTCGATTGGGCGACAGCGCCGCGTCCGGGGGCTACGAATTTTCGTTCGCTAACAGCGTTCATGATTCCTTCAGATAGAATGCCGACACAAATCCATTTTGAGTATAGCATATTTTTCCGCCAGTCATCTACAAGGGAAACTGGTTTAGTATCAATTAGTTAAAGCCTGCTGGGCGCTCAGGCCTCCTGATCACGCGGTCTCCGGCAGTTCCCGTGGTCCACATGGCCTTCGTGATGCCGACGGCCATCGCGGGCGTCATGCGCAGAGTCTGGTGGCGGCGGATGGAGTTGTACCAGGCAAAATGAACGCAGTATGCAGCCCACAGGTTGTCCCACTTCTTGCTAAAGGCGCTCATCAGCCGCGTCATGCGGCCCATCTGCATCCTGATCGTGAGGTTCTGGCGCTCCACATGGGACGTGCAAATCTTCGCGGGATCGGAGATCGCCACCAGGATAGGGACACATATTTAGCGCACTACCCTGCCGTGCGGCTCCGGAAATCGCCAGGTGCAGGCGGAGCCCTCTATTCCGCATCTGGTCAGCCGCGATCATCGGCTGTGAGTGCAACACCAGAATGCAATTAGTCGGAGGGCCACAGAAGCCATGTGGACGAGAAGTCGCCATCCCGGAGGCTGACCCCGACGTTATCGTTCAACCGCTTTTCTATGCCTGCCCCCCCAGTCTTCCATTGGCTCTGGAAGCGGCCTTTTTAGCCGCCCTGCTGCGGGTGCTTTTTCATCAGCGAATCGAGAAGCGCTTCCGGGATTCTAAAAGTTGTCCGCCGAAGACGGTTGACCGTCTGAGCAAGGTTAACCAGGCCGCGCTGGGCGGCAAGATCGAGAACCCCCAGCGTGCCAGTCACACGGAGTCCCTTGCCGCGAGCTACAATTGCGCCCTTCCGATCGTCCATGAGCGGCAGATCGGCGTCGAGCGAAATGGCCAGGGCGATTGCGGCTGCCTCCCCGTTATCGAGTTCTTCCACGGAAGCCTGGTCGAATTGACGGCTTGGCGTTTCGTGGACGTCAAGCCAATCCGGAGGATCGGCAATCCAGTTCCGCACCAAAGACGGAACGTCCGGGTCGGTCAACTCGGCTCGCACGGCGGATGGCAGGATCACTTTCTCAAATAGAACTGGAAGGAGGTCGACGTTTTCGATCAGTACCAGATGGTCGATCGGCCCGGTATCGGCGATGATGAGCCGCACCGGTTAGAATCCCAATTGTTTCAGAGCGTCACGATCCCGCTCAAAATCTTCCATGGTGTAGTCTTCATACACGTCATGGGATTTTAGGAACCCATCGAGCCGGTACCTGGTTCCAAAACCGAGCAGCCGCCGCAGCTCAGGCTTGGTGATGCGACCGCTCTTGAATTCTTCGAGCGCCAGGGCTTCGAGGGCGCGGCGCGAGAGGTCGACGCCGGATGCGCTCATGCGACTGGCCAGCTCATCGGGAATCCGGACGGTCAGTTCCATGCTCTTTCACCCTACTCCATCCGCATAACTCGATCAAGGAAATAGCCGGACATAAGCGGTCATTTATGTTTGACAGTCCAGGCCTGTCCCCGGATTTCGCAGTTCTAGAACCGTTTCAGCGCGCGCAGCAGGGAGGCGGTGGTGCCGCCGGAATGCAGCTCCACCGAGTGAACGGGTTTCCAATTCTCGTCCATGGTCCCAATGTAGAGGGCGGCCTGGCGGCTGCCGCCCATCAGGATGACGGTGTACTTGCGGTCCGGGTAGCCGAGGGCGCGGCACTGGAGTTCGCCCGACTCGCTCTGCCAGCGGTCGGAGGCGGGCCGGCCCAGTTTCTGCACCGCGGCGAGGTAGTCGTCGCGGCTGGTCAGGGTGAGGTACTGCTGGTCCTTAGTGGTGAAGACCACGCTCTGCCTGACCTCGCCCACTTGGGTCAGGCGAAGGGCCGCCAGGCAGAGGAGAACGGCCACGGGCAGCGCGGCGGCGATCAGCTTGAAGATGCGGCGGTCGTTGGATTCCAGCCGGATGCCCACCACGGGCGCGGGCGCGCCGCGGTCCGGAACGGCCCCGGATGCCGGAGGAGAGCCGCCCACCGCAACGGGCATCTGGATCACGCGCCGCTGGTACGGCCACACCGTGCCGCCCTTGTATTCCAGCTCCCGGTTCAAGCCGACTATGAGGACCGGGTCGTCGATGCGCGACACTTCACCGACGAGCCGCCGCGAGATCCAGATCTCCGCACCGCTCTTGCAATTGACCACCAGGATCTCCGACCAGGTGGCCTTCCGGAAGAGCCACTCGTTGTGCTCGATGTTGAGGATGGGGGGATAGAACGAGAATGGCCGGGAGGTCAAGTGGTTGAGCGACGGCGGAATGGGCGGGGAGGCCATGGGAATTCGAGGACAGGCAGCGAATTTCGCAAAGGCCGCGAAATTCGTAGCCTGTCCCTTAGTATACCTACTTGCGTCCCACCAGGCGCAGCCGCACACTGAATGCGCGGGCCTGGCCTCCTCCGTACTTCAGGAATTGGGACGTCCCCTGAACGTTGTTGACCACGTTGGCGTTCAGGGTGCCAGTCAGATTGTTGTACCCAAAACGCCAGGCCCACAAGTAATGCAAGGCGCGAAACTTGCGCTCGAGGTGCAGGTTGATATTGAAATAATCGGGAAAACGGCGGGAGTTCGGCGGACCCACCATGAAGCCATCCTCGTCCACCACTCCGAACGGAAAACCCGTGCGGTATTCCACCAGGTACGCCGCCGTGGTGTTGCGCACCAGGAATTCGAGCTTCCCCGGAAAGAAGCGTTTGGGCAGAGGGGCCACACCCCACATGTGAAAGCGATTGGGCGTGTCCCAGGAGAACGGTCCCGGGGCCTGCGGGCCGAACGTGGGGTTCTCGAGGCTGTAATCCACCACCGCGTTGGTGCGCGAAGCGGATCGCGTGTACCCGACGAACCATTCGAACTGGCCCGCGAACGTGCGCCTCAGGCTGAAATCGACAGCGTCGTACCGGTCGCGGCGGGTGTTCTGCAACTGGTAGGCGGCGCCGGTGAAGAGGGCGGGATTCAGCTCCGCGGCGGGCGTCACGAACACGAACCCGCGGCTCCCCGTGCGCCGCGTGTACCCGGCCTTGGCATAGAACTCGTGCGGCAGCTTGCGCTCGACGGTGAGGCTGGCGGTGCGGTAATAGGGCACCTCGAGGGCCTGCTCGTTCACCTGGAAGGCGGTCGGCACGGGGCCGTTCACAATTCCTCCCGGCAGGAAAAACGTCGAGAGGCTCACCTGGTCCTGCTGGCGCGTGATGGCGCCCATGCTGATGGCATCGTAGTAGACGCCCCAACCGGCGGAGAATTTGGTATCGCGCAGGCCGCGCGGCGCCCATGACACCGAAAAGCGCGGCGCCACCTCGAGGTCGCGGACGATCTCGTTCCATTCCGCGCGGACGCCGGCTTCCAGCACCAGTCCTTCGCGCGGCGTCCAGTGGTCCTGAATGTACTGCGCGGCCTCGAAATTCTTGCGCACCTGAAAGGGACTGCCCTCGAAGGAAACGTAGCGGGCCACGGAACCGTCGTCCCGCAGGACTTCGTAGTCGTGGCGGACGACATGCTGGTGAAACGCCTCCCGCTCGAAGTCGATCCCGAACTTCAACTGGTGGGTGCCGAGGAGGTGCAGCGTGGGCAGGAACAGGTTGGCGATCCATTGCTGCCGGTACGAGTGGCGGTCGGTGCCGACAAAATAGTTTCCCAGGTCCCCGAAGGGCGTGATTTCGAATAACTGGCTGCCTTGCGGCGAGTCGCGCAGCAGCGTGCGGTCGTCGGCGAAGCCGAGATCGAGCAGGGCCCCGCGGCCGAAGTAATGCTGGTCGCGGATGGCGCTCATGAAGAGCGTCTGGCGATGATTGGTAGTGGTCTCGACGGGATTCAGAATGCTGAGGCCGGAGCGGGCGGTGTCGGAGAGGTTAAACAGGAAGCTGCCGGTGAGGGTATTGGCGTGCGTCAGGTTGACCTGGAACCGCGAGAGATCGCTGGCGGTAAGCCCGGTAGTCCGGTTCTGCCCGTTGGGCAGCCCGTGGATGGTGTCCACGCTGTAGAAGGCGTCGAACCCGTTGTGAAACCAGGCGCGCCCCTTGGCCAGCGGCCCGGAGAACTCCAGCCGCGGCGTCCATTTATTCACATGAACGCCGCCCTCGGAGGAAAGTCCGGGGAAAAAATTCGTGACGCCGAAACGCCAGCGGTCGTCACCCATCTTGGTGGTCAGGTTGAGGACGCCGGCGGAGCCTCTGCCATTGTCGGCCGAGAAGCGGCTGTTCTCCACGTCCATGGATTGGATGGTTTCGATGTTGACGCGCGCCTCCAGGCGGCCGGTCACGGGGTCGGAAATGTTGAAGCCATCGAGCGTGTAGTTGGTCTGGCTGGTGTCGCCTCCGTTGAAGTGGGACCGGCCGGCGTTGTCCTGCACCACGCCGTCCATCATCGGCAGCGCGTTGCGGTAATCCTGCGGCGCGGGGTACGGGATGGCCTGGATTTCGGCGTTGGCGAGCTCTTTGTGATCGGAGGGCTGCTGCAAATCGATGGCCGGAGGCGAATAGGTGACATCGATCCGTTCCGAGAATTCCTGCACGTGGTTGAGCGCGATGGTGAGCTGAGTGGCGGCGGCGTCAAACCGCTGCCCGCGTCCCTGGTAGAGGTAGAAGCCCAAACGCTCGGCGCGAATGGCGTATTCCCCGGCGGCGGGCAGGTTCAAGCGGAAGTTGCCGGCGAGGTCGGAAGAGGCCACCACGGCGGCGCCTCCCGCGGCCGCGCGCAGCTCCACGCGGGCTCCGGCGATGCCGGCGCCGTTTTCATCCACCACGCGTCCCGAGATGGAGACCTGCGCCTGAAGGCCGGCGCAGGCAAGCAGAAGACCCAGAACGAGTCGCGCACTGTGGGGACACCTGGCCATCGCGGGTTCGTACGCCTGCGGTACGCCTGCTCACCGTTCAGGATAGCGCGTGGCGCAGGGTGGCGCGGGGCTTACGCAGGCGGGCACGCGGGAATCCCTACTCCGCCATCCTCCAGCGCCGCGCCGATCCTTAGGATGAGCGCCTCGTCCCACGCCGGACCGATGATCTGAATCCCGATGGGCAAGCCGTTCGACGCCAGTCCGCAGGGGATCGAAAGCGCCGGCAGGCCCAGCACGTTGATGCCGCGAACCAGGCGGGTGGTGGCCAGGCGCACGTCCTCGTCCCGGCCGCCCAACCGGACGGCGGCATCGCCGATGCGCGGGGCGGTGTTGGGGGTGGTGGGAGCGATGAGGCAATCCACTTCAGACCAGAGCTGATCGAATTCGCGGCTCAGCTTGCGGCGCAGCCGCTGCGCGTTGATGTAGTCGGTGGCGGGCACCAGGCGGCCCTGGTCGAGCAGGGAGAGCACATCCGGGCCGAATTTCTCCCGGCGTTCGAGGAACGGCTCGGCCACCGCGGCGGCTTCCGCCAGCAGAATGACGCGGCCGACGGCATTCAGCGCCGCGACATCCGGAACTCGCACCGACTTGACCACCGCGCCCAGCGATTGGGCGCGCGCGAAGACTCCGCGAACCGACGATTCGACGCCGGGGTCCAGGTGGTCGAAATAGAAATTCCCGGGGAAACCGATGCGCAGGCGGCGAATGGAGCAGCCGTCGTCGGGAATGTAGTCGACCACCGGGTGGCGCGACGAGGTTGGATCGCGGCGGTCGTGCCCGGCGATGGCATTCAGCACCATGGCGGCATCGCGGACCGAGCGGGCGAGCGGGCCCATGTGATCGAGGCTGTAGGCCAGGGGCAGGGCGCCGTAACGGCTCACGCGGCCATAGGTGGGCTTGAGTCCCACGGTCCCGCAAAACGCGGCGGGGATGCGGATGGAGCCTCCCGTATCGCTGCCCATGGCGGCGTAGACCATCTGGGCGGCCACGGCCGCGCCCGAGCCGCCGCTCGACCCGCCGGGGCTGTGCTCGAGGTTCCACGGATTGCGCACCGGCCCGAAGTGTGGATTGGCCGAGGTGATGCCGTAGGCCATCTCGTGCATGTTGAGCTTGCCGAGCATCACGGCGCCGGCCGCCCTCAGCCGTTCCACCACGGCCGCGTCGATGGCGGGAACAAAATCTTCATAGACCTTAGATCCGCAGGTGGTGCGCACGCCGCGCGTAGCGAAGAGGTCTTTTACCGCGACGGGGATTCCGTGCAGGGGCCCGCGGTCGCGCCCGGCGGCCAGCTCGGCATCCGCCTGCCGCGCCTCTTCACGAGCCTGTTCGGCGGTGACGGTGATGAACGCATTGAGCTTGGAATTGAGGCGGCCGATGCGCGCGTTGGCCGCGGCCGCCAGCTCGACGGCGGAGACCCGGCGCGCCCGCAGCGCATCGGCGGCTTCCCGAATGGTCACTCGCCGTTCTCCTCGAGGCACGGCCCCGTAAACGGTTCCACGTCGGGCGTGAGGTCTTTCACCAGCGGACGGAAAGCCGCTTCCAGCGCCTCGAGCGGCTCGGCGATGCGATTAAGCTCGGCGGGATCGACCTCGAGGCCGCTGGCTTTGGCGATGGCTCTCCAATCTTTCACGCAGCCTCCAACGACAGCGGATCTTCCCGGTCCTGGCGCGCGGTCCAGTGCGCCCCGGCCAGCACGATCATGGCAGCCGCGAAGCTCCAGAGCAGGATGGTGACGGAGTGCTCGAAGATGAGGTACTCGCGGTGGAGCTTGGCCTGCAACAGAGGAGCGACCACCAGGTTGACATACTTGAGCGCTTCCAGCGCCAACCCCACCAGAATGGCTACGGGGGCCACGCGGGCCGGCTCGACCTTCCGGTTGGGCAGCAGCCAATAGATCAGAAACAGCGCCAGAATCGAGATCGGCACGGCAGCCAGTTTGAACATCAGCAGGTTGATCCAGACCCCGAATCCGGTGTTGAGGCTGCCCGCCGCCGGCAGCCACCGGCTGTTCAAGGCCGTCAGCATCAAGGAGAGCAGCGCCAGGCCGCCGCACACAAAGATGAGGCCCAGGCTGACGAGCTGGTTCTTGATATAGGAGCGGTTCCTGGCGACTCCCCACGCGCGGTTGAGCGCCACCTCGAGCGGCTCAAAAATACCGTTGGCGGTAATCAGGAGCAGAAACATGGAAGTGAGATGGATCTTGCCGTTTACCTTGAACCATGCCTGGAGGTTCTTCAACATGAACTGGCCCGGCTCGCCGGCAAAAGAATCGCCGATGGCCAGGTAGATGGCCTGCTCGGCCGCGCGCCAGTGGAGGACATCGCGGCAGAACGACGTGATGACGATGAGGAATGGATAGGTTGACAGCAACACGCTGGCGGCAATCGCGAGGGCGTAAACGTGCGCCTCGGTTTGCGCCAGGTAGTGGAGAGTGGGCCGCCAGCGCGACCACCAAAGCCCTTGGTTTTCGGGAAGGATCGTGGGGAACAAACTCCAGCTTAACTCGGTTGGTTCACCGCCGAGACGATATGGGCGCCCAACCGGGCGCGTTTGCCGATGCCATAGGCCCGAAAGTTATTTTCTTCGCAGCCGCTTCCCTTGACATTCCTCGCCATCTGATTTATACCTAGTCTGGACAGGGAAAAATGGAATCGAACACCGTCCCGGAGCTGCTCCCCGGCACGCTCTACTTGCTGATCCTGCGGACCCTGAGCCGCGGCCCGCTTCACGGATACGCCATCGTCAAGCGAATCAAGGACGCTTCCCGCGAGGGTCTCCGGATCGAAGACGGCTCGTTGTATCCCGCGCTCAACCGCATGCTGGTCAAGGGCTGGCTGACGTCGGAGTGGGGCGTTTCCGAGAATAATCGCAAGGCCCGCTTCTACCGGCTGACACCGGAGGGCCGCAAACAGCTCAACCAGGAAGCGGGTGAATTCGACCGCCTGGTGCGCGCCATCCAGATGGTGATGCGCACCGCCTGAACGGAGACCCCCATGGCCTTTTGGAACGAAATCGGCAACCGCGTCGCCTGGCTGTTCCGGCGTTCGCGGTTCGATCGGGAACTCGAGGAAGAGATGCGGTTCCACATCCAGGCCCGCGCGGACGAACTGGAACAGGCAGGCGTGTCCAGCGCCGATGCCCTGCGGCGCGCACGGCGAGAGTTCGGTTCCACGCTGCGGAGCCGGGAAGAGACGCGCTCGGCGTGGCAAATGCGCTGGCTGGAGGATCTTGGCTCCGATCTCCGCTATGCGGCGCGCGCGTTGCGGCGCAATCGTGCGCTGGCGCTGGCGGCAGTGGGCTCGCTGGCCCTGGGAATCGGCGCCAACACCACCATATTCAGCATCGCGAAAGAAGCGCTCTTCAGCGAGCCCTCCTGCCGCGATTCGCAGTCGCTGGTCGAGATTTCAGTGAGCGGCAACACTTGGATCCCCATGTCGCAATATCGTTTCCTGGAGGCGACACACGCATTCGACGGGCTCGCCGGGATGAACATCCAGATGGTGGTGAACTGGCGCGACGGCAACCGTACCTATCGCCTGGCTGGAACCCGCGTCACCGGCAACTTCTTCGAGGTGACGGGAATACCAGTCGCCATGGGCCGGCCCATCGAGCGCGGCGAATCCGATGTGGCAGTGGTTACGCACGGGTTCTGGACCAAGCACCTGGGCGGCGATCCGAAGGTAGTCGGCCGCACACTGGCGCTGGACGGCAAGCCGTACACGGTGGTCGGAGTATTGCCTCGCGACCACCGCATGCTGGCCGGGTTCGGTTTCACGCCCGACCTGTACCTGACCAAGGATCCCATCGAGGTCATAATGTATGCGCGGCTGCCGCGGGGGATGACGCGCCAGGCGGCCTATGCCGCACTCAAGCCGATCTGCCGCGAGCTGGACCGCGTGTACCCGGACGTCAATCGCAAATGGGCGAAAGAGGTGCGGCTTTCCGCGGTGGGCGGGGTGGAACGGCTTCAAGAGGACGGCCAAGAGGCGATTCCGTTGGCGGCGTTCTTCGGCATGCTGGTGGTCGTGACGGCGATTGTGGTGCTGATCGCGTGCGCCAACGTTTCCAGCCTGCTGCTGGCGCGAGCCTTCACCCGGTCGCGCGAGTTCGCCATCCGTATGTCGCTCGGCGGCAGCCGGGGACGGTTGGTTCGGCAGTTGCTCGCCGAGAGCCTGTTGTTGGCGCTGCTCGGAACGGGCGCCGGCCTGCTGCTCAACCTTTGGCTCACGAGATTACTGAGCGGTGTGCACATTCCCACGCCGCTGCCCATCGAGCTGCTGATCCAACCGGACCGGATGCTGCTGGCCTACTCGGTGGCGCTGACCTTCGTGGTGACGCTGGCGACTGGACTTGTACCGGCGCTGAAGGGCACGCGCGCGGGAATCGGCGGCGCGCTCAAGGAGGGCGGCCGGCAGAACGGACCGGCGGGCTATTCGCTGCGGAACGCGCTGGTTGTCGGGCAACTGGCGGTATCCATCCTACTGCTCAGCGCGGGGCTGCTGTTTCTCCGCAACCTGATGTACGCCACATCGTTCAACGCGGGGTTCGACACCAGCCATGCGGTGGTGGCAACGTTTCAGACTGTGTGGGGCACGTACACGCCACAGAGGTTCGCGGGACTGGTGGACACCGCGCTGGAACGCCTGCGGGCGCTGCCGGGGGTTGAGGCGGCCTCGCCTGCCTCCGCCGTGCCCCTGAACCCATTCCTGGCATTCAATCGGCCCGGCGGCCAGTTCCGGCCGGACGCGGGCAGCCGCACCGTGCGCGTGCAGTACAACTTCAACGCCGTGGGGCCGGATTATTTCCGCATCATGGGGATTCCCATTCTGCAAGGCCGCGCTTTCGCGGATTCGGACCGTCTCGGGACGCCGCCGGTCGCGATTCTGAATGAGACCATGGCTCGCCGATTGTTCGGAAACACCAACGCGGTGGGTCACATCCTTCGATTTCCGGACAATCGCGACGCGACGGTCGTGGGCATAGCGCGCAACTGTAAGTACGTCACCCTGGGAGAAGAAAACGCCATGGCGCTGTATGATCCCTATTTCCAGCAAGATCATTCGGCGTTTGCGCACTTCTTCGTGCGCACCCGGAGCGCGCCGGAAACCATGGTCCGAAAAGTGGACGAGACGCTTGCCGGCCTGGACGCGGGGGCCGCGGTGGAAACCCGCGCCATGGGTGAGATCTTCGCGGGGGCGTTGCTGCCGAGCCGTCTGGGCGCCGCCATCCTGGGATCGATGGCGCTGTTCGGATTGATGCTCGCTTCCATCGGACTCTATGGAGTCTTGCTGTACGCCACCCAGCAGCGGATTCGCGAGATCGGTATTCGTGTCGCGCTGGGCGCCACGCCAGGCGACGTTCTGGCGATGGTTGTGGGCCAGAGCCTCAGGCTGGTGACGGCCGGGATGGTAATCGGCCTCGCGGTGGCCGCGGCCGCGGTGCGCCCGCTATCGATGTTCCTGGTTCCGGAGGTGCGTCCGGCAGATCCGATGAACTTCGTGGCCGTGGCCTGCGCGCTGGCGCTAGTCGCGGGCCTGGCGACGGTGGCGCCCACCGCCCGCGCGTTGCGCGTCGACCCGGCGGTGGCGCTCAAGCACGAGTAGGCGACGCATTCCGGAGGCGATCAGGGGGACGGCCAGCGAGACAATTCCCCTGCGACCGGTTGAATCGGGTTGCGGTTCCATGCCGCGCGGAATCGCTCCAGGAACTCCGGTCCCCGTAATTGGGGGATGGTGACAAACACCACGCTGAACTGCGGAAAGCGCTTCAATGCCCGTGCGGCGGACTCGCCAAAAAGCCGGTCGCGTGTGAGCACACAGGAGAAGCCGGCTTGAACCGCGACTTCCACCAGTGCTCCGTTGGTGAGGCCCTTCCATCCCTGGGCATCGGCCGCCCGGGCCTGGATGCCGAACTCGCCAAGAACCTCGGCGATTCTCTTCGGCATGTTTACGTCAAGCAGCCACATTCGGAGCGTCCAACACCTCGGAAGCGACCTTCATAATCTCCGGGATGGCTTCATGGGGAAAAGTGCCGTAGGTCTCCTCGATCTCTTCGACGGCCATGCCCTCTGCCATGCACGACAAGATGAAGGATACTGAGAACCGGGTCCCGCGGATAGCGAGTTTGCCGCCCAGCAACTCGGGGTCGGCCACGATCCAGCGGTAGTCCTTGAATGGCTTGAGATCCCGTTCCGTCATTCGCTCACCTATCTCTCCAATTACACCACGGTCGGGCGGGGGATAACCGGCCGAGAAAATTGAACCCCCTGGATGAGGGATGGCACCGCTATTTCGGGTGCGGGGTGATGCTTTGAATGTGGTAGGTGTCGCCTTTGATCGTGAAATAGAGCCGCCAATCCTTGCTGGCACGAGCTTGTCAGAGGTCCTCCGATTCGCTGTACTTCTTGGCACGCAGTGAGGGGTGATGGAGATTCCGGACCAGAAGGCGCGTCTGCTTCAAAATGGCGCGCTGAATGTCCAGGGGAGCAACCCTGGTTGCCTTCTAACAGCGCTCAGAGAAGGAAACTCTCATCTGGCGCGCTTGACTGATTTGGCGGGCGGGCGCTTCATCTGGGATTTCAAGAAGTTCACGGCTTCATCCGCGGTGAAAGGGCCATGCGAGCGACCTTTGCGGAAATCTTCCATGCCTTCGGCCATTCCCGCGTCAATGATCCGGCGTTGTTCGGAGGTGTATTCATCATCGGCAGTGGGGAGTTTCGGGATGATGTTGATGATTCCGCCGGACACTTTGAACTCCAGCCGATCACCGGGTTTGATGCCCGCCCGACGGCGCACGCTGGGCGGCACCACCAAACTGGCCTTGTTTTTCACTGTGATCGTCATGGAGGTAAAGCAAAAAGGCTATTGCGGCAGTCGCGCACCCTCGCACCCCCAACGGCAAAGAACACGTTTTCCAAGCGCTTCCAGTGAATCGGAGCCAGCCGGGCCATCTTCAGGCGCTCAACTGGGCGAAGTGGCGTTCAACGGAAATCCACTTCGGCGCCCGCCAGCAGCCCTCATGGTATTCGTAGGCGCACTCTTCCAAAACCTCGCGGAGCGTACCCATCTCCTGTGCCGTCGAAAGGAAGAGGCCAACCGCTTCCTCTAGAGCGGCGCGCGCCTGGTCCGGGGTGCTTCCGGCACTGACCACATCAACGGGCATCGCCTGCGCGACATACTGCGCGCCCCTTCCCGCCAAATCTGCACCGTATAGTCGATCCGCATCCACTTTCCCTCTCTTTTATCATAAGGCCGTTCACGAGATGCAGCCGCTGGCCGACGCCGGGCGTTATGCCCAACCTTCCTACGGATTGGGTGTGGTGAACAGCCGCTTGTAATCTTCCCAGTGCGCGTTCATGATGTCCATCTTGCGCTTGAGCTGCGCTGGAAGATCTGGCCCCAGCCGGCGAATGGTCTCCTCGGCGGGAGTGGGCGCCAAATCGAGCAACGGCCCCTTGGCCGACAGCAACAACTGCCGCAAGCGCATGGCGTTGTCGATTTCATTGCGCGCCAGGCGCATCAGGTCGGTGCGGTCCCAGCCGCTCTGCGCGCCCAGCACCGGG